>JFJP01027661.1_pt1 | contig 10399 bp, 11 predicted proteins | sample 431651 | NCBI WGS metagenome assembly JFJP01 (sample SAMN02602958, study PRJNA72255) | Microbial mat metagenome, whole genome shotgun sequencing project. | biome: fresh water; feature: sink hole; material: water; isolation source: purple microbial (photo- and chemosynthetic) mats found in... | reverse complement strand
TTCTGACAATGATATTATACATATGGAGCAGAAGAAATAAAAACGCCGTCTTACACATCTTCGGGCTATTCCCTTTAAAGGCCCCTTACGTGACATGGTATTAAAGCTATTTTTTAATAGTTTTTTCTTTAAAAAAATTGCAATTTTTTCACTTTTTCAATTTTATTTTATTTTATTTCCACATTTTTCATTTTTTTCAATAAATAGGTTCTTTGTATTATTGCAATTGATATTAGGAGAAACGATTTTGAGCGATTTATTAGGGATTATAATCGGTCATGTGTATTTCTTCCTTGTGGATATATACCCTAACCTTCCTTTAAGCAAGGATCACAAGATTTTGGACCCTCCCCCTGCTAAATTGTAAGGAGATTCTTTTTAATTTTTTTGAATAATCCTTTTATTTTTAATGAAAAGCGTGCAATTATGCAGATATTTGAGATTAAAAGAACATAATTTCAATAATATTCCTGAGGATTTGAACGAACAGGATAATCCTTTAGGAATATGAACGATTAAATTCTGAATAATTCTAATTAATTCGCATTTTTTATTGGATTATTTCAGAAGTAGCCTCTTTCAACCAATTTTCTTCATTATTCTCGTTATTTCTTTCCAGAATCGGGAGGTAAATCTCTCTTATCTACACATAAATAACATAATTCTATTGATAAAATTAAAAAAAACTCACTTTTTTATGGTATTTATTGATATAGTCAATATCCTCCTTTTGTAATAAAGACCTTTCAATCAAATTCAAATCATAAGGCACAAGGGTTAAATTCTCGAATCCCAGGAAATTCGCTATGCCCGTTTTTTTAATCACAAGACAATTCTCAATTCTAATGCCAAAGGCTTCTTCTTTATAATATCCTGGCTCTGTTGTTCAAAAGTTCAATAAAAAAATAAATAGGGAAAAACTCACCGTTGGTCAATATCATATTTTCTTTCAAAATTTCACTTGTTTTCTTGCTAATCCCATGCGGTCCTTTATAAAATTCATTAAATTGAATTAAAATCTTGATTTTTTCATGATTAATTCAAAAAAGAAAAAAAACCTTCATGAACATTGAGAAAATGACCGACTCCATGTCCAGTGCCATGTCCATAATCAAGTCCTTTGAGCCATAGATTCCTCCTTGCAATCACATCTAAATCACTCCCCATTATTTCCTTATCATCAGGCCAAATCGTTCTTTCTAAATCCAAATTCCCTCTCAAAACCAATGTATAAGCCATTTTTTCTTCGATTTTCGGCTTTGAAAAATGCATAGTTCTTGTAATATCAGTAGTTCCATCCCTTTTTATTGAAAATAAACCTTTAATAAAACTAATTTCCTTTTGATTTTTACCAATAATGACCTCCAGAATCTAAAAGATACATTGAATTTATATCGATTTGGCTTGAATTGTTCACTTCTGGAGAATAATGGACTATTGCTGAATTAGCGCCTGATGAGGAAATGGTCTTAAAGGAAAGGCCTTTGAAGTTTTCATTAAGGGAGCGGAGCTCATCACATTTCACCGCGGCTTCGTATTCATTGAGAGTTCTTTGTGAAGAAAGCAGCTGAAGCTTCAGCCAGGTTAAAAAACGAATCACTGACAATCCATCACGAATATGAGCATTTTTATAACCAGCAATTTCTGTTGAATTTTTAACAGCCTTTTTTTAAAACGATTTAAATGAATTTTATTGAAGAAATCAAGAAAAACTTGGAAAAATCAGAAAAAATCAGAAAAAATTAAAGAACTTTTAAAGATTTCAAAGGGGATTTCTCATTTATTATGAAAGCAGCGGGAATGCATTTATATAGTGAATAATTGCAAATGGATTTATTGATAAGAATGGGTTTGTCAATTTGCGATAAAACTGAGGAAATTTCTTCATAGGCTTTTATCATGATATTGTGATCCGTGAGATCTTTGCCGATTTCCTCTGTTATTTTCTCGAGATCTATGAACAAAAAGCCTTTATATTTCTTCAAATTATCAAATTCTATCAATAAATATGATTTAAACACTGGATTGTAAGGAATATCTCCTCCTCTTAAATTCAAAAGCCCTTATTTCAAATAAAACTTTTTTTTTTAACGTATTTTTCATAAAAAAAACATGCAATTTCATCTAATTCGGTCAAAAGAATAAATCGAATTTTATTGTTGAATTCTTGAGTTTTATTGAGAAAAACGTCGAGTTTTTTAGCAAGTGACAGTCCTGCATATTTGACATCATGGATAAAAAGCTGCTTTGGTGCCTCATCCTTCGGTTTTTCCCAGATATTATCGATCAAATTCTTTTGAATTGGCTTGAGTTCAATGCCATTCTTCGAAAATTCTGCTGATTTTTCCTCGAAAAAAGCTGGCAAAAACACATGAATCAATAAAAATCATCATTAAACGCAAAAAATCGTGAAAAATTGAATAAATAGCAATAAATTCTCTAAAATACTTGCAGAAACCAAAGAAGGGTCAAATCCTATTATAAAAGGTTTCTTCTCGAATTTATGTTTTTCTATCACAAATTCGAACCATTTTCTCTCATTTGCTGAAATTTCTTTGAAAATCCATTCCTCTTGTAATTCTTTCTTTGCCTTTAAAATCTTATTTCTTTTGAATAATTCTCAATAAAAACTTGTATAAAATATCGTGAATCCGTCCATAAAATCGCTTCATTATTTGAAATAAACGTTAAAGCGTTCGATCCAGTAAATCCTGAGATAAATTTGATTCGTTTATCAGTTTTCGATAAATATTCACTCTTTTAAATGAAAAAAACTCGATAAATTAGGTTTTTCAAAAGGAAAAACGTTGTGTTCATCATTATTCGGAAGAAAATATGAATTAATATCGTATTTTTCAAAGGTTTTAGCTAATTCTATGAGTTTTCTATTGCTTTTGAAGCTGGAAAAACCTCGAGGAAAAGAAGCTTTAAAAAATCTTTTGAATTTTATCATTAAAAACCTTTGAAAAAACAATAAAATTCAAAAAAAAATCACAATAATTCCAAAAAAATTGAATAATTAAAAAAATCATACCAAAAAGCTGATTTTTTTTAAAAAACCCCTTTTTTATTCATAAAATGCGTGAGGAATTTTACAGTGAGATCGAGAAGGAAGAATCGAAGAAAAAGCATATAATTAACCTAAAATCTCAGCGAAACCTCCTTCATGACGAAGTCTCGAAAACCGATATAATTCTCAAAGAGGAAGAAGAGAAGAATTTCAAGATAAACAAGCGATATTACAAGATTTCTTCAGTAAATAAACCCATCAATCCCCATCAAAATTCCCCTTGTTTTTCTATAGAAACTCGATAAAAAAGAGCAAGAAGCTCAGGAAATAAACCGACAAATCGAGGATTTGAAATACAAGAATTATCACAATTTATACAATAAAGACTTTAATGAGAAACTGGAGAAAAAAGTCAGAGAAATATTCGATGAGCATTTCGCCTCGGTGAATTTGGAAGGAAATGAGGAAATGTTGAGTTTTTAACAGCGATTTCTTCATTGTTTTTTTTTTTAAATAAGAGATTTCGAAGAAAATGACCGTTCTATCATATTCGAATATCAGGAAAACACGGTAAATATAAAATTAGAAGGAAAACACAACTATGAGGAGTTAAAAGAGCTTATTGGAAGTTATTTTTTCCTTTCGCAAGATCTGATCTACTTCAAGGTTTTTCCTAAAGGAATTCAGCTATTTTTATCATTTTTATTGATTGAAGGATACAGGAGGAAATTTACTGATGCCGGGTCTCGGCATTAAAGAAACGCTTTTTTCTGATTATTTCGCATATTTCAAGAATTATGTCCCGAAAATCAATGTTGTTTTAAGGTTTTTATTTGATTTTTCATTAGAAATTAGAATTAATTGATAGAAATGATCTGAAGTTTGATGAGATGATCATTGAGAATTTAAAGGAAAACGAGAATATTGACTCTGATCATTTCGTTGATGAAAAGCGGAATTTCTTGAATTTGGAGATTGGAAATTTTGGCGCAAAAAGCGAGGTTCCGATGTTTCAAGGGATGAAGGAAGTGTTCCGAAAGAAAAGACGAAGCTTCGAAAATATGTATAAATTAATCGTCAATGCCTTTTTTCTCATGGTCATTATACTCTTTTGTCTCAAAAAAATAGAAACGCAAAATCTATTGGAAAGTTGTGCGTAAATCATTATTTTTCCTTTTGAATTTATTTAACATTGAGTTTTTTATTGAATTCTTATTGAATTTTCCCATTTTATCACATAAATTTTATAAATTTCACTTAAATTCTTCACAATTTAGCGTTACCCAGAGTGTCTCTTCCTATTTCGAGATAATTTCTCAGTCCACAGTGAAAGAAATCGATTATAGGAACTTCACAACTTCTTCTGAGCTCTACGGTGTGAAGCTGGATTTCCTCATGACCACCTTAACGGAAGTTCTTTATAAACAAGGTTATGCCCCTTTCAAAACGGGGTTAATCTTTCAAAAAAGATATGTTAAAGCTGGATGCCAATTTAATGATGTTCTTAAATATGATTACGGGCTTTGTGTAGATACTCGTGCAAAAGATGAAGGTGCGATAAATGACAATAGTTCGAAGGAGGAAAATAACTATAGAAGTGCTTTTGGATTAGAAGGTTCTGCAAAGGAAAAAAAATATTAATTAAGAGAAGGGTTTTTAGGCTATATTTATGAAGTGCAGATTTTAATGGATAAACAAAAAGATGATCAAGTTACTTTCAAAATGAAATTGTAATTAAATTTAATGGTTTTTTCATTGGGTTTTTATCATTATTGTCATTTTTATCAATTTTTTTTTTTTTTTCATCATTGAATGTTTTTTAAAAAGGCCTATTAATTGGATCAATTATCAGACCTACTACGTTCAATATACCGTGAATTTCATGAACCCTTACAACGAGTTCGTATTAACTTATCTACTTGATATTGAAATCCATTTTCCAGCGCTTAATCTCACTTATGTAAAGAAAAACACTTTTTTTTAATTTTTTTTCTTGAATTCTTGAATTTCTTTATAAAAGTACACAATTAGACCGAATTATTATTTGGCAAATATCAGTCCTTATTCTGAACAAATAACACTTTCGAATGATGTTTCTTTGGCTTTAACAGCGATTTTATTCGTTTTTTTGGCTTTTCAAGTCTTAAAGATTTACCCTGAGAAAAGCCAAAGTGACATAATCTTGGAATATAAGTTCGAAAAGATGAAAGAGAAGGGGTTCGAGGAGAACATTGAAGGAGAAGAGAAAAACGAGAAGAAGGGAAAAGAACAGCGATATTGTGTATGGCCTATCAAAGTCTGCCAAAAGCTTTATTTCTTTGTGTTTATTTTCCCTTCATTGCCTTGGTTTACAAGTAAATTTCATTGATTAATGTTGAATTATTGAGTTATTTTATTGAAATATTGAGTTTTTTATGAACTATTGTTGATTTTTCTTTTGAATTAGCTGTTGGTTCTCTGATTTATTTAAAGATAAGAAACGATATTTACGATGAAGATCAGAAATTCTTCTTCAATGTGGACATCGAAGCCAATGAGTACCAAGATCTTTACGCAGTGTTTCTTAAGCGAATTTTCATTTATGGCAATGTGGATGGCATCGTTACAATCGCAGCTTTTATCGCGTTTATTCATTATATCTCTAAAGTCAACAGTATTTTGAACTGTTATTTCGAAATGATCGTTCATGTGGGAATTTCACTCTTTTTTTTAAATTTTCCTTTATTTTATTTGAATTTTCATTTTTTTCTCTCTTGATTTTTCTTTCATTTTTTTGTTGTTGCAAAGTTCACGAAAAACACTTCAGCCATCGCTTTGATCATTTTCACCTTCATCTCCTTTATGAGCATTATCCTCATGTTTCACACCTTGGGAAGCTTAGGAAGCGATTATTCGTCATATCTGAACAATTTCCTTTTATTCTTGGCTCTGATGGAAAGTTCTTTTAATTTTTTTTCTTCCAAAACTTAAAAAATCTTCATTTTTCACAAATAAAAATCTTATTTTCTGAAGAAAACGGGTTTTGGAGTCAAGCAAAATACAGTGGCAATCACGACGCCTCGAAAATGGCCTATTTGAATGGTTTTTTAACAAGTTTGGTACGAATTTTTGAATGATTTTGATATAATTATTTTGTTTTGTTGAAGATTTTTTTCGCAGCAGTTTTTCTATCAAGTTTTTTGATTTTTGCCATACTTGTTTCGATAAATACGCAATATGTGCATGATACAAGGATCAAACTTGAAAACGAAAGGCTGGAGTTTAACTTAAGGATCAAAAAGTTGAAGAAACTTACGAAGAAAAATCACAAGCGAAGAGGAAAACCCTGAAGAAATAATCAATGAAAAAACTCAAAAATTCTTATAAAAAAACCAGTTTTTTTCTTCAAAAATTCTTTAAAATTAAAAAAAATCGCATTTTTTTTAAAAATCGATTTTTTTCTTTCAAAAATCATTTTTTTTTTCTCTTTAAAATCAATTTTTTTTAAAAAAAATTTGAATATTTTTCTGAATTTTTCCTCTTTAAAAAAAAATGAGTTTTTTCAAATACGGGTTTTTCCCTTTAAAAAGCCAAGGTTTTTTTTACAAATAAACTTCTTTCTAAAGTTTTTTTTTTCTCAGAGATGTTGAATAAACTCTCTTCTGAAAGCCCGAAGCTTTTCGAAGAAATCGTGAACATCGGCAGTTTGATCGAAAAATATTCAAAAGACGAAGATTTACCAGGTCTTTCTTCTCTTATCGAATCAAACAAGAAACATTTGAATTATTTGAGCTGTTTCGTTAAAGAGGCCTTTTTATCAGCATTGAATTTCAAGTATTTTTCTTGAATAAATTGTTCATAAAATGATAGATATTATGAAATTGTGAACTATTTCCTGGAAAATGGCTTGAATTTACGGGATGAAAACTTCAAAGATTCTTTACTGATTTTGTGCAGAATTTCAAAATTCACAATGAACGACCTTCCTATTGAACTTTTCGAACTTTTGCTCTTATACGGAATTGATGCGAATTTTTGCGAACAAGAAAAATTCAAGTCAGTTTTTCGCTGATTTCTTCATTGAAATTTTCATTGAATTTTCATTGATTTTCTTTCATTGATTTTTTCATTTGAATTTTCAGTGATTTTTTCTTTGATTTTTTCATTTGAATTTTCATTGATTTTTTCATTTGAATTTTCATTGAAAAATTCCTTTATTTTTCCTTTAAATTTTCTTTATTTCTTATTTGATAATATTCATTCATAAAGAACGGCTTTGCATGTCGCTTGCAAGAACGGGATGATGCAATATGTTGAAGCTCTTGTTGAGAAGGGAAAGGTGGAGATTAACCCCGTTGATAAGAACAAGAAAACTCCCATGAATTACGTCGATGAGAAAATTAAAAAAGGGAAAAAGTTCCAAGAATTATTTAAATATATGAAGGAAAAAGGCGGGAAACTCGATTGGCGAGAATTATAAGCCTTTTTAAAGAATTCCTCTATTCTTTTTGAATAATTCTCACTTTTTCTTATATAATTTGCAGTTTTTTCTAACAATTGGCAGTTTTTTTAAAAAAAAATAAATTTTCTCTTTGTTTTTTTTCAAAGAAATGAGTAAAAAATAAGAAAAACCAAAGAAAAAATCAAATAAAAACTAAAGAAAAGCTCGATTTTGTTTAAAAAGTTGAATTTTATTTATAACCTAAATCTTTTTCGGTTTCATAAATGCGATTTTCAATGATTATGGTCTCTTGTTGTACTTTTATTCTTTCCTGAACCAAAGCGTTTATTTGTGTTTTGATTTGGCCAAACTCCTCATTTTCTTCTTGTATGAATTTCTTCATATTATTGGTGAGCTTTATCGCCTGGTCCACTATATAACCCGACATTTCGGCATTATTATCGTTATTTACAAAGCCCAAATGCAAATACTCACCTCGAAGTTTTTGTATGGCTTTTTTACTTTCTTCTAAATCGAGATTCAAAGAAAAGAGAATATCCTTTGAGAAAAAATTGGTTTTTTAAAAAAAATAAAACATTTACTTCAAGTTTATTTAAATGACTTTTGGCTGGAAGTTTCATCGTCAGATCTATGGGCTGATTGGGGTTTATATCCTCAGGACTGTCGTTCTCGTAGGAATAGTTATTATAGTCGTCAACATCCATTTTTCAAAGAAATAAAAAGAGAGAAAAATTGCTGGGTTTTATCAAAAAATTCAAAGAGAGAAAAAAATGTAAATTTTACAAAATAAACGAAAGAAATTTTTTTTTTTATTTATGAAAAATTTTTCTTTTTTTATAATGGAAAAAAAATTCAAAGATAAAAAAATTGAAATAAGTGAAGAATTATTTTTATTTTTTTAGCTACTTTTTGATAATCATCAAAAAAAATAATGGTGTAAAACAGCAATAATTGCTGATTGTTTCAAACAATAATGGGTTGAATAATCTGATGCAAATTTTAAAGAAATTACGAAATAAATTGTGGTTTTTTTCTTTTAGTATTAAAAATAAGCTCTTTTTTTTTAATTTTTAAAAAGATAAAAAAACAAGTTTTTAAACGTTTTTTTCAATTTTTTTTAAATTAAATTAAAAACTATTCAAATTTTTAAATAAATCAAAACTCAAAATGTCCAATATTCAAAATAACCCAATTTCCCACAATGATGAAATAACCAGAGGTTTGAAAAAATTCCTATCAATTTTTTAAGCAAAATCTCTTTAGATTTCAAAGTCAGATATAATAAAACCTTCCAGGATTCGAACATTTTTGGTATAAATCTAAATAAAACTCTTTTAAATTTTGAATTAAAAAATAGGACACAAGGGTTCTGATAATAATACTCTTACTTATGAGGCAAAAGATGAAATGTCAAAGGAAGTAATCGAATATTTTTTGTTTTTTTATAATTCCCCACCAATTTACATTTCTAAGACTGTAATCAAAAAGAATCCAACCTATACTTCATCAATATTTTCAGAAAAAACCTCAACAGAACAAAAGAATGTTTGAAAAAAATAATTTTCTTTATAAAAACTAATAAAAAACAGCAATATCCCTCTGATTTCAATAGTCCACCTTTAATTCAAAAATTTAAAGTTTGAGAGAAAAAAACGTGGTCATTTATGATAAATAAAAATTTTCAATAGATTCAAGATCATTGCAATGCAGACTTATTTGGGAATTACAAAGAAAAAAAAACTGATTATATAGAAGAACCAGAACAACAAGAATATGTCCCTCGATTTCCCGTAAAAACAGCAGCCGATCGAAAAAATTTACAGTTATACGGATATGAACTCGAAAAACAGCCTAAATTAGGCGCAAAAGAAGGAGCCAGAGATGAAGAAAACCCTTTAGAAAGAAAAATCTGTGGTTTGAAGCAATAATTTAAAATTTCGTTTATTTTTATAAAAAGAACAAACAAGCAATATTTTCAATTTGGAAGTTCAGGAGAAGCCTCCAACGAATTACAATAAAAAATTAGATAGGCCTTTGTATGATATCATCTTCTAATAAATTTCTAATTAATTTCTTCAAAGTACTTCAAATACAATTTGGAGCGACCCTTCTACTGAAAAGATGAATAGGAATGAAGGAGTTATCGATGAGAAGAATTACGCTGTAAATAGAAAAAAAGACGAAATGAATTCGATGATTTTCGGGGTTTAACTAATTTTTAATATAAACTATTTATTAATTTATCATTTATTAACCATTTAATTATTGTAATAATTAGGATAATACTCATTTAAGAACTGAACCACTGAATCCTGAGAATAGCAATAACGCCAATGAAGACAAACGTAAAAAAAATCAAAACTTTTCCGATTTATTCGGTATTACAAATTATGAAAATCCTACAAATCAGTAAAAACAATTAATATTAAAAAAAAACTTTCAATTTGTTTTAACTTAAAGGCCTAAATCCATTATGCCATCAAATATCGTTTGGAATAAAGTCGATAGTGTGAAACAAAACCCTTTTAAGCTGGAATCTACTAAACAATCAAAAGAGAATATGTAGACATTTCATAATCTATAATTTATTCCTTCTTAATTTTTAATGTAAATATATAGAACTAAAACTGCAAGTTGTTTAAAACAGCGAGAATTAAAATCAGCATTGGATACTCATGAATTCGAAGCCCAGGAGTCTAAAATCAAAGTTCAGTGTCGTGAGGAAGAGAATATAGAGAAAAAGTTTGTTGTTGATAATAATACGAAAGCAAAGTAAATTTTTCTTGATAAATTTGTGATATTGAGCTTTTTTAACAAGGGATTTGATCAATCTTCAGAATGAATCCCGAGTTTTGCCTGGACTTCCTTTTCCATCTCAAGAGAAAAGTATGAGATTTTCTCATATTTTATGAGACTTTAATAAATTCAATGGATAAAGTGGATAAAAT
>JFJP01021820.1_pt1 | contig 10399 bp, 8 predicted proteins | sample 431651 | NCBI WGS metagenome assembly JFJP01 (sample SAMN02602958, study PRJNA72255) | Microbial mat metagenome, whole genome shotgun sequencing project. | biome: fresh water; feature: sink hole; material: water; isolation source: purple microbial (photo- and chemosynthetic) mats found in... | reverse complement strand
AAACAACAAGTGCGAATCAAAATGGGCAGATTGTTCTCACTCGTGAGATAGTCGAAGAATCTATACAGAAGAAAGCTGTTCTCTATGATAAAGATGGTGATGCGCACTATGATGTTACTTCCGCATTTATAAAATCATTGCGTGGTAGTGATCCCGATGCTTCGCTCTATTGGTTGGCTAAAATGATTTACGCTGGTGAGGATCCCAAGTTTATCTTTCGCAGAATGGCAATTTTTGCCGCAGAAGATGTGGGCATGGCTGATCCTCAGGCACTTGCGATAGTTATGGCCGCGATGCAAACATATGAATTTATCGGTATGCCAGAAGGTCGGTTCCCTCTTTCGCAGGCGTGTATATATCTAGCAACTACGGAAAAAAGTAATACCACTCTCGCATTGTTTGATGCTTTAAAGTCTGTGGAGAAAGATATCTCCGGTGATGTACCCGATCATTTAAAAGATAGTTCCCGTGATCGGGATGGTTTTGGCCATGGCGAAGGGTATTTATATCCTCATGCGTACCGCGATCATTGGGTTGCACAACAGTATCTTCCTTCCGAACTACAGGGAAAACTCTTTTATAATCCTTCTGATCAAGGGTATGAACTATCGATACGAAAAAAAGTGATTCGAAATCGCGAAGTTCAAATTGCCGAGCTCGCTGATAATTCACGAAATAATACTTTTATGTGGCAAGGTACGAGTTGGGAACAGCGAAGTTCAGAAGGACGAGGTGGGTATTACAATACACTGAGAGAAATTCTTTTTGAAAATGCTGGCATTACATCAGAATCACTTGTCCTTGATTGCAACTGTGAAACAGCCTTTTTTGCTGCCGAAGCTATGCGAATTGTTAAAACTGGTGGACTATGGGCAGTTGCTCGAACATTGCGCGATTATGAACTTTCTGATCCCTATCTTCAATGTGAAGATAGTTTTTCTAAGCCTCATTTGATTTCACGAGGACAAGATTTATTATCAAACCGAATTGCAACTGAGGCCGGAGGTTCTGTTGTGTTTGACCGTATCATCGGTCGAAATCTAAGCCAATCGGATTCAGGGAGAGCAGATCTCTTAGAACTTGGATCTATACTAGCCAAAAATGGAGAAATTCATTTAGTGGAGCATCTCGCATTAGAAAGTTCCACTCTGGGTGAATTGTGTGGGCAGACAGAATATGCGAATATTTTACAAACGATTGAAAATGATATTCATGGACCAAAGGCTAATGAAAATGTCGAGAAAATGTATAGGTCAGCAGCTGAACAGAGTGGGCTTGATATTTCCATTCGAAAAGAAAAAATATTGTTGACGAAAGGATTTTCACGAAAAACCGTCCAAAGCTGGTTCCGAACAACTGTCGACGGCTCTTCGTTGGGGGATCGTATAGAAAAGAAATATTCTCCAGAGATTCGATGCGCAGTTGAAAAAACTCTCATTGAGTTTTTCAGTGTAGGTGAACATCCATGGTATCAGTGTGTTGCGTTTATTCGCATGCGACACAAAAGGCCGTAACTATTTCTTTTTCTGTTGAAGTAAAAAATCGATATACTCCATGATCCAGATTGGATGCTTGTTGCTTTTGTACATGTATCCATTAAAATAGAGTGTAGGAGTAAAATTCATGTCGTTCTTTTTAGCTTCGGCATAGTTGAGGTCGATCATTTTCTTGTAGGTTGCACTCTTGTCGTTTACACTTTTCTTTAAGCGAGCTACATCGAGTTTTGCTTCTTTCGCAGCTTTCAAAACACCTGTTTCATCAAGGCGTCCTTCGACATTCGCGTACGCTTCGAAGAGTTCCCACGATTTACCCTGTTCAATGGCGGCAAGAAGTGCGTAATCACCAATTTTGTGGTGAATTGGTTTGATTTGAAAGCTCATTTTACCTTTGTAAACCCCGAGAGCAAGTTCTCGCAATGGAATACCAACTTGTTTACAGTGTGGACAATCGGATGAAACATAAGCGATAATTGAAATCGGTGAGGTTTTAACTCCTGCCATGGGGATTTGAGAGGGCAGTACACTATATTTCTTAGGTTTGAAATATGTGTCATTGTGTTGTCTCAGTTTATCGATAATGTAATCGGCGGGTTTGTTCTCTTTTGCATACCACGCTGCATAGTTGTAGAATGCATTTGATTGAGGACAAATGAAGTTTTTACGCGTTTGTGCCATGGTGCCTTTACAGCCATCATCAAGCGAAAATGCGCGCGCTGCGCTATCGAGTGTTTTTTGTTGGAATGTGGTAAGAGAGTCTGAAAAATTCAAATCGATGGCAAAACATGTTGCGATTGACAATAGAATAGATAAAACAGGTTTCATGTTTGTTTTCCTTTACTAAAATTGAAGAAATTCTGGTCCGCCCCAATAGCCTAGATCGGGAAGTGAACCATTTGGTTCTTTAAATCGAGCCGCAGGATGTCCCGCATCTACATAAGGTGAGTGTTTTGATAAATAGAATTTTCGGCCTGATGATTGCTTTGTTGGCGCAGAAATTTCTTGTAGTTCTTTAGGAGAAGGGGCTTTAAGACTTTTTTGTTGCAATGCTTTTGTTTTTGCTTGAATCGCTTTAGTTTCAGCAGATGTGCCGGTGAACATTGGATCCAGTTTAAGATTGCCAAAAACATCCGTGGAGTCACCATTTTTGTTTTTCTTTTTCATGGCCAATATCGCAGGAGAACATCCCGTTACAGATTTGTCGCCATTACCAAAGAATCCTGAATTGTTAATAGATACTTTCGATACGCGATCACTGTAGATACCGATATTGCGGTTCTTGTAAAAAATCGAATTGTATACCTCAGGATTAGCTTTCTGTATACGCAATCCTGCAAAAAAGTTGTTCGTAAAAAGAACATTTGAAATTCTTGGCGATGAGCCGTTGTCGGTGCGAATACCAATATGATTATTTTCAACGAGTGAATTGCGGATGAGCGGAGTTCCACGAGAAACGGTAATGCCCGCGACTGCATTATGAATGTGCGTGTAACTAACTGAAATTTCATTACTCCGAGTAGAATTAAGTATAATGCCTTCCCAGTGAGAATACTCTTCGCCCGCAGTAATGTAGCGGCCACGGAAAACTATGGGGCTATCCGGTTTGCCATTGCACCGCAGCGCACCTAAAACGCGAATCGATACAGCAAATGTATCCGAACTGCTGAGCTGTTCAATTCCCTTGGGAACTGTAAGCGGTTTCTCAATTATTATTTCCACGCCTGGGTCGATAACTAAACGGGCTCCCTGAGCGATAACAACATCATTCGTTAGTACATAAGGGCATAGAGCATGGCGATAGATGCACATATACTAAGTATTGATTTCATTTTTACCCCGGAAGTAGTGAACGCTTACTAAAATACGCAACGCAGTCTACTTTATGAGTGGTGGAAACAAAAAAAGAGACCTTCACAAAATGAAGATCTCTTTTTGGCAGGGGCAACAGGATTCGAACCCATGACACCCAGAACCAGAATCTGGTGTTCTACCAGCTGAACTATGCCCCTGTCTTACGAACGCTGATAAAATAAGATTTAGGCAAGAAAAGTGCAAGGACAAAATTTGGTTAAAAATGGGTTGAAGTTACGTGTAATGGGTTGTACAATAGTTTACATTTTACAGAGGGGGAACCAATGAAAAAGAAATTAAAACGCGAAGTACTTCTTCCGTTGTTGCTTATTGATTTAGGCATTGCTGTTATGGTCGCTTTAGTTATTGTCTACATCCCATATAATTTAACGGCAGCGTATATCTTGATGGGGGCCGCATCGGTGGCTGTTGTTGGTTCGATAATGCTGTGGCGGTTCATTATTTCAGAATTGCGTTCGATCGCTCGTTGTGCTGAAGCTCTTGAGTCTGGCAATGTTTCAAATTTTCATGCTGATCGCGATGACGAGTTGGGAGAACTTGAAGAAAAAATCATTGCCGCTTCACAACATTAAGATAAATTAGATTTCCAATGCTGAAGGATCGCTCGAACGGGCGATCTTTTACTATTTTATGACGTCAAATTTTTTACCAACTATCGAAGGGAATGGAATGCAGGTTTCTACATTCAATCAGATTATTGCCGACAATAAAGCGGCTCTCGATGCACTCACCGCTTCAAAGAAATTCGTTATCGGCACACTGGCGACCGGTAAACTTCTTGCTGATGAAGCAAACGCAGAACTTTTTGCTGATAAAGATGCCGATGCAATCAATGCTCTTCTGAAATCTGATTTCCTTACAAATTACAAAACTGCAGTTCTTGTTGATTTCGCGAAAGCGGTTCAGCTCTATGCTGGATCAGACCAGCCTGAAGCAGCTCGCATTGAAACTGCAATCATGATGGCTCGCGTGAATTTCATGGGAACCGACGGAATCCGTGGAAAAGTTGTTCTTGATGCAAAAGATGATTTTATCACTGCACTTCTTAAAGACAACGCGTTCACACCTGAACTCGTTTCAACAACTTCGTTTGCCTACGCGACCATGATCAAAAATGAAGGAATCATCAAAGCCGGTGAAACCGTAGTAATCGGTAACGACGGTCGCGACAAAGCATACGACTGGAAACTCAACGATTCTGTAAAAGATGGTTTCACTCGTGCGGGACTCAATGTGATCGACACCGGTGTTGTGCCAACTGCGATCATCCCATGGAAAATGCTTCAGCTTGGACACCGCGGCGGTGCATGTCTGACCGCTTCACACAACCCTTCCAACCAGAACGGTATCAAGTTCTTCATCGACGGTGCAAAACTTCTTCCTGAAGGTGCACTTGGTGACTTCGTTCTTTCTGCGCTCATGTTCAATTTCTGTCGTCTTGAAAAAATGCCTTCTCCGTCGGCAACTTCGACCAATCACGACTGTGAAAACGATTCAGTTGAATGGATGCTTTCAGTTCTTCCTGAAAACATGAAAGATGCTCTTGCTGATTCGATTCTTGTTCTCGACACTGCAAACGGTGCGACTGATATCATCGGTCGTAAAGTTCTCGACAAACTTGATGCGAACTACACAAGCCGTAACGAAACTCCAAGCGGTGACAATATCAACCGTTCATGCGGTGTTGCGGAAATCGAAGGAACCGAACTGTTCAAAGGAACCGAGTACGATTCTCATATCGCCTTCGTGAAAGAGATGTTCGACAAAGGTCGTACAAATCCTGAAGGAAAAGTGTGGGGGATTCCCGTTGATGGTGACGGAGACCGTGGTTTCCTTATGTATTATGACAAAAAGAACGACGATGTTCATGTTCTCGACGGTGACAAATGCGGATACATTTTGGCCGAGTATCTGATCAAAAAACAGGGACTCAACGCAAAAGATTACTGGTTCCTTTCGACGATCGAATCGGACATTATGACCGCTTCAGCGGCGGCGAAAAACCTTGGACTCAACACTCGCGTTGTTTCTGTTGGTGACAAATGGATCGGGAACTTCCCTGATGGTGAAGTTGTTGTAGGTCTTGAAATCTCCGGCCACCTGATTTTCCCAATCAAAGTAAAAGATAACAACGGCGTTGAAAAAGTTCTTCTCTCCGGAGTTGGCCTTCTCACCGGACTTGTGGCTCTTGCGGCAGTTAAATCGCTTAATCTTACTGAAGAGCGTATTCTTGAACCGTTCGAACCTGGTTTCTCGAAAACATTCTATGTGTTCTTTGTTGATAAAACAAAACATTTCCGCGGATCTGCGGTTTGGAACAAAGACATCGCTCTTGTTGAAGCTGAAGTTGCGGCGGCGAAAGCGGCGGGAACTCTTCCGGCTGACACAACGCTTAAAATCGAAGACAAAGAAGATCCAAACGTTCTCTATGTTAACGTAATGAGCGGTGAAAAACTTCTCGGTGTTCTGTTCATGCGTAACTCAGGAACTGAAGATAAAAACGCGACCTACGTAAAAGGTGAAATCGCCTACGAACACGTTCTCTCTTCGATCGGTAAGAAAGTGCAGATCATGCACACCGAACTTATGAAGAACGAAAATCGTATCGAATACACGTACGAAAAGATCACTATGGAAGCTCTTGCGGCGACCAAAGAGTCTACGGTTGATGCGATCCTTGCGGCGGTAAAAGCAAAAGGTCTCGAAGTGACCGAAACTGACCTGTTCAGTGTGCTTTACGGTTTGAAAAAAGAAGGTCGTATCGCTGTTGAAGAGCGTACGGTTAAATTGAAGTAACATCGGTTTAGACCGAAATAGAAAGGCACGATTCGAAAGGATCGTGCCTTTCTTGATTGTTTACTTCAAATTGGGGAACTTTTTGTGAACATGATTCTCTGTGTAAATCGCTTATGAATCATGTGGATCGCCATTGGTGATAACGTATATTTGAGCGTAAAAAAATAAAATGAGAGGTGGTCACTATGAATCTTTTTGCTCGACTAAAAGAGGGCTTGACCAAAACGCGAAATCAAATTGCAGCAATCGTCGAACACGACAAGGTTGTATCGGATGATTTTTATGAATCCCTTGAAGATGCTTTGATCACCGCTGATGTCGGCGCTGATTTAGCCTTGGAAGTGGTGGAAGAACTTCGCCGCGAAGTAGAGCAGTACGAAATCACCTCGTGCAAAGAAGCCTATGGAATCATGAAACGGATTCTCGCTCATCACCTGTTGATCGTAAAAGATCCCGATGATTTCCCGCCGAAACCGTGGACGATTCTCGTGATTGGCGTCAACGGCGTGGGCAAAACCACAACCATCGGAAAGATAGCTAACGAGTATCGCCAGTTGAAACGATCGGTTGTTCTCGCCGCGGCGGATACCTTTCGCGCTGGGGCGACGGAACAGTTGCGGATTTGGTCTGATCGCACGGGTAGTGATTTTGTCGGGCAGCACGAAGGTGCCGATGCGGCTTCGGTAGTGTTTGATGGTATGGAAGCGGCAAAAGGGCGCGGTCACGATGTGATGATTATCGATACCGCCGGGCGTCTACACAATAAAAAGAATCTCATGACCGAACTCGATAAAATTGTACGGGTCTTGCAAAAATCAAATCCGTGGACACCGAATGAAGTACTTCTTGTGCTCGATGGAACCACTGGTCAAAATGCGATCAAACAGGCCGAAGCATTTAACGAAATTATAAAAGTCACCGGTTTTGTGGTGACCAAACTGGATGGAACAGCTAAAGGCGGCGTGGCGATCGCGCTTACCAAAAAGTTTGGCATTCCCGTTCGCAAGATCGGCGTTGGCGAAGGAATTGACGACCTGCAGGATTTCGATCCTGTTGCCTATGTCGAAGCGATGTTCGGGGATTTTGATCCCACTGCGTAATGATACACATTTCAGCGCACACTGTTCCGAGACATTTTTTTGTACATGTGATTGATAGGATTACCAAATGAAACCAGTTCTTGCCGCTCTTCTTGCAATTTCACTGACCTTTGCAGCTGCAGACTCAACAAAAACGAAACCAGTGGCGAAACCCGCTAGTTCCCCCGCAAAAACGACCACTACTGCGACAAAATCGACTGCAGAAAAGAGTTCCACTTCAAAGGTGACTTCGACGGCTACAAAAGCGACCGCTGCTGCAAAACCCGCAACGGATAAAGCAGGCACAACGAAATCGTCAACGAGTACGGCAAAATCAACCACTGAAAAGAGTTCTTCCGTAAAATCGACCACTGTTGCAAAACCTGTTTCAGCTAAGAGCGAAACGCCCGCGGGGAAACCGACCACCGAAAAGAGCGATTCAAAAGAGAAAACTGCTAATTCGAAGGAGAAAAGTAGTGTAAAGAGCGACAGTAGCAGTTCGAAAAAGAGTACCATGAAAGTAGATTCAACAAAGAGTCTTACCGCAGATTCTCTCGAAGAAAAAGAGGACTCTTTGGAGGCTGAACCTGCGCCTACCGCTAGGAGTGTGGACACGCTCGTGTTGATCGATTCATCGAGCTATTTTGATTCCGCTTCGCAGGCTGCTACAGCAAAGGCTAATTCGTTGGACAGTGCAGCGGTTGTGAAAGAATCGAAAGATCGTTCAACTGTTGTTCAATTTTTAAAAGTGGGCGTTGTCACTGTTCTCGCCTTAATAATTGCGGGACTCTTTGGCTTTACTATGATGCGCATGGTTCGTGAGAAAAAAACAGTTATCCGCAAAAAGGATGGCCATAAGAACTTCTTGACTCGCACGCGCATTTCGGTCATGGACAGTGAAGTACAATTGGTGTGTAAATACGTTGAAGGCCACTATTACGATCCTGAGCTTACATCAGAATCAGCTTGTCGCGCACTTATCACAGGGCAGAGTTTTGTGGAAACCCTGTTTCGTCGCGAATTAGATATGACACTTGATCAGTTTATTACACATGTGCGAATTCACCATGCTATTGGTTCGATCAATGATGGCTTTCGCGGAACAGCTGAAAAGTTGGGCGAGAAGTGTGGCTATGTCGACATGACTCGATTTGCCGATGATTTTCGCACCGTTACGGGGAACCAACTTTCGACAATGCTCGCCGCGAGAAGTGACGTATAAAACGGTAACAGGTAATACAAAATTAACAAAGGGGCCGAACTCTAGTGAGTTTGGCCCCTTTGCACAATGAGCGGTTAGTTTCTTGGAAGCGTATTTTTTTCACCAGATTGATCTGCGGTAAGTTGTTCGTTTTGAATCAACCATTCTACGGCGCTGAACTGATCAGCGGCAGGCTTGTAGAGAATTGTGTGAGCCTGTTTACCTATAATGGCCGTGTGAAGTTGATGTGTATAGATCATTATCTCTTTGCGGTTGCGCCGATTGAATCCGGAGTGTTTTGGATCGATAGCCAGCGCTAATGCGGCTTCGTCGATTCCCCAAATCTGACTGTTGATCCCCACGGTTTTATCGCCCCATTTGATGTTCATTGCGTGGTACGTTGGAACAAAATTGACTTTGCTGATTCTCACCATCCCTTTCAAGGTGCGCGCGAAATCGATCGAAACTACGCCGCCGGTTTTGGCCGGTTCAATCCAATGGTAGTTGAACGTGATATTTCCCAAAGAGTAGGCGATGAAGGTTTCTCGGCCATCACTAGTGGTGAATTTTTCCATTGGTTGCAGGCAGTGCGGGTGGTGTCCTATAATAACAGTGGCTCCTCGTTCGGCCAGCTGATGCGCTAGAGTCACATTGCGCACAGGAGGGTAGAGTTCCCATTCTGCTCCCCAGTGAAGATTTACCCAAATCACCTCGGCACCGCGCGCTTTTGCAGAATCAATCTGATCGAAAATTGGTGAAAAGTCTTGTTGATCATGATTGATGTCATTCAATTTTACAATGTTGCCGTAGAACGGTGTTTGGGGCTGTTTCACCCGATTTGTGCCAAATGCAAAGGCGATAAAGGCGGTTTTGATTCCTTTGACTGAAACAATGGGGAACTGATCCTGTTCCTGAGCAGATCGAGCGGTCCCCACGGAAAGAATCCCGCAGGAGTCGAGAATTGATTTGGTGGAAATGACCCCGCGAATGCCGTCATCGAACATGTGGTTGTTGGCTGTTGCAAAGAGATTGAACTGTTTTTTCCCATTCCCCGCGAGTTTTTCAAACATTTTCTTATCGAGATTGAAGCGGGGAAATCCACGGGGGCGCTTTTCGAAATTGAGCGGTGATTCCAAGTTGGCGGTTACAAAATCTGCGCCGAATAGCAGTTGTCCCGGCGTTCCGTAGAGATTGGCGGTGGGTGAATTGTCGATATTGTGCTGGAACATAATGTCACCGGTGGCACTGATCGATGCAACTGTTTGTTCTTGTGCTGAATAGGTGAAATCTTGGTTGTGGAAATATTCAGTGAGGCCTGAACCGAACGGTTCTCGTTCTATTGATCCGCGCGTTAGTTTGCTCCAGTAGTAGCGGAAGTCTCCGCGCTGGCGATTTCCTGAATCAGAACTAGTGACTTTGGGGTAGTCATTACGAATGAGCCAACCTCGTTCAGATGCGGCGTGAAGAAGTGGCTGATCCTGTGTGATAGATCCGCGAACTCGTTCTCCTGCAACAATGAGAAAGGGCAGACAGAGAAGAATTGTCAGTTTCATAGCGCTGCTCCGGATAAAAAGCCGCCGAATTGCTGATCCGGCGGTGTCGCTAATATAGTTATACCGAAACTGTACGAGTTAGTTTGCTTGATGCTTGACAAGAAGATCGGCCACCGTCCCTACACACCCTTTGCATGAGAGTTGACCACTTGCTCGAATCGTTTTGCACTGAATCGATCCTGCTTGTTGTTCGAATTCATCGCTGATTTTTTGCTGTTTCTGAGGATCTGTTTCGAGAATGAGTGCGGCGTGAAGTGCTCCACAGCGATTTCCTTCGGCACGTCCGCCACCGGACACTTTGTGCTCGATAATTAGTGCCTGTCCGATAATTAAGTTGTCATTGATTTAAATAGATATACAGCTTTTTTCGCGTGACAATTTTATTGGAAAAGTATGGAACGG
>JFJP01021729.1_pt1 | contig 10399 bp, 10 predicted proteins | sample 431651 | NCBI WGS metagenome assembly JFJP01 (sample SAMN02602958, study PRJNA72255) | Microbial mat metagenome, whole genome shotgun sequencing project. | biome: fresh water; feature: sink hole; material: water; isolation source: purple microbial (photo- and chemosynthetic) mats found in... | reverse complement strand
GCATTTGCCGAAAAGGGTGAGATGCTTTTTTGTAGATTGAAAAGGGGAGCGCTCGTTGCTCCTTTTTTTTATCAAAAATATTCATGGATGATTTCAAAGGAGACTCTGTGGAAAAGAGAGTGTGGGGGATTTTTATTCCTCCCGTTGGAGCAGCGAGATCGGTTATGGAATCCTCTGTCGAAGCATTTCGCTCCTATGGAGAATCGGTTACTGCCATTGATACGAAAAAATATGCCGAAACATTTGAAAAGTTCCTCGCCCCAGAATCAAAGGATTTGGTGGATGATATTACCAATCAGAGTTGGGTCTGTAAAGCGGTGGAAGAGGGGTGGAACCATGTGCTTGTTGGGGCGCTGTCTCCGGTGACCAATTGGACTCTCAAGTTATTAAAAAAACTCAACATCGTCACGGTTTTTTGGTTTTACGAAGATTATCGTAAAGTTTCCTACTGGCAACAGCAGTTGGGGATGTACGATCTCTTTTGTGCAGTACAAAAAGAGCCGCTTGAATCGGTGGTTGGAAAATCGTTTCGATTTCTTCCGACGGCGGCATCGACGGTTGTAAATGATCCTATTCCCGATTGGAATACTCGCCCCTACGACTGCGCTTTTGTGGGGATTCCTTCGCCATATCGAATCGCAATGCTAACCTGTTTGAAAGATGCGGGGTTAAGTCTCACTATTGCCGGATCGGGATGGGAGCAGGTGCCGCAGTTGCGCGAACAGTGCGCTGAATACGGATGGATTTCTGCAGAGCGATCGGCTCAGCTCTATAGTTCAGCTCGATTTGGGATTAATCTGTCGCAAGAAAACCCTTTTGAAGACGACCTCCAAGCGTTTCAGATTAGTCCGAGACTCTACGATATGGCCTTGGCTGGCACACTTCCTGTGACAGAACTGCTTCCATTGGGGGAGACATTATTTCGCGAACTATCGACGGTTTTGTTTGATTCTGCGGAGAGTATGATTGCGGGGATTTGTGAAACAAATAGTCTCGATATCGATCAGGCAATTCTCGAAGATAATCGTCAGTGTATTTTGGCCAAGCATCTCTATCGCCATAGAGTTGAACAAATTGTCACGTGGACTGCATCGCTATAAATAAAAAACGCTCAGATTTTTCAACTTGAGCGTTTTGGTATAACCATCAGAGATTCGGCAGGTTTTCCTGATCGCTCTCTTTCCAAAGATCTTCGAGCTGATAGTGCTCGCGCAGTTCTGGAAGCATGATATTCACCACGATATCGGTGTAGTCCAAAAGAATCCAGCGGTTGTGCTGCTGTCCTTCTTCATGGAAAGGAAGTTCGTTGAGAACTTTTTTGAAATGCATACGGACTTCGTCCGCAATTGCCCGCACGTGAACAAAACTATTACCTTCACAGATAATAATCCAATCCGCAACGGGAGAGTTTGCACCACCATTGATAATGGTAATGTTTTCAGCTTTTACTTCCTGAAGGGCGTTGATCGCCGATTCAAGATGGGGGTTGTTACCGGCTAGCCGGGACTTGTTGCTCATTCGTGAAATCTCCATAATCATGACCGATAATGACGGTCACATCAGATTCATTGTAGTCAGTTCTTATAAATACGGGAGGTTCTGTTTGGAGCAGAGTTGCAACCTCCTGCGCAAGTTGCATATCTTTTGTGCGCGATATGACCATTGTTTTGCTGTAGTTCCAGATCGATGTGTTGTTGACAATGACGTTGCCGGTCTTTTTAACATCGAAGCGATTTTTCCGGAGAAAAGACGCATAGATATCGCTCAGACCTTTTTTCCCACATCCATTGAGAATTTCAACACTTCCCTTGTTTGGGATCTGTTCCTCTTGCATCGCCTGCAGTTCTGATTGATCGTGTATCCACTGATCACGGTATTTACCCACAAAAACTGCGGGAACCATGATCAAGAGGATTACGAAAAGTGGAACTGCGTAGTTCATCGGTTACCGGGTTATAATCGTTTCAGCGCGATCAGGGCCCACAGAAACCATGAGATACGGAAGGTTGTAGCACTGTGCCTGAAGAGCTGCGACATATTTTTTCGCATTTTCCGGAAGCGCATCGAAATCGCGACAACCGGTGATATCTTCAGTCCATCCCGGAAGGGAGATGTAAACCGGTTCAACTTTCGCGAGATCTTCGAGTTGAGTCGGGTACTGATCGGTTACTTCGCCATCGATTTTGTAGTGCGTACAGATTTTGAGCTCTTCAAAACCGGTGAGCACGTCAAGTTTCATCAGCGCCATGGTGGTAAATCCATTGAGCTGAATTGCTTTGCGGAGCAGTACTGAGTCAAACCATCCACAACGGCGTTCTCGACCGGTGGTTGATCCAAATTCAAAGCCCTGCTGCTGCAGTTTGTGGCCCGTTGCATCGAGAAGTTCTGTTGGGAACGGCCCGTTGCCTACGCGAGTGGTATATACTTTAACGATGCCAATATAGTCGTCAATACAGTTCGCATTGACACCGGTTCCGGTTGCTACTGAACCGATTACGGTATTGGAACTGGTAACGAATGGATAGGTACCGTGGTCGATGTCGAGGAATGTTCCCTGAGCACCTTCAAATAACAGCGTTTTTCCTGCTTGTTTGGCAGTGAAAATGTACGCTGCGGTATCAATAATAAACGGTCTCAAAATCTCTGCGATTTTTTTGTAAGTGGCAAGCATCTCTTCGAACACGAGATCGAATGTCGCACCGTAGAATACTTCAACGAGGCGCTTCTTTTCATCGTAATTTGATTTCGCTTTTTCAACAAATGAATCCCAGCGGAGAAGATCGCCGAGGCGAAGTCCACAACGAGTTGCTTTGTCGGCATAGGCTGGGCCAATTCCACGACCGGTGGTGCCAATTTTTTGCCCTTTAGAGAGATACTCTTCGCGAGCTTTGTCGACGATTTTGTGATACGGAAGTACCATGTGCGCCAAATCGGAAATGAACAGGCGACCGTTGACATTAAATCCGCGCTCTTTCAGTTCTTCGATTTCGATAAGGAACTGTTCAGCATCGAATACAACACCGTTTGTGATAAGACAGGTTTTGTTTGGATACATGATACCGGATGGAACCATGTGGAACACAAACTTTTCACCGTTCACTACAACAGTATGGCCGGCATTTGCTCCACCTTGATAGCGGATTACGAGATCCGACTCTTCAGTGAGATAGTCGATAACTTTAGCTTTTCCTTCATCGCCCCACTGGGCACCGATAATAACCGAATTTGGCATGGATACTCTCCAAAAAAAAGAACCCGTTCAAAGGCTGAACGAGCGATTCTTACACAGGGCTTAAATGTAGTTTCCGGAGTGCCCTTTTGTCAAGAGAAGAAACACTCCGTTTTAAGACGACTCAAATGATTTCTATTCAATGAACATTGAATCGCCGTAGCTGAAAAAGCGATACCGTTCGTCGATTGCTGTTTGATAAGCAGATAAAATTGATTCGCGATTGTAAAACGCTGAAACAAGCATCATGAGCGTCGATTCGGATAGATGGAAATTGGTAATCAAAGAATCGATCACCTTGAACGTATATCCCGGGAAAATGAAAATTTCCGTGGCTCCCCGACCGGCCATAACGGTTCCGTCTTCGCGGGAACTGCTTTCGAGCGTGCGCACCACCGTGGTTCCCACTGCAATAACCCGCCCGCCCGCCACTTTGGTAGCGTTGATCTCTGCGGCTGTGGTGGCGTCGATTTCAAACTCTTCGCTGTGCATGAGATGATCGTGGATGTTATCAACTTTGACCGGTCTGAACGTGCCGATTCCCACGTGAAGTGTCACAAAGGAGATATCCACCCCTTTGGCGCGGATTCGTTCGAGCAGTTCTTCGGTAAAGTGAAGTCCCGCGGTAGGAGCAGCCACGGCGCCGCGTTTTTCTGCATAGACGGTTTGGTATGTTTTGTTGTCTGATTCGTCGGCGCGCCGTTCCATGTAGGGTGGAATTGGCATTTCGCCGAGCCGTTCGAGAATTGGCGTAATCGGTTGATCACAGGTGAGATTGCGGCTTCCATCTTCACAGCTTGCTGAAACGGTGAACGCGACCGTTGTATCTTTTTCAAGGAAAACAACGGTGCCCTCTTTGAGTCGCTTGGCTGGTTTGGCGATAGCGTTCCATTCGGTGGGTGAAATCTCTTTCACAAAGAGCAGTTCGATTTTGACGCCGTTTTCTTTGAGCGCATAGAGTCGTCCGGGGATCACGCGGGTGTTGTTGAACACGATCCGGTCGCCGGGGTTGAGAAATTCCGGGAGGTCGGAAAAGATTCGGTGGGTAAGTGAACCATCGGCGCGGTTGAGGTGCATGAGTCGTGAACTGTCGCGGCGATCAAGGGGGCGGTGAGCGATCAGTTCATCGGGAAGGTCAAAAGAAAAATCACTTGTTTTCACGGCGTTCCTCACGGGTGGGGCGTTTTGGCGGTGAAGATATATTGCGCGAGGGATTTTGTGATTTTGAGGATAGTGGGATATTTACATTTAGAAATAAGAGGATGCCGCAGGATGCGGCCGGTGCCGAGCCTCCTTCGCTTTTACTTCTGCCCCAGCCGCTTTTCAAGTCACAAGTGCCTCTGCAAAGCTGGCGGGTCAGCGCGTAAAAACGTGCGGGTATCTCGTCACCAATACGCGCGCCACCGGGTTACCTCCGTTCCAATAGAAGTGTCTACAGTCTCAAGGTTGCTTCTGAGATCCCTTTGCTACTGCAAAGTCACTTTTTCTCAGCGGGTGTGCTTTTTGTAGCACTCTCTTTCATTTTTTTAAGGTAGACCTCCGGGTTCTTTTCAAATTCAGCAATGCAGGGATTGCAACAAAATTTGACTTCTTGCCCATTGTAAATTTTTGAAATGGGATCTCCCATGGATCCAAGATCGTTGTCGGTAATAATACAGGTTGTAAGAGGATACTTTACAATCGCGGCATTACTTGCATTTTTCTTGCTCTTGGCGTCAACCGCTCCAACGCAAATCGCAAATATACAAACTGTTTTCAAAATTGTAGACCGTTTCATAGAACCCTCACTTTGATTAATCATTTACAATTGGAAACCGATACCGGCCGAAAACTGATGTTCTGTAGAATATTTACCATTCAGATTAAGCCACTTGGAGACGTTTACGCTCAAACCTCCCGTATATTCCCACCCCGTCGTGGTATGATAGCTCAGTTCATTACACTGCGCAACTCTTTTGCTTATTTGAAACTCTTTGTCAATCACAACAGATAGGTCGACACTGCTGTATACTTTGGCAGTGCCGAAAAACATAAAGGGAAACCGGTATCTCACACCGCTTATAGCCATGGGAGTATTGTAATCAGGGTCGGATAATCGCGTTGCAAAGAGCACTGCCAGATTGGGCGAGAGGTGAGAGTTGAGTCCAACCTCAATTTCCGGGCGCTCTATATCTTTCGAATCCTTGTGATGCGATGTGAAAATGTCATACATAAATTCCGCAGATCCATATAAATCAAATTTATCAACCATCACCATTGCCATAAGCATACTCATGCCCGTTTCGATAGAACCGTCGAGCATGAACATGCCGACATTGGAGTGGCCCTTGCTCATGTCCGGAACACTCTTTTCCGCAAAATCAGTGTAACTCAACACTCTTGCCATACCCGCACTCATGTGGTAGAGAAGATGGCAGTGTAAAAACCAGTTTCCCTCTTCGTTCGCTTCAAATTCTATGACTCGCTTGCCCATAGGAGGGACATCGACCGTGTGTTTCAAAGGTGCATTTTCATAGTTCCCCGGCGAAATGACGCGGAAAAAGTGTCCGTGAAGATGCATGGGGTGGTGCATCATGGTGTTGTTGATAAACTCCAACCGGAGAATTTCCCCTTTTTTCACTGCAATCACCGACTCTTCACTGATCGTTTTATCGTTTATTGACCATTGATAGCGAAGCATGTCTCCTGTGAGTTTGAGTTTGATTTCTCGAACCGGGTGCGTCATCGTATCAAAAGACGTGGGCGTTATCGATTTCAGCAGTTGATACGGTGCGTGAGGTCGTTCGCGGAGGGAATCGTAGTTCGGAGACGAAGTGGCAATTCCCGATTCCATCGTCTCTTTCATGGAATAGATCTGTGGTTTTGGTGGATCTATGGCTTCGTGAAGTTCGCCGGAGCCGAGAATGATTGAAGCGTGGCCCGATCCATCCTGGGAAGTTGCGCGAATTTCATAGCGGCCTGCCTCTTTGGGCATCTCAACAATCACGTCGTAGGTTTCAGCCATGCCAATGAGTATGCGGTTAATTGTCACCGGCTGAACATCAACGCCGTCAGCGGTGACAATCGTAAAGGGCCCTGTACTGGAGGTGAGATAGAAATAGGTAGCAGCTCCGCCGTTTATAAAGCGAAGTCGAACACGTTCCCCCGGAAGTGCGGTTAATTCCTGTTGCGGTGCCCCATTTACCCAGAACTGATCAAAGGCAATATCGGAAATATCCATGGGAGGCATCCGCGATTTTGAAGCCGCCACGTAATCGCGCACGGCACTGTTTTTTATCGCGCCACCCATCGAAACGGCACTCCCTTTTTTGAGTGCGTAGTATTCCGAACCGCGCATGAGTGTTTTCATTACCATGGAAGGTTTTTCATTGATCCATTCGGAAAGAAGGACCACGTAATCTCGATCGGTGGCGACCAATTCACCCTCTTTGGGCGAAACAACAATTGATCCATAAACACCCTGTTGCTCCTGAAGATCGGTGTGAGAATGGTACCAGTAGGTTCCGGAATGCTTGAGTTCAAACTCAAACAGGTGAGATTTCCCCGGAGCAAGGGGAGGTGTGGTGAGATTGGGTACGCCATCTTCTTTGAAAGGAACAAGCAATCCGTGCCAATGAACGGATGTTTCTCCCTTTTTGAGGCTGTTTTTGAGTGTTATGCGGGCTGTGTCGCCTACGGTAAAACGAAGTTCCGGTGCGGGAATGCTGCCATTGACCGCCAAGGCTGTCCGCTTTTTCCCCGTTGGAGCAATATCCAGTTCATCCACGGTAAGGGTGTACTCTACTATCCGTGCGGTGAGCAAAGATGCCACAAAGATGAGAAAAAGTACCGCTTTCATAATCAGACACTCCCTTTGAGATTAGTGTGCGCTACACAAACAGTGTTTGTTTACTAGTTTAGTGCATAATAGGGCGGTTGTCACTCTTTATTTGGGAATCTCGGAAGGTTTAGCGGCTATGAGGGAGATTTTGAGGGAGTAGGGAATCTTTTATGAATTAAGAGGATGCCGCAGGATGCGGCCGGTGCCGAACCTCCTTCGCTTTTACTTCTGCTCCTACCCGAGAGCGAACCCTTGGCAGGGCCCGGCGGTGAGCCTAGGCGAACCGAAACGCCCAGACTTGAACTTACTCCCCTAGCAACTTTGCTCTAAGCGCCTTGTAGTTCGAACTGTAGAACACCGGAAGTTGGCTTTCGCGAACGTCGTAGCCGAAACTACCACGACTCATGATAATCACCGGTGGACACTGGATTCGCTTGAACACGCCTCGCTGAAAACAGCCGCAGAACCATTCGAGATCGGCGATAAACGCTTTCGGATCGGTCAGCCCCCACTGAACCAGCAGCGATTCGGGAATACTCAGTTTTTCTGCCAATTTGCCTTCGGCGTACCACACCAGTATCTGTTCGGCGGAGATGCGGCGGTACTCAGTGAAATGGCGTACCAGCGCATCGTGATAGCCCCATTTCATCGGATCGATTTGATTATCTTTTAGTTCTGCCGATGGCGGCATGACAAATCGGAATTGCTCGTCGGGAATCAGTTCCGCCGGAACCACTTCACGGCCGAACACCGTTTCGTTGAGAAATCTCGCCATGTCAAACACTTCAGTCTTGAGAAGATCGCCCAGCGGAGCGATTGCGCCATTTACATCACCGTAGAGGGTGGCGTAGCCGAGAGCCACTTCGACTTTGTTCCCATTGTTGGTCATCACCCCGTTGAGAATTCCTGCGGCGTTGGAAAGAATCGAACTTCCCCGCACTTTCGCCTGAATGTTTTCGCGATTGAATTCGGTGGGATTAAACTGATCTAGCACTGAACTGTTCAGCCCGGCCATCTCTTCGATAGAGATTGTATGAAGTGCAATTCCCAGCGATTCGGCACAGCGCGCGGCGATTCCCTTGGTCATGGCGCTGTTGTAGCGGCTGGGAAGATTGAACGTCACTACTCGATTCGGCCCCACGGCGGCGGTGACCAGACCTGCCACCACTGCCGAATCGATTCCGCCGGAAAGTCCGATAATAAAGGGGAACGCGCTGTTTCCCATGATCGTGTCGAGTCCGCGGATCCCCGCAACTGCGGCCTGAAATTTGGCTTCGATTGCGGAAATGCGCTTCGGTTCCTTCGCTGTTGTGTCGATTTCGCTGTCGAATACTACCAACTCCTGAACGTGCGGTGCCGATGCAATCTTGATCGCCGAACCGTCACTTCCATAGACCGTGGAGTCGCCGTCGAACGTGACGATGTTTTTGCCGTTGTTCTGAACGCCCACGCAGTTCACGTAGACAAACGGAACCAACCGGCCCGATTCGCGTTTCACATCGAGAATACGCCGATCCCGGGCCTCGCTTTTGCCGAATGTCCACGGTGAAGCGGAGATATTTATCAGCAGATCGGCCCCTTTGTCCATGAGAATTTTGGAAATATTGAACGGTTCCCCGTTGCGTCGATAGTCGTTAAACCAGAGGTCTTCACAGATTTCGAGTCCGATTCGAACAGTTTTTCCCTCGATTATTACGGAAAATGGTTCCACCAATTGTTCTGCGAGGCATCCTTCGTCGAACGCCGCGTCGGTGAGTGATAAAAAGTAGCGCTGATCATCGAAAATTCGGTAGTTCGGAAGGAGTCCCTTGATAGCGATCGATTGGCCCACGGGAACCGATCGACTCACGGCGTTCCCATTTTGGAAACAGTACCCGGCGTTGAACGTGCGACGGCGGCCATCTTTGTTCACCGCGCCTGGTTCGATTGCCGCGTTGCCGTAGAGCAGGACGATTCCATCGGAAAGCGATGCCAGTCGATCGTTTGCCGCGATCAGTTCGTCTACAAAACTTTCGTCGAGCCAGCGGTCGCCGATTAGGTAGCCGCCGACACACATTTCAGGAAATGCCACAACGGCACATCCCGCCGTTTTGGCTTCGGTGATCATGGTGGTCATGGTGGCGATATTGGTTTCAATTGCGCCGGGAACGACACTCATCTGGGCTACACCGATTTTCATACTCTCTCCTCACACCGATTTTTTTCCGCTTGAAATATACAGAACGGCATCGGCCACGTCCATTGAACTTCTTTTGATTCTTAAGTGTGATATTATTCTCTTTTTTGTGATGAGTGTTTGCATTTAGTGTGATAATTCTCTATATTGTGACCGGTGAAACCTTCGTATCAATTTAGAAAAGGGTAGTATATGAAAATCAGAATCGCTCTCGCTGTTGCCACACTGTTCGCCGCCACCGCTTTAGCTCAGACCACCATGAACATTCACACCAAATCAGGGGTGCAGAAAATTGCCGTCACAGCTATCGACAGCGTGACCTTTACAATGAATTCTGTTATTCCTTCAGGGTCAATTGATGGGACGTGGAAATTTGCCTATTCATTTGATGCGACCGATTCTGCGGGAACTGTTATGACAGCGAAAGATATTGCCACTTATTCGAATATCGAAATTTTCTATCAATTTATTTCTGCTACTGATACATTGAAATCGGTGGTGGTTGATGATGGTGTCACCAACGTAGTTGCGGGTAAATTCTCTGTTTCTAAAGATACTCTCGTTTTTTACACTGATAGCACTCGCGATACTTCAACCTTTACCATCGTCGGAGAAACTCTTCGCATGGCAATGGAAGGTGACATTGTCGTCATGACCCGCTACTTTGGAACCATTCCCGGTTTGGCCACAACGCGCGCCACTGCCGATCCCCGCGGATTTTTCATTCCTCGTCGCTAAAACTATTTCATTCGATCCATGGCTGCCGTTGATTGAAAGATCATCGGCGGTCTACCCAAAAATAAGGAAATTGTATGAAAATCAGAACCGCTCTCGCTGCTGCCACACTGTTCGCCGCCACCGCTTTAGCTCAGACCACCATGAACATTCACACCAAATCAGGGGTGCAGAAAATTGCCGTTACAGCTATCGACAGCGTGACCTTTAGTCTTCCCGCGGTTGTTTCTGAAGGGATCCATGGAAATTGGAAATTTGCCTATATGTTCGCAAAAGCGGACTCGGCGGGAACCGTCGAGACCAGCGAAGAGTATGAAGCTGCAGGATTTGCCCTCTATTGGTCCTTTGATACTATTAAGCAGACTGCCAAATATGGATCTGCATGATGTATTTTAAAGCATGAAAAAAACAATGCTAAAATCGGTTTCGTCAGATATTC
>JFJP01020634.1_pt1 | contig 10400 bp, 5 predicted proteins | sample 431651 | NCBI WGS metagenome assembly JFJP01 (sample SAMN02602958, study PRJNA72255) | Microbial mat metagenome, whole genome shotgun sequencing project. | biome: fresh water; feature: sink hole; material: water; isolation source: purple microbial (photo- and chemosynthetic) mats found in... | reverse complement strand
GCCCTCGCCTGCCTGCTCAAGTTCGCCGCCCGCGGCGAACTCAAGCGCACCGACCGCGTGGTCGTGGTCAGCACGGCGCACGGCCTGAAATTCACCGAGAGCAAGGCCGCCTACCACCTCGGCGGCAACCTGCCCGGGGTCAAGCCGTCGCACCCCAACCCGATGATCGAACTGGGCGCCGACCGCCAGGCGGTCTACGACGCGGTCATGCGCCACATGGAGCGCACCTTCGGTTGACAAGGGTTGCACAGCCGAAGCCCTCAGCCAATCTCCCCGCAACCCAAGGAGCACCCCATGAGCAACGAGAAGCGCATCCAGCGCGAGACCAAGAAGGCCCCGGCCAAGACGATGAAGGAAAAGCGCGCCGAGAAGGCTGCCAAGCGCGCCACGCGCTGAACCATCCTCGTCCTGATGGATGCAACGGCGCAGGCCGGGTCTTCGGACCCGGCCTGCTTCGTTCAGGTCAGGTGCGCAGCGCCTCGACCGGATCCATGCGCGCTGCCTTCCACGCCGGGAACAGTCCGAAGACGATGCCGATCAGCACCGAGATGCCGACCGCGAGGATGGCGATCAGCGGCGAGAAGGCGACGGCGAAGCCGAACACGGCCTCGACCGCCAACGCCCCGGCGACGCCGCCGAGCAGACCGACCACGCCGCCAACCGCCGACAGCATCGATGCCTCGACCAGGAACTGGGCGAGGACGGCGCGCTGGCTGGCGCCGACCGCGCGGCGGATGCCGATCTCGCGTGTGCGCTCGGTGACCGTCGCCAGCATGATGTTCATGATGCCGATGCCGCCGACCAGCAGGCTGATGGCGGCGATGACGATGATCAGCAGGTTGAACACCTCGCGCGTCGCCTGTGCCTGGCGCAGCACCTCGAGCGGGACGGAGACGGTGAAATCCTCGGCGCCGCGGTGCAGGTCGGCGACGATGCGCCGCGCCAGCTGGCTGCGCTCGACCAGGCCGTCGTCGCTGCGCATGCGCAGGGCGATGACGTCGAGCTGGCTGTCCCGCGTCACCTTGCGGTAGTACGCGCGCAGGGTGCTGAACGGCAGGTAGACGTCGCGATTGCGGTCGGCGATGGCGATGTCGGAGATGTCGCTGGAGGCGTAGGCCTTGCGGCCCATCACCCCGATGACGGTGAGCAACTGGTCGCCCACGGTGACCGCGGTCCCGACCTCGGCCCCGAGTTGGCGCGCGACCTCGGCCCCGAGAACGCAGACGCGGGCGCCGGCCTCCTCGTCAGCCGCCGACAGGAAGCGGCCCTGCTCGACATGGAAGTCGAGGACCGCCTCCAGATCGCCGGTCACGCCCTGGGGCGTGGCCTCCTCGGCGACGCTGTCGCCGAGGCGGACCTCGGCCTTGACCCCCTTCCACGCCGCCGCCGCCTCGATCCCGTCGACATGCCGGCGCAACGCGTCGAGGTCGACCGCAGTGAGGCCGTCGGGGTTAATGCGGCGCTGGGCCAGCAGCCGCGAGCCCTCCAGCGGCATTCCGCGCACCTGGATCGCGTTCATGCCGATCTGGCGGATCTGCTCGAGCTGGCGCTGCTTGCCGCCCTCGGTGATCGCGGTCATGGCGATGACCGCGGCGATGCCGAAGACGATGCCAAGCATGGTCAGGGCGCTGCGCATCTTGTGCGCCAGCAGCCCCTCGTGCACGGCGATACGCAGGGTGTCAGCCGGACGGATCGCGCCGTCGCCCTGCGGAGACGGCACGTCGGCCATCTCGTGCTCGCCGGAGCCGGTGCCGGCGACGCGCTCCTTCCGCTCGTCGCTGACGATCCGGCCGTCGACGATGCGCACGGCGCGGTCGGCCTGGGCGGCGACGCCCGGGTCGTGGGTGACCAGGACGACGGTGTGGCCGGCGGCGTTGAGCCGGCGGAACATCGCCATGATCTCGGCGCCGGTACGGGTGTCGAGGTTGCCGGTCGGCTCGTCGGCGAGGATCAGGCGCGGTTTGCAGGCCAGGCCGCGGGCGATGGCCACGCGCTGCATCTGGCCGCCGGACAGCTCGTTGGGGGTGTGCGCCAGGCGGTCGCCAAGGCCGAAGCGGGTGGCCAGGGCGGTGGCGGTGGCGCGTCCGCGCTCGGCGTCCTCGCCGGCGTAGACCAGGCCGAGGGAGACGTTCTCGACCACGCTGAGATCGGGCAGCAGGTTGAACGACTGGAAGATGTAGCCGATCTCGCGGTTGCGCAGGCGCGACAGCCCCGCGTCGTCGAGCCGGGCGACCTCGACCCCGCCGAGGCGGTAGTCGCCGGTACTCGGACGGTCCAGGCATCCGAGCAGGTACATCAGGGTCGACTTGCCGGAGCCGGAGGGGCCGATGATGGCGATGAACTCGCCCTCATCGATGGTCAGGTCGACGCCGTCGAGGGCGCGCACCTCGGTGTCGCCCATGCGGTAGATGCGGCTGATGCCGCGCAGTTCGATCAGGGCGGGCATCAGCGGTTCCTCGTCCGGACGATCACGACCTCATCGCCCTCGGCCAGCCCGCCGCTGAGCGCGAACCACAGCGGTCCCCTCGGCGAGCCCTCGACCGGCTGCAGGCGGCCGTCGCGCCGCCGTACCAGCCAGCTCCCCTTTTCCCCGGCCAGCACCGCGGCCAGGGGCAGGCGCAGGACCGTCTCCGGCGGCCCCAGGGCGATCTCGACCCGCGCGGCCATGCCCTGGCGCAGTTCGACGCCGGTGGTGTCGGCCAGACGCACCCGCGCCTCGAAGTCGACGACATCGGCGAAACCCGCCTTCCCGGCATATTCCGGCCGCGAAAACTTGTCGCGGCCGACGCCGGCGATCTGCACCACCTCGCCGCGCATCTCGCGGTCCTTGAGCGCCGGGATGACCACACGGGCGGCCTGGCCGGGGCGCAGGTGGCGGAGGTCGACCTCGTTGACGCGCAGCAGCACATCCATGTTCTCCGGCGGGTAGATCTCGACCATGGCATCGAACTCCCACGCCTGATCGCCGGCCTGGCGCTGGCGGTCGCCATTGCGCATCACGTTGACCAGCCCGGCCACCGGCGACTTGACCACATTGGGCGGTGATCCGGCCGCGGCGGCCTGCTGCTCCTTGAGCTTGGCCAACTGGGCCTCCACCATCGCCCGATCGGCGGCCTCCTCGGGGCCAAGCATTGCCAACTCGCGCTCGGCGAAGCGGATGCCTGCCTCGATCACCGCCGGGAAACCGGCCGAACGCACATCGATCTGCGCCGCGGTGCGCTCCACCTGGAGCAGCTTCAGCGCCAGTTCCTGCTCGAGCAGGGCGATGGCGCGGCCGTAGGCCGCCCTGGCGTCCTCGGCCCCGATGCGCGCCTGCAGCAGCACCGCGTCGGCCTCGGCGATGGTCCTGGCGTCAGGTGGGCGCTGGGCGATGGCCAGCCGGGTGCGGATGACCAGAAGGGCGTTCTGCTGCTTGGACTCCTGGTCGGTGAGGCGTTCCAGCTCGCTGCGCGAAACGGTGCCGCTCGCGACCGCGACCCGGGTCTGCTCCAGTTGGCGACGCGTCTCAGCAAGATCGATCGCCGCCTGCTGCTCGTCCAGCTGCAGCCGGGTCTGCGGCAGACCCTGCTTCTCGACCTCGGCACGGAAGCGCAGGTCGGACTCGGCCGCCTCGGCGGCGGCGAGGGCGGCAGCGGCCTCGTCGCGTGGACGCTGCTGCTCATCCCGGGCCGAGCGCGCCTTTTCCAGGGCCTCGGACAGGGCCGGGGAGCGGACGCGCTCGGCGTCGATCGCGGCGCGCAACTCGACGATCTGGGCTTCGCGCTCGGCCTTGGCCTTGACCGGGTCGGCAGCCTGCGCGTCGCTGCCGGCTTCCAGCTCGTCGAGCTTGGCCTGGCTGCGCAGGACGCGGTCGCGCCCGCTCTGCCAGGCGTCGAGCGCCTCGAGATAGCCGTCGAGGGCCGTCTGCCATGCGTCCTGCGTGCGCTCCGCCTCGTGCCGCGCCGCCCGAGTGGCGGCGTCGAGCGGCCGCAGCGCTTCGGCCAGGCGGACCAGTTCCATGCCGCCGACCGGCTTCGCCTCGACCAGCCGGCGGCGGACCTGGGCCAGGGCGTAGGCGCGCTCGGCCGCCTTGAGCTTGGGGCCTTCGATGGCCTCGCCGTGCTCGAGCTTCATCTTGGCCAGGCGCAACTCGGCCCGGCCCTGGACAAGCTGGGCGCGCAACTCGGCCACCCGCCTGATCTCGTCCTCGTCGCTGAGGATGAACAGGTCGGTGCCCGGCTCGACCCAGGTGCCATCCTCGATCACCCACTGCAGCTTGGCATTGAACGGGGATTTCGCGATCACCGGGTCGCGCGGTGCGAGCACTCCGAGTTCGCGCTGCACCGGCGCCACCTCGCCACGCTCGACCCGGACCACCTCGGTCTGCTGGCGTTCGGGCTCGCCACGCCGGCCGGCGACAAGCAGTGCGAAGACGGCCAGGGGCGCGGCCAGCGCAATGATCCACCAGATGCGCCGTGGGGATTTCCTCATGGGAGCCTGACCCATCCTTTCGCACCGGTGGAAAGCCGCCGACGCAGATCGTCGGGCGGCATGAAGCTGATCACGGCCTTGAAGGCGCGGCGGTTGGACACCGCCTCCTCGGCATCCCCGACCAGACGGTCGCGCGGGATGAGGAAGGCGCGGCCCAGCTCGCAGAACTGCGCCTGGACCGGCCGGCCGGGCGCGGACTCGAACTCGATCTCGCAGGGGCTGCCCGCCGCCAGGGCGGGAAAGCGGTCCTCGGGCAGTTCGGTGGTGAAGCGCAGGGTCTGCTCGTCGACGATCTCGGCCACGGTCATGCCGCCCCAGACCGGGAACTCGCGTCCGATCTTCTCGCTGCGCTGGGTCTGGTCGTTCCAGCCGGTCTGGAAGAGGATGCGGCCGGCGACCGGTGCCTTCAGGTTGCGACGGGTGGAGAAGTGCCGTTGCCACCAGTCGCCCTCGACCGCCCGCTCCATGGCAATGCGATCGGCCAGGGTGTTGATGCGCTCCTGCACCGCCGCCTCGGCCAGCTCATCGTCCCGTCGCGCCAACGCGGTGACCGTGTCGATCCAGGTCGCCGCGAGGGCGCAGCCGGCGAGCCAGTCGAAGCGCAATTCCCATTCCGCCGCGGTCAGGGCAGCACGTTCGCGGTCGATCGTGGCGACCGTCAGGGCGTGGGCGGTCTTGGCGACCTCATCGGGATCCGAGGCGCCCAGGCCTGACAGGCGGCGGCTGCGATCTGCGGCGGCGGCGAGGCCGTCCTCGGCCCTGGCCATCGTTCGAACGAGGTCCTCGCGCCCCAGCGGATCGTCGTCGAGATGGCGGCGCAGGCGCAGGCGCGCCGTCGCCTCGGCGACGCGGCGCACATCGTGATCGTCCTTGGCGCGGATCAGGTCCTGGCGCCGCCGCTCGGCGGACGCCACCACCCGCTGCACCGCGGCGCGGCGCTCGCGTTCGATCTTGTCGCGGTCCGCCTCCATCTGCGGATTGTAGACCGTCAGGACGATGTCGCCGGCCTGCACCTGGCCCCCATCCTCAACCAGGGTCTCGACCCGGCCCCAGATCCAGTGCAGCGCGACACGGGTACGGGCGCCGGGCACGACCTCGCCACGGAAGCGTCCCTGGACGTCGGAAACCGGCCCGACCTGGCGCGGACCCGGCAGCACCAGCCGATCCGGATCGAGCTGGGCGGCGACCACCGTGGCGGATCCGAGACGCAGCGCCTCCACCGCCTGGTCGGATGCGGCCCCGTGCACGCGCACCGCCGCGCCATCACGGTCGATGCGCACGAGATGCGGAGGCAGGGCCGAAACCGCGGGCGGCAGGACGAATCCGAACAGCACCTCGACCGTCTCGCCCTGCACCAGGCGTCCCGCAACCGATGGATCCGGGCGCAGGCGGACCTCGCGGGCTATGGCGTCAGCCGGATTGCCGCCGTCCCAGGCGCGATCGCCGGGTTCGTTGCGCACGTTCTGCGCCCCGACCGAGGCGACCGCAGCGGGCAGCCGCGAGCCGTCACGACGGCGGACGACCACGCCGCCGAGCGCGACGCGCTCGGCCAGCGGCGCCTCGCCGGTGGCGGGTTTGCGTCCAGGCGTCAGCAGCGGGGCCAGTTCCTGCGGCACCAGCAGGTCGATCACGCGGGACTCGGGGGAGGCAAGGAATCCGAGCGACCAGCTCGGGTCGTTGACGCGGAAGCCGATGTGCGCATGGCCCTGCCACACGATCGTTCCGGACCTTTCCGCCCGCACAGCCTTGGTCTCGCCGTCGCCGATGAGCAACTCGAGGCTGCCGTCATCGACCTGGACCTCGATGCGGTGTTCTGTGCGGCCCGGACCCAGCCGCGGCGGCAGCGCCAGCGCCCGGCCTTCGACCCGGACCGCCGCACCATCCCAGCTGCGGTCGTCGCCCAGCGCCACGGTCACGGCGTACCGCCCAGGCGGCAGCGGCAGCGACCATACAGCCGGGCGGGAGATCAGCGCCACGCCACCGGAGAACGAGCCCCCACCGCCCTGGCCGCCAGGACGCTTGCGGTTGCCGCGCGGCCGATCGCCGGATGGACGCGCTCCGCCCTCGGCCGGAGCGCCGCGCGCGGCGGCCTGGCGCAGGATGAGTTCGTCGCTTCCGAGGGCGCGGTCCCAACCGCGGCCATCCCGCCGCTCCTCGCCGCGATCGGCGGTCCAGCCTGCCTGCGGTTCGCTCCGCCCGGGCAGGAAGGACACCCGCGCCAGCGGATCCGGCTTGCCGACCGCAGCGACCTCGATGGCGACCAGCGGGGTCCGGTCGAGGACGTCACGCTCCGATTCCTTCAGTTCGTCCTCGATGCGTTCGAGCTCGATGCGCCTGCCAGCAAGGTCGGACTCCCCCTGGGAACGGCTGGCCTGGATGCGCGCACCGATGCCCAACCCCGGATCCTCGCTGCCATCCTCCTTCAGCCCGATCCGGACCGCGAGATCCACGGCCTTCAGCCGCAGTGCGGCGAGCTCGACAGGGATCAGGGCCGGATGCTCGTCCTCGGCCATGGCCAGCTCGGGCCTGGCGATGGCCAGCCGCGCCGCCATCGCGCTGCGCTGCGCTTCGGCCCAGGCGATCTCGCTGGCGCGCCCCTGCTCGTATTCGACCCGGGTGCGTTCGGCCTCGCGGGCGGCGATGCCGGCCGCCAGCCGGGCCGAGGCGACGTCGGCGCGCAGCAGTTCGCTGCGCTGCGGATCGCGTTCCTCGGCCAGGGCGATGGCCAACCGGACCACCGTCAGTTCGGCGCGCAGCTTGCGCCGTTCGGCCTCGAGCGCCTCGACCTCGGCGGCGCGCGAGGCGACCTGGCGCTCGTGCTCGATACGCGCCATCTCAGCTCCGCGCCGACGGTCGAGCAGTTGCCGCTCGACCAGCGTGGTGTCGAATCGCAACAGGATGTCGCCGGCTTGCACCGGCGAGCCGTCCGGCGCCCGCCAGGAGATGACCTGCTCCTTGGCCGGGGCGTTGATCTGCACGGTCGCACCGCTGTCGATCACCACCGTACCGGTGGCGACGACCTCGACCGCCCGGCCAGAAATGGCCATGGCGCACAGCAAGAGAGAACGAGTCACCCGTCGCGCAGCGCTGGGGCGGGGGTGGAGCTCCCGAACCAAAGGCTTACAGGTCGACATGGACGGTGGAACCGGGCGGCAATTGCGCCGGGGTGGTCGGAGTGAAGGAGATGGTGACCTGGAAGATGCGCTCCTCGACCCCGAGGGTTCGGCCGAGTGCGACCTCGTCGGCGAAGCTGCTGGGCGGCAGGAAGGCGTTGGCCACCGACACCACCGTCGCTTCGATGCCGTCCGCCGCCCCGGAACCGTGGATGCGCACCGTCGCCCCGGCGGTGATGCGGCCGAACAGGCGCGCCGGCACTTCGAAGGTCGCGCGACGCTCGTTCCCCTCGGCGACGCGGAAGGGTTCCCAGCTCTCCAGCCGTCGACCCGGCCGCGGCGGGCCATCCCAGGTGCGAGCGTAGACGAGGCGACCGTCAGCCGGGGCCAGCAGTTCCTCATCAGCGATGTTGCGCAGGTTGCCGTCGACTCCACGCCGGGTCCCGTCGAAGCGCGCCGCGGCCCCGGCGATGCGCGCCCGGTAGGCCTCGCCGGCAAGGATGGCCAGCTCACGCTTGGCCGCCTCGTTTTCGACGGCGGTCAGCATCGCGGCATCGAGTGTGCGCAGTTCGAGCCAGGAGGGTCCGAGGACACGCTCGGCGGCGTCGAGCCTGGCCCGGGCGAGGAAGGCCGCCGCCTTCTCCACAGCCAGGCGGTTCTGGCGCAGGGCGTTGTCGCTGATCCCGCCGGCATCGCGCTCCTCGACCGCGGCGGCCAGTTCGCGCCCCGCGCGCTCGTGCCCGACCACCGCCGTGGCGAGCGCCGCCTCGGTACGGGCCTGGGCGACGGCGTCGTAGGCGTTCCGACCCACCCAGGCGTCCAGCTGCGCCCGCTCGCGCTGCAGCTGCGCTCGCACCCAGGCGGCCCGCGCTGCAGCCCGGTCATCGGTGGCCGACAGCTGGGCGATGACCAGGTCGAGCCGCCCCTGGGCCAGGTTCAACTCCGCTTCGGCCCGCACCTGGTCGGCGCTGCGCCACCAATCGACCTTGATCAGTCGGGCGATCCGCTCGCCGCTGCGCACCAGGCGGCCCTCGGGCAGCACCTCGAGCACCTCCCAGTTCCAGGAGCGCAGCCGCACCGGTACGAACCTGGCCGGCTCCACCAGGGCGGAGAGCCGGATTCGGTCGCTGCGGGCGGCCGCTTCCGGCACCTGCACCCGATCCCCCGGCGCGAGCCCGCTGAGGGCCACGAACCAAGATCCGATCGGCCAGCCCGCCAGGTGTCGGACGGTGCCGTCGGCCAGGGTGACCTGCGGAGCCGCGCGATCAGCGACGCAATACGCCGGTATCATCGCGGCACCCGGCCCGGCATCGACCGTCAGGCTGCATCGGGCCGACATCCCTGGACGGATCGCCGGCGGGGGGTTGGCCAGCCCGGCCCTGGCTGGAAAGATACGCTGGCCGTCGCTGGCCGTCTCCGGCGAGGCCGAGACCACGGCGATGCGGCCGAGGATGGCGTCCGGGCCGAAGGCCGGCGAGCGCAGCGCGATGCGGGCCCCTTCGACCACCAGCGGGCGCATCTGCTCGGGCACGGAGACGTTGGCGGCAAGTCCCTCTGGGCCGAGGACGAAGACGCAGGAGATGTCCTTGGCCAGCTTGGCCCCGATCTTCACGTCGGCGTCGCGCAGTTGGGTCACGCCAGCAGCGCGGGATCGCATCGCCGGATCCTGCAGCACCTTGAGGATCTCCTCGTGCCGCCGGAGGCGCCACTCGCCGCGGCCGCGCGTGCGATCAAGCAGTCGCCGGGCGCGGCGCTCGGTCGCGGTGCGCAGCTCCGCCTCCAGGCCCTCCTCCGGGCTGGAGCCGAGCTGGGCGTCGATGTCGGCCAGGGTCAGTTGCAGTCGCCGCACGGTGGAACGCGCCGCAGGCAGGCGGGCCAGTTCGAGGTTGACCTCGGGAGCGGCACGGGCGGTGCGGCTGCGCACCTCCTCCTCACGAGCGCGAGCCAGGTCGGCTCCGCTGACCGGAGCCCCAGCGGCAGCCAGTCGTTCGAGAGCCTCCCGGCGACGCAGCGCTGCGGCGTGCTCGGTGACGGCGTCGGCGAGCTGCAGCTCGGCGATGCGCACCTGCTGGGCGTCGACCACGCTGGCCGCGGCCAGCTCCGCCGCTACCGTCTCACGACTGGCGCGCAGCTGCCGTATGCGGCTCTGCAGCGCCGAGATGTCGCTGTCGTTGCGCAGGATGTCGAGTTCCTTGCGCTTGGCGTCGCGCTCGATGCTGAATGAGTCCTGGGCGTCCGTCGCACGCAGGGATTCGGTATCGTAGCGAACCAGATCGTCGCCGACCGCTACCGTCGCGCCGTCGCCGACCACCCAGGCCGCCGGAACCCAGGCCATGCTCGCCCCGTGTCCGACCGGACTGAGATGCTCGGCCTGGGCGCGCAGGCCCAGCCACAGGCCGTCCTGGGGCGGCGCCTCGGCGGCGACCAGCCGGAGCGGCGGAGCTGCAGCCGGAGGCTCGCTGGCGCAGCCGGCCAGGGCGAGCAGCCCGCCGGCCAGCCAGGGCGATCTCACCGCGCCTCCTCGGGCGGTACCAGGGCCTCGCGCGAGGCCAGGGCCAGGACCAGATCGATGCGCGACTCGATCAGGTCGACCTCGGCGCGGTCGAGGGTCTCGCGAGCTCGGGTCAGCTCGAGGTTGTCGACCCGGCCGGTGCGGTAGCTGGCCTCGGTGGCGGCGAACTTGGCACGCTCGGCCTCCAGGCGCTGCTGCGCCAAGTCGACGCTGCGCACCTGGTTGTCGATGCGGCGGCGCAGTTCGCGCACGCTGCGCTCGAGCTCGACCTCGGCACTGCGCAGGCGCAGGCGCAGGTCGCGTTC
>JFJP01044455.1_pt1 | contig 10401 bp, 7 predicted proteins | sample 431651 | NCBI WGS metagenome assembly JFJP01 (sample SAMN02602958, study PRJNA72255) | Microbial mat metagenome, whole genome shotgun sequencing project. | biome: fresh water; feature: sink hole; material: water; isolation source: purple microbial (photo- and chemosynthetic) mats found in... | reverse complement strand
AGCTCTTGGCGGCGATCAGCCTGTTATCCCCGGAGTACCTTTTATCCTTTGAGCGATGGCCCTTCCATGCGGAACCACCGGATCACTATGCCCTACTTTCGTACCTGCTCGACTTGTCGGTCTCACAGTCAAGCACCCTTGTGCCATTGCACTCTTCGAACGGTTACCAATCGTTCTGAGGGTACCTTTGGAAGCCTCCGTTACTCTTTTGGAGGCGACCACCCCAGTCAAACTACCCACCATGCACTGTCGCCCTCGCGGGATTAGATTCCAGATAAGCAAAGGGTGGTATTTCAACGTCGACTCCATGAATGCTGGCGCACCCACTTCACTGTCTCCCACCTATCCTACACATCACGTACCCAAAATCAATGCAAAGTTGCAGTAAAGGTTCACGGGGTCTTTCCGTCCGTGCAGGTCGGAACTTACCCGACAAGGAATTTCGCTACCTTAGGACCGTTATAGTTACGGCCGCCGTTTACTGGGGCTTCAATTCAAAGCTACCTGCTTGCGCAATGACTTCTCCTCTTAACCTTCCAGCACCGGGCAGGTGTCAGGCCTTATACTTCATCTTTCAATTTTGCAAAGCCCTGTGTTTTTGTTAAACAGTCGCCTGGATCGTTTCTCTGCGTCCATGTATTGCTACATGGAGTCCTTTCTCCCTAAGTTACAGGACTAATTTGCCTAGTTCCTTAGCCATGGATCACTCGAGCACCTTAGTATTCTCTACTTGACTACCTGTGTCGGTTTGCGGTACGGGCAGCTTTTGCCTGAAGCTTCGGGGGTTTTCTGGGAAATTTGATTACAGCCTTTTCCGCTCGTCCGTAAACTCGCGGTACTGTCAGGTTCGGCAATCTAAAGCTATTAACCTTAAACTTTACCTACACCCTTCAACGTACTATTCCGTCAGTACGCCGGCTTGTCACTCTTTCGTCACCCCTACGCAGCTAAGCTGGTACAGGAATATTAACCTGTTGTCCATCGACTTCGCCGTTCGGCTACGCCTTAGGTCCCGACTAACCCTGATCCGATTAACGTTGATCAGGAAGCCTTAGTCTATCAGTGTGCGGGGTTCTCACCCGCATTATCGTTACTTATGCCTACATTTGCTTTTCTAACATCTCCACAATGTCTCACAACACTGCTTCTACGTCGTTAGAATGCTCCCCTACCTACCGCCTGAGGCGGTACCATAGCTTCGGTAATATGCTTGATGCCCGATTATTATCCACGCACGACCACTCGACTAGTGAGCTGTTACGCACTCTTTAAATGAATGGCTGCTTCCAAGCCAACATCCTAGCTGTCTGGGCAGTCGCACCTCGTTTGTTCAACTTAGCATATATTTGGGGACCTTAGCTGATGGTCTGGGTTCTTCCCCTCTCGGCCACGGACCTTAGCACCCGCAGCCTCACTCCTGAGTTTATCTGTTAGCATTCGGAGTTTGTCAAGGTTTGATAGGCGGTGAAGCCCTCTAGCCTTATCAGTAGCTCTACCTCTAACAGACGTTTGTCCTCAAGGCTGCACCTAAATGCATTTCGGGGAGTACGAGCTATTTCTCAGTTTGATTGGCCTTTCACCCCTACCCACAGCTCATCCAGAAGCTTTTCAACGCTTATTAGTTCGGTCCTCCACCCCGTTTTATCGGGGCTTCAACCTGGCCATGGGTAGATCACAAAGTTTCGCGTCTACCCCCTCTAACTTAGCGCCATATTTCAGACTCGCTTTCGCTTCGGCTGCAACGCTGAACGTCTTAACCTTGCTAGAGAGGAGTAACTCGTAGGCTCATTATGCAAAAGGCACGCCGTCATCCCACAAAGGGACTCCGACCGCTTGTAAGCGCACGGTTTCAGGTTCTATTTCACTCTTCTGTTCGAAGTACTTTTCACCTTTCCCTCACGGTACTGGTTCACTATCGGTCTCTCAGGAGTATTTAGCCTTACGAGATGGTCCTCGCTAATTCCCACCGGATTTCTCGTGTCCTGTGGTACTCAGGATTCTGAACTCTATCATAAATACACGCCTACAGGACTTTCACCCTCTTTGGTAGTGTTTTCCAAACACTTTCTGCTTCTATTTATAATAAATTATTTCAGTCCTATAACCTCCAAACAGCCGTAACTGTCTGAATTTGGGCTAGTCCCTTTTCGCTCGCCACTACTAAGGGAATCTCTATTTGATTTCTTCTCCTCCAGGTACTTAGATGTTTCAGTTCCCTGGGTTCGCCTTCCTTGCGGAATTTACCGGCTTCACCGGTAAGGGTTGCCCCATTCGGACATCTGCGGATCGACGGTCATTTGCACCTCCCCACAGCTTTTCGCAGCTTATCACGTCCTTCTTCGCCTCTGAGAGCCTAGGCATTCACCGTACGCTCTAATTTTACTTTCTTTACTCGTTTTGTTTTCTATTTCTTACAGTATGTCAAAGATCTTGCATTAGCTCTTTTCGCGCTAATTCTTGCGATTATATCTAAATCTCACGATTCGTATAACCTTGTTTTCATCATGTCTTCTTTTCTTGCTTGTGGAGAATATCGGAGTCGAACCGATGACCTCCTGCTTGCAAAGCAGGCGCTCTAGCCAGCTGAGCTAATCCCCCGTTGCCTTTTCGTAGTCCCGAGCAGATTTGAACTGCTGACCCCTACATTATCAGTGTAGTGCTCTAACCAACTGAGCTACGGGACTATAATCCCTTGGGCGCTCCCTTGTGTTTCTTTAAGTTGAATTTGGCCTATATGACAATAAATGTGCTCCAGAAAGGAGGTGTTCCAGCCACACCTTCCGGTACGGCTACCTTGTTACGACTTAGCCCCAGTCACCAGTTTTACCCTAGGCCGTCCCTTGCGGTCACGGACTTTAGGTACCCCCGGCTCCCATGGCTTGACGGGCGGTGTGTACAAGGCCCGGGAACGTATTCACCGCGCCATTGCTGATGCGCGATTACTAGCGAATCCAGCTTCATGAAGTCGAGTTGCAGACTTCAATCCGAACTAAGATCGGCTTTAGAGATTCGCATCCTGTCACCAGGTAGCTGCCCTCTGTACCGACCATTGTAACACGTGTGTAGCCCTGGACGTAAGGGCCGTGCTGACTTGACGTCATCCCCGCCTTCCTCACAGCTTACGCTGGCAGTCTACTTAGAGTCCCCGTCTTTACACGCTGGTAACTAAGTATAGGGGTTGCGCTCGTTATGGCACTTAAGCCGACACCTCACGGCACGAGCTGACGACAGCCATGCAGCACCTCGTAAAATGCCCTCGCTCATCGAATTAAACCACATGTTCCTCCGCTTGTGCGGGCCCCCGTCAATTCCTTTGAGTTTCATCGTTGCCGACGTACTCCCCAGGTGGATCACTTAATGCTTTCGCTCAGTCGCTGAACGGTATATCGCCAACAACCAGTGATCATCGTTTACAGCGTGGACTACCAGGGTATCTAATCCTGTTTGATCCCCACGCTTTCGTGCCTGAGCGTCAATAACGGCTTAGTAAGCTGCCTTCGCAATTGGTGTTCTATGTAATATCTATGCATTTCACCGCTACATTACATATTCCGCCTACCTCAACCGTATTCAAGAACTTTAGTTTCAATGGCAGCCTAACAGTTGAGCTGTTAGATTTCACCACTGACTTAATGCCCCGCCTGCGCACCCTTTAAACCTAATAAATCCGGATAACGCTTGCATCCTCCGTATTACCGCGGCTGCTGGCACGGAGTTAGCCGATGCTTATTCTGACAGTACCGTCATCACAGTACACGTACCGTGTGTTCTTCCTGTCCAAAAGCAGTTTAAAACCTGTAAGGCCTTAGCCTGCACGCGGCATGGCTGGGTCAGGCTTGCACCCATTGCCCAATATTCCTCACTGCTGCCTCCCGTAGGAGTCTGGTCCGTGTCTCAGTACCAGTGTGGGGGATCATCCTTTTAGAACCCCTAGCCATCGTCGCCTTGGTAGGCCGTTACCCTACCAACTAGCTAATGGCACGCATGCCCATCCTATACCGCCAAAACTTTCATTAAAACTTGATGCCAAATCTTAATTATATATGGTATTAATCCGAATTTCTCCGGGCTATCCCAATGTATAGGGTAGGTTGCATACGCGTTACTCACCCGTGCGCCGGTCGCCGGCAGTATTGCTACCCCGATGCCCCTCGGCTTGCATGTGTTAGGCCTGCCGCTAGCGTTCATCCTGAGCCAGGATCAAACTCTTCGTTGTATTTCTATTTTTCTATTTTATTCTTTCACCGCATTTATCGAGAGTCTATTCTTATAATAAACCCCTTTTCATTATAGGCCATTTCAAATTCAACTTTTCAAAGATCTTGCGTGTATCGGTTAGTTCCTATCACTTTCTAATTTTGTGCTTCCGATTTTTTTAACCTGCGAACTTTATCGCAGATGTTTTTTCGAATCGAAAAGTGGGGCAAAATTACATTCCATTTTAATACGATCCAAATTTATTTTCACTTTTTTTCATCTTTTTTTCAGTTTTCTCTATTCTACTGATTTTCAACTTTTTAAGTGATTCGGACCATCATTTCAATGTTTCATTTTGTTTGTCTCTTACCTCGTTCGGAAAGCGGGTGCAAAGATAAGCACTAATAATTCTTTTCTCCAAATGTTTTTACAACTATTTTCAAACTATTTTACCCTTTACTGATTATCAGTTATTTAATTTTATAAAATTTGTATATTTGTATCATAATTTCAATTTTTAACCACATAAATAGAATGAAAAATAACTTCCTGATTGTTAATGCCCTAACTTTATACGCAGATGGTTTATATCCCTGTGATATATTGATAAAGAATGGGTTAATAGATAAGATCCGGGTTGGGTCGGGAACTACAATTCAAGCGGATGGTTTTCCTGTTTTTGATGCCAAAGGCATGTTTTTGATGCCAGGTGTAATTGATGATCAGGTACACTTCAGGGAGCCAGGTTTGACGCATAAGGCTGAAATAGCATCAGAATCAAAGGCTTGCATTGCCGGTGGCATAACTTCTTTCATGGAAATGCCAAATACTAATCCTCAGACTACTTCTATAAATGCATTGGAAGACAAGTATTTAATAGCACAAAAATCGTCTTGGGCAAATTACTCGTTCTATTTGGGGGCTACTAATGATAATATAAGTGAACTCAGGAAGTTTGATGCGCGCCGCTCATGTGGTATTAAGGTATTTATGGGGTCGTCTACAGGAAATATGCTTGTTGACAATGCTGAAACCTTGAAAGAGATATTTGCTATAAAAGATGTGCTTATAGCGATTCATAGTGAAGATGAGGCTACAATATCCGGAAATATGGCTAGGTATAAATCTTTATATGGTACTGATATAAAGCCTGAAATGCATCCTGAAATAAGAAATCATGAAGCATGTCTGGTTTCTACCCAACGTGCAATAAAACTCGCTAAAGAACTCAATACCAGACTGCATGTGTTGCACATTTCGACTGCTGAAGAATTGGAGTTGTTTAGTAGCGAACCTCTTTCGGATATGAAGAGAATAACTGCAGAGGTATGTGTGCATCATCTTTGGTTTGATGCGAATGACTATGCACGCTTTGGTAATCTTATAAAATGGAATCCTTCAATAAAGTATACGAAAGACAGGGATGCATTGCGCAAGGGACTTCTTGAAAATAAGTTAGATGTGATAGCTACCGATCATGCCCCACATACTTGGGAGGAAAAACAAAGGCCATATCTGGAAGCCCCATCAGGTGGCCCTATGGTGCAACACTCGCTCAATATAATGATTGAGCTTTATAAGCAAGGTTTATACACATTACAAGATATCATTACCAAAATGTGCCATAATCCTGCTAAACTTTTCGGTATAGAAGGCAGGGGATACATAAAAGAAGGATTTCATGCTGACTTGGTACTAGTGGACTTAGACAAAAGTTGGAATGTGGGCAAAGACAATCTTTATTATAAGTGTGGATGGTCAGCATTGGAAAATCAGCGTTTTTCATCTTATATTGATACTGTATTTGTAAACGGGAATATGGTTTACAACAATGGTACGCATTGTGATTTTGTGCCAGGTAACAGACTGGTTTTTAATAAATAAATACAATTCATATGAAACGAGTTTATGTAATATTATTGACATTGCTTTGGATTGGTTGTAATGACGGAACTAAAGAACAGGTAAGCAATAGCGATTCGGTTGCGAATATTCCCCCAGTAAGGATGGGTAATTTTTATGCAACAGACAGCACAGATTTGAGTAAATCTGTAGTGATAGCAGATACTATAGTGTATGATGTAATACTTAGAAATCCGGACGCCGAAGATGATTGGGCTGCATATTGCTTAAGGCGCATGGATATTAATGCGCTGAGTAATATTGTTTTCAATGCAATATACAATAAGCGGCTTATACCGCATGATTATCGCACTGACGAGGTTTTGTCTGTAGAAGCAGTAAAAGCGTTCGAGAAAGAATATAAACGCAACAGGATAGGGAAAATGCAGTTTATAGAGGAGTGGTATTTTAATGAAAACAGTCTGCAGTTTAATAAGAATGTAACAGGAATAATGCTTGCTTATGAACTTTACAACGATGCAAATGAGGTAAAAGGTTATAAAGCAGGTATTAAAGTTTATCTGAACGAGAAAAAATGAAAGGAAATCTATATAAAGTTTTATTGCTTGATACAGTGCATCCTATAATGCTAGAATTATTGGATAAAGCCCAGATATGCTATGAAGAAAATTACCATTCGAAGTATGAAGAGGTTGAAAAACTCATTCACAAATATGAAGGTATTATACTTAGAAGTCGGATACCATTAGATGCTCGAATGCTTGAAGCAGGCAAAAAGCTGAAGTTTGTAGCACGGGTTGGGGCAGGTATGGAGAATATAGATACATTGGCTGCAAAAAGGCTTGGTATAGTGTGTTTAAACTCGCCTGAAGGCAATAGAGACGCGGTAGCAGAGCATGCACTAGGTATGCTTCTGGCTTTGGCTAATAATTTTCTGAAAGCAGACTCCGAGGTACGAAAAGGTATTTGGAAGAGAGAGGAAAATAGGGGTTTTGAGATATGTGGTAAGACTATTGGCATTATTGGATGTGGCAATATGGGGTATGCTTTTGCTCAAAGATTATCTGGCCTTAAAGCACGTGTCATTGCTTATGATAAGTATAAAACAGGATTTTCAGACCAGTTTGCTCAAGAGGTGTCCCTGAATGAAATATTCAAAGAGGCCGATATAATAAGTTTGCATGTACCTTTGACAGAAGAGACCAAATATATGATAGATGAAGACTTCTTGAAGCAATGTAGAAAGAACATTATACTTATAAACACTGCTCGTGGAAAGGTAGTAAAAACACATGACTTGGTAATCGGTCTGAAATCAGGTAAAGTATTGGGTGCAGCGATCGACGTGCTTGAATATGAGAATAGTAGTTTTGAAACGCTTGATTTGAAGGAGGATTTCAACTTTTTGAAGCAACAGTGGAATGTTATTTTTACTCCACATATAGCCGGGTGGAGCGTTGAATCGAATATTAAACTTTCTCAGTTTTTAGCAGAAAAGATAATAGCTGTATTGAAATAAAAAAAGTACTTAGTTATTCTTTACAAGAGAACACTAAGCACTAATATATTTGATAAATGATGGATTTACATTTCGGTTATTCTTATTTCTGTGCGCCGATTGAGCTGATGCAGCTCTTCAGAACAATCTACACCGTCTTTGCAATGATTTGATAATATTGTTTCGCCATACCCATTGGCCTGCATTCTGCTAATTGAAATGCCCTTATTAACTATATACATGACAGCAGATACAGCTCTTTTCTGCGACAATGCCATATTATACTCGTCACTAGCTCTACAATCGGTATGAGATCTCATTTCAATTTTTACATTGGGATATTCTTTCAGAAAGGCGACTACTTTATCAAGATCTCGAGCAGCATCAGGTCTGATATTCCATTTATCGAGATCATAATAAATATTTTGTAGTAAAAATGTTTTGCCCACGTATAAGTCCTCAATATTTGCAGAATCAAAAGGAACGATTCTATCCTCGTCTTTGCCCAAATTATTTTTACCACCATCATTATCATCATCTTTATCAATATCCGCAATTAGCGCTGTCGTATCTTCTGCTCCTTCATCGCCAGTCCAAATGCCATTTTTATCATAATCATTGAATGATTTAGTAGGATCGGTGACAGTAAACCCGTAAATATCATCGTTGCCAACTCCCCCATCACGATTGGAAGAAATATAACCAGATAGACCATCTAAAGATAGTGTGAAGGCAAAATCATCCTGAGAACTATTCAGAGGACGCCCCATATTCTGAGGTTCATGAAATCCACTATCAGAAGGAGCTGAATAGTATAAATCCATTCCCCCTAACCCGGTTCGCCCAGAAGTTGCAAAATACAAAGTTCCATTGGTATGTATATAAGGGAACATTTCATCCCCTTCAGTATTGATACTTTGTCCCATATTTATAGGCCGAGACCATTCATTGCCAAGTTTTTCACAGTAGTAGATATCAACACCTCCAAAGCCACCAGGCATATCTGAGCTTAAATAAAGTCTTAAACCATCAGGTGAGAGCGATGCGTGCCCAATACTATACTCTTTGCTATTGTATGGAAAAGGTTCAACATTTCCCCATTCTTCGCCGAGTTTAACGGCTTTGTAAATGTTTAAATTGTTGACATTCTCTTCGCTTTTTGCGAGCTTTTTCTTGAAATAATTATTGCGGGTAAAATAAACTAAATTTCCATTGGTATTAAAAGTTGCGGGGCCTTCATGGTATTGTGTATTTAGTGTTTGGCTAAATTTTTTAGGATTCACCAAATTTCCGTTTTTCATTCTTTCAGCAGTCCAAAGTTCGAGAAATGGCATATTGTCCCACATGTATATACGCTTTACACCTTTACCTTCGTCGCGAGAAGAAGCAAAAACTACTTGATTTTCTGAAATATAAGAAGTGCCAAAATCGGCATTTTTTGAATTAATAGAAAGATTTCTAATTTCAATGATACTATTTTCCTTTAGCAACTTTTGCATTTTTTTGTATTCTTCCATTTCTCTGAGCGCCCGAGAGTCCGTGTTTTCCTTTTTGGCGTATTCCCCCATCCATTTGTACGAATCCTTGTATTTGCGATTGCTTTTTAGAGCCATTGCATAGTAATAGAGGTCAATAGGTTTAGAATCAGCCTGGGTTATAACCAAGGAATACCAATACTCAGCTTGAACAGAATTACCAATATATCTATAACATTCAGCTAAACGGCGAACCACATGATCAGAAGTTTTGCCATCTAATACAATTTCTTCGTAAATAGTAACTGCTTCAGAATAAGCGAATTTATCAAATAATTGGTCAGCTTTTTTCAGTTTACGTTGAGCAAAACCCGAACTAGAGATTAACAGTATAATACTGAGAAAAAAGAATAATTTTTTCATATAAAAAAATAGGTTAGAAATAGCGAGGTGATTTTACTTTGTATTTACCGAACATGAAATCGTAGGATAATGTAATTTCATGTGTACCAGTATTGAAAGTCATGGTTTTATTTAATGAGAAATCATAAGAATAACCTAACCAAAGTTGTTTCACAATACGGTATTGGGCAATAGCGCCTAAAGCATCACCAAATCGGTAGGTACCAGCAAGCCAAAGCCTTTCGTTATACAAAAAATTAGCAGTGGCATCTATTGACAATGGTGAATTTTCAACATATTTAAGCAATACGGTGGGTTTAAATTTCAGACTTGAGTTTATATTAAAAACATAACCTCCGATAGCATAATAGTGTCGTTCTTCTTTACCTACGCGTGATGTGCTGCTGGTATTGAGTCCAATTTCTGTTTTTAACAAACGTGGAATAGAAACTCCAACATAAAATTTTTTCCCATAAACATAAATTCCCGTACCAAAATTGGGTGAAAATTTATTATCTATGTCATAAGCAAACGCAGGATCATTCTTATCAATAATAAATAATTTACTCAAATTATTGTTGTACCACAATCCGCCAGCTTTCAGCCCTAGTGACATGATGGTATTTGAAGAAATTTTGAACCGATAAGAAAAATCGGCAAATACGCCTGTTTCACGGACTGGTCCGAGTGCATCGTTGTTTAGAGAAAGTCCAATACCTATCATTTCAGAAACAATAGGGCTGTTAATTGAAAAAGTTTGACTTGATGGAGTACCCTCCATTCCGAGCCATTGCTTCCTTTCAAGAACTAAGATGTTTAACATATCTCTTGTACCAGCGTATGCAGGATTCACATCAATCATGTTGAACATGTACTGGGTATACATTGCTCTTTGCTGGGCTTTGCCAGGTGTAAATAAACCAATAATTATGATTAGTAAAAGTAAAATTCTTCTCATTTTAGTTG
>JFJP01040953.1_pt1 | contig 10401 bp, 8 predicted proteins | sample 431651 | NCBI WGS metagenome assembly JFJP01 (sample SAMN02602958, study PRJNA72255) | Microbial mat metagenome, whole genome shotgun sequencing project. | biome: fresh water; feature: sink hole; material: water; isolation source: purple microbial (photo- and chemosynthetic) mats found in... | reverse complement strand
TGAGCACATCACAAAAGGAACAACGCCTACTACCAATGGTTTTAAATGGCAAGAATCTGGTGTTAATTTTATAAAAATTGAAAATATTAATACTGATGGGACTATTTCGTCTGAAAAATTATCCCATATTAACGAAGAATGTCATGAAAGTTTAAAACGCAGTCAACTTAAAGAAAATGATATTCTGTTTTCTATTGCTGGTACAAAAATGGGTATAGTTGGTATGGTTGATTCAAATTTGCTTCCGGCAAACACTAACCAAGCACTTGCCATAATACGTACCAAAGGGGATTTTGAGCCATCATTTTTAAAACACTATTTAATGTCAGCTAATGTACAAGGTGACATGGAAAAAATTAAGGTCGGTGTAGCTCAATCAAATCTCTCTTTAAAACAAGTATCAGAAATAAAAGTGCCTAAAGTAACATTGAACAAACAACGCCAAATAGTTTCCCAACTCGAAAAAGAGCAAAACCTGGTCAACGCCAACAAACAACTAATTGAAATCTTCGGGCAAAAAATAAAAGAGCGGATTGGGAGGGTTTGGGGTGAATAAACAGTGTAAAAATGAACCTGATCTGTAATAAATTATAATGGGGTCAATATGCTCTGAATTCTAAGTGGCAGTGAGCCAGAAAAAAACAGCAAAACCAAAATAATTTAATAACCTTCAATTTAAATTATTCAATCCCAGAATAAATAATGCGATTTTCCTTCTCTACTAATTGTCCATTTAGGCAATAACACTGAATAAAAAACTATAAGTAAGATTAGGGAAAAAATGATAATTACTATTTTACATTTTAATTCACAAAAGGAATCAATTTGCATAAAGTGATAAATTAAAAAACAAAGCCAACTCCAAATTGCTATCCAAGAAAACAATAGAGATAACTTAGGTGTTGATATGTTCGCAGCTTTATTTGGGATTATAATACTATTTTCATTTTTATCAATTTCACCAGAAAAAATTGAGTAAACACCTAAGTCTGTGTTTTTTTCTATTACTTTTCTTTCAAGTCTAAGAATAATTTTCATCCAACTTTTTGACCAATAACAATATCCCTTGCAACTGAAATGCCAGAAAATGCTTATTAAAAGTCCAAATAAAGCAAGAATAAGAATTGGAACTTTTAAATTCTCAGAATTATTTTTAAAAATATTAGTAATCGCTAAGAGAATTGCTGATGTTGCAACATAATAGAAAGTCATCCATTTATGATAATCATCAGTAAGTTTCTCTCTTGCTTTAATTGCAAGATTTGTATTGCTCTCTTAAATCTTCTTTATACTTTTTTTTCATAAAGCACTGTTGTATTATAGTTCTAACTAGCTTTTTAGTAAAACGTTAGCCTTCCCTCCCTGTTTTCGTGTAATGCCAGATTAGCAATAATATACGGCTGTTGTATTTGCTTAAACTTGCTCCTGGTTAGATTCCTCACTCCACTTCGTTCCATTCGGAATGACAAACGTTGTGTTTGGAGCGCGTAGGTTTTCTTTCAATTAAAATCAATGTCAATACCTTCGAATTTATCTAAAAGTTCAGGTAATGTCAATGTCATTATGTCCAATTCTTTACAAATAGCAGGAATCTTTTTGAATAATTTATTGTCGTTGCTTCTTTCTGTTTCTTCTGTCACCAAAATAACATCTTCACCGTCTTTTATTAAGTTTAGACAAAGAATAATTTGCTTCATATCAGCATCCTCCAAAAAACTATCTTTTAAATTTTCAAACTCTATATCCGTTAGTTTTCGTTGCTTTCTAATTACGGTATTCACAAACTGATTTTCAACTTGTCTAAGAAACTTTGTAGGTGATGGAGCTAATAATGATTCCGTTTTAAATGGAATTTTAGCAGATTTTTGAAATGTTTTGTCTTGCAGATAAGAAAGTGTTTTTATAACTATACCATTTGAGTTGTATGTGCATTCTTCAATAACTTTGTCGATTATTATTATCTCCCCTCGTTCAATTTTTCTTTTAAAAAAGTCGAAAAGGACTGATTTTTTATCGAAAGGCAAGTAATAACGAACCAACGACAATAGGGAGTTAGTGTCGATTACTACTTTCATTGTAAATATTTTTCGAGTTTATCCGGAGTAATATTCAATTTTTTACATACTTCGAACTCATTAATAATCCCTTCATAAAAGGCTGTTTGTATTGTAGAAATAAGTAATGGAGAATTAATTGGTTTCGGGGTTGAACCACCTGGTTTAATTCCCTGAAGTTTATCAAGTTCTCTTTTCTTTTTTTCTTCTTCCTGACGAAGTCTATAGATTTCGTCTTTGTCAGCCTTGATTTTATTATAAGTAGTCTGAGAAATTTTTTTCTGAAAGAGTAACCTTGTAAATAGAGCTATTTCACTTAGATGTGTCTCTTTTGAAATACTTTCAATTATATCAAACTCGTAGTCATTACTACCATCGGCCTTCTCTATACTATCAATAGCATTATCAAACTCCCCAACAAGAAAATAGTATGCGAAATCATTACACCATCTTTCAATATTACTAAGTTTTGAATTGGCTAAATTCAAAACATCGAGTTGCTCAATTTCTTCTTCGTTTATTAGATAATGTCCTAATTCATGAATTAAGGTAAATATCTCTCTTTTAAATGATGTTTGTTGCCTTTTTAAAACTATGACATTGGGATTTAAGAAAAACCCGTCAATATTTACCTTTTCTTTTTTGTTCCATGTCTCGACAAACTCAAAAACCAAAATATTATATTCTGCAAGTTTAGTGATCAGAGCTTTTAAAAACTCTTTCGATATAGGATTGAAAGCAGGGTATAAATTTGTCCTTAGTTGTTTGGCAACCTTTTTAGGGTCTTGATTTATTGTAAATACCGGAAGGGCTCTATCTATATTTAATTCCGCCAGTTTCGCAATAGCTGAAAGTGAAATTTTAAATTCCTCGAATTGATTTACAATCTTTTTTGCACCAATATTTAAGTCGATTCCAAATTTTGCTTTCCTAAAGAAAATACTTGCGTCCTCAGAAACTTCTGGGGATTTTGGGTCTAAATAATAATGAAGTCCTTTGTTAAAGACCTTATCAATGCGTTTTAAGTATCTAAGGTTGATTTCATTACTCAAAATATCATCCTTGGTCAATGGATCTTTAAGTCCCTCACTGATTAAAGCAAGCAATTCATCTACTGACATCATGTACAATGCAAGTAGGTGCTTAATTCTCAATATGTTTTGTTCTACTTTCAAGAAATTAATCCAGTTTTATGCAAATCTAGTTTTTTCTTCAGTCAATTGTCCAAAGTGGTAGTATCTATTTTTAAACTTACGCCCAACTATTTTATATTTCTTCCTATCCTCCCAACCCACCCGGTAGCGTTTTACAGCCCTGCATCTCCCATCCATTTTTTATTAAAACTACAAAACAAAACCCATTCCCCTATCAATTTGTAAACTTTATTTTGCCCCCTGCCCTTCACCCAAAACAAACCATCCCAAAAAGATCTCAAAAACCGGAAATCCCGCAATCCGCAATTTAGAAATATCAGCCCCTTATAAAAGCTCCCGCGGCAAACCTTGCCTGCCTGTTTGCCGGCTTTGTTTGCCGCAGGTGCCCGGGTGAGGAAAGGAAGCCGGGCGGGAAGCTTTACGGGCTCCTGTGTGCCATTTGCCTGTTTAAAGGCATCGGTATAACCTAAAAACAGAGTGAATGAGTGAATGAGTAAATGTGTAAATGAGTGAATGATTCTCCCAAAACTTTTTTGTTTTCATGCAGGGATTTGGAATTTTAATGGTGCAAATTGATTTTTTGCCGTGTACATTAATAATTTACCCGTGCATATTGATATTTTACCCGTGCAAATTGATATTTTACCCGTGCAAATTGATAATTTACCCGTGCAAATTAATAATTTCCTTGTGCACATTGATAATTACCCGTGCAAATTGAAAATTACCCCCGTCAATTGAAAATTACCCGTGCAAATTGAAAATTACCCCCGTCAATTGAAAATTACTCGTGCACATTGGAAATTACCCCCGTCAATTGAAAATTACCCGTGCATATCAATAATTACCCGTGCAAATTAAAATTTTCCTGCTTTAATTGGGATATTTTTTTAAATTTTAAGCGCAGTTCCGCCTTCGGCGAATCGCAAAGCCGCAAATGGAAACGCGGTTAATATATTCCAATACCAACAATAAAAAACCGCGCCCTCAAACAGCGCCCTGGCGGTCCCGCCTCAGGCGTGACCTGCGCTTAATTTTTTATTTAAAAATCCTCTCTAAGATTTTTTCGAAAATCTCAACCGGAGGAAGAACCTTTCCGTTTTCGCTACTGCAATTAATCACCGAGAAATTTTTCTGCTTTGCTCCCAGATTCAGATAAACCTGCCTGACACGCTTTTGAAAATCCAGGTCATCTTCATGGATATCCTTTGTTCCCTGAAGGTAGGAACGGTCGTCTCCTCCCCTTTCGGAGGTAAGCTGTGACTGAGTAAATTCAAAAGGAACATCGAGAAAAATATTCAGATCAGGAACTGGAATTTTGAAGTATTCATATTCAAGATTGATGATCCAGTCGTTGAGTTTTTTCATTTCCTCCTGCCCTTTCAGCTTGGCACACTGAAAGGCAATGTTTGAAATCACATAGCGGTCAACCAGTACAAAATAATCTTCCCTAAGCCACTTCCTGATCTGATCTGCGGCATCGTTCCGGTCACCTGCATAAATGAGTGCAACCAAATAAGGATCAACAGAATTATTTGCACCCAACTCCCCTCTTAAAAACCTGGCAATCAACTCACCATAAACAGGAGCATCCATGCGGGGGAAATGCAGGTATTGGTGTTTTATCTTTTGCTGGTTAAGATAATCTCTTAATAGCTTTATCTGGGTTGATTTTCCTGAGCCATCGAGGCCTTCGAGTACGATGAATTTCATTTTTATATTTTGTGTGAGTTTAAGTGAGAGCATCGCTCTCACTTAAACTCAATAATTAAAAAACACTACCTTTGTCAATAAACCTCCCTGAATCCCATGAATCAATTGAAGCCTAAAGATACATTTTTTTCGGAAAAGCATAGTTTAAACTGTCGTGGAAGGCTTATTGATCTCTCCCGCCCTGCAATTATGGGTATTCTAAATGTTACCAGCGACAGCTTTTACGATGGAGGCAAATACCTTGATGCAAAAGCCGTCAGCCAAAAAGTTAGTCAGATGGTAAGCGAAGGGGCTGATATCCTCGATATCGGAGCTATGTCGACCAGACCCGGTTCCCTGCCCATTCCGGAAGATCTGGAAATTAAGCGGCTCTCTGAAACCATTGAAATCATCAGAAAACAATATCCGGAAATCCCCATTTCAATTGACACGTTCAGGGTTTCGGTTGCAGGAAAAATATTTCAGGAGTTTGATGCAGATATCATCAATGATATTACTGCAGGCGGTCAGAGCGAAGAAATGTTCCATCTGGTAGCTGAATTGAAAGTGCCTTACATCATTATGCACATGCAGGGAGATCCCCAGAACATGCAAAAAGATCCTGTTTATAAGGATGTGGTTGATGAAGTTCTGCTTTTTCTGGCAGAAAAAACCTACAGGCTGCGGAAAGCCGGTGTGAATGATATTGTTATTGATCCGGGCTTTGGTTTTGGAAAAACAGTTGATCACAATTACCAGCTTCTGGCTCATCTGAATGTTTTTCGTTCACTCGAGCTCCCCATTCTTGCGGGCCTTTCAAGAAAATCGATGATTTATCGGTTCCTCAATACGGACCCTGACGTTGCATTAAACGGAACCACTGCCCTGAATATGTTTGCACTTAGTCAGGGTAGTAATATTTTAAGGGTTCATGATGTTAAGGAGGCAGTTGAGACGAGGGATTTGTTTTTGAAGCTTAGGGAAAGTTCGGTAATGTAAATGATTTGACTATTTTTGCTTTTAAAATATAGATTTGTTTTGCTGACTCTTTTCCTACATATCCGCTTTCTCGATATCCTCGACATCCTTCTGGTAGCATTCCTGCTGTACCAATTGTATATGCTTATCCGAGGCACGGTTGCCCTTAATATCATTCTGGCTGTAATTGTAATTTATTTTTTCTGGGGATTTGTAAAGCTTCTCAAGATGGAGTTGTTGAGCAATATCATCGGACAGGTAATCGGTGTCGGGGTAATTGCGCTGATCATTGTATTCCAGCAGGAAATAAGAAGGTTTTTGATTATGATCGGTGCCCGGTATATCAGTAAAAACAGATTCAGACTTGAAACCGTGTTCAGAATGGAGATGGACACGCGGCAAAAACTCAGAATAAAATCAATTGTAAAAGCAGCCATAAATCTTTCAAACTCGAAAACTGGCGCTCTTATAGTAATCAAAAGAAAATCCACCCTTGAAATGTACGCGCAGGCAGGCGACATCCTTGATGCAAACACTTCCAGCAGACTGATTATTAGTATTTTCAATAAATTAAGTCCTTTGCACGACGGAGCCATCATTATTGATAAAGAGAAGATTTTTGCTGCCAGGGTAGTTCTTCCTGTTACAGATAACCCTGATCTGCCGCCCGATTATGGTCTGAGACACCGCGCTGCACTTGGCTTATCTGAAGTTACGGACGCGCTGGTAATTATTGTTTCGGAAGAGACGGGAAAAATATCAATTGCCGAAAATAGTGAGATCCGTAAAGGAATCACTTCTAAAGAGCTTATGGAAAGACTGGAGCTTGAGTTTCAGAATATTTAGGAATTCAATCTCCGGCAAAATGGCACAGTCCTCTCAAAACTTCCATACAGAATTCGAAAAGCTTTTCAGGGAGTATTTTACTCCCCTGGTATGGTATGCCATGAAATATGTTAAAGACCAGGACACAGCCCGTGAAATTGTTCACTCTGTATTTGTTGCACTTTGGGAGAAATCGGATACCATTGACTTTTCAAAGCCTGTAAAGCCTTATCTCTACACTTCTGTTTCCAACCGTTCAGTAAATTATTTACGCGACCATAAAAAGTTTACCGGTGAAGAAAAAATAGATCCTTCAGGATTTACTGAAGATTCCGACTCCCTCGAAACAAGGGAAACTGAAGAAATTATTTATGCTGCAATAGCTTCACTGCCTGAAAAGACAAAAGAAATTTTTGAGATGAGCCGCTTTGAGCATAAAAAATATCATGAAATAGCGGAAACCCTGGGTATCTCGGTTAAAACCGTTGAAGCCCGCATGTCGGAGGCCCTGCGTATTTTGAGGGTAAAACTCAGGGATTATATTAAAGTATTCATACTAATATCGATGGAATTTTTTAATAAAAATTAATTTAATTTATATATAGGGTAAACTCACTTTCATGTGTGTAATGAGTGAAGAAAAAAATGCAAAACGATAACGAACATATTATTCCACTGGAACTGATCAGCAGATTCCTTGCCGGCGATGCTTCGCAGCAGGATTCTGAAGTTCTGAATTCCTGGATTTCGGAGTCTCCGGAAAACGCCCGGACCTTTGATGAATACAGGAAAGTATGGGAAAAAACCGGTATTCTTGAAGGCAAACCCTCATTTAGCATTGATCTTGAATGGGAAGAGTTTCGATCGAGGATTGTTCCCCCGAAAAGCGATTCCACATTAAATAACTTTCTTGCCGGACCCAAATTTTTCGGATCATTTTACCGTATGGCAGCAATCATTGTCCTCGGGCTGGTTTTCGGATACACGATTTATTATCTGAACAAACAATCCTCCACACAGACTTTTTATGCGGAAACAGGAAAAGAACGCATTGAACTCCCCGACGGCACTATAGTTATCCTGAATAAAGATGCCTCTATAACCTATCCTGAAAAATTCTCTTCAAAAACCCGTCTGGTTACTTTTTCGGGGGAAGGGTTTTTCGAGGTAAAAAGCGACAGTCTGCAACCCTTTATCATCCGAAGCAATAACCTGAGCATCCGTGTGCTGGGAACATCCTTCAATGTGAAAGCCGATCCTGACTCCCCCGAAATAGAAGTAATTGTAAAAACCGGAAAGGTAGCAGTGTATCAGGGTTCAGACAGCAAAAACATGAAAGCCATTGTGGCAGGTGAAAAAGCTGTATTTGAAAAAGAATCAAAAGAAATCAGCATTTCGGAAAACTCAAATCCGAATTTCCTTTCCTGGGAAACCGGGAACATGGTTTTTAATGAGAGTTCGCTGAATGAGGTGCTGGAGGTTCTCACATCGGTTTATCATAAGAAATTCTATGTAACTTCGCAGAATATCAGTAAATGCAGGCTTACTGTAAGTTTTGAAAACGAAGAGCTTAGCACAGTATTAAAAATTCTGGAAGCTACGCTGGATATCCATTTTACTGATAAGGGAGATCGTATTGAAGTGAGTGGTGCAGGATGTTAAGGATGAATTTCGAAAAATGAAGCCGAATTTAAGGGATTTTCTCATATTTCTTCTTTTCATAACTCTTTCAGCGGATTTGTTGAATGCCCAGCAAACATCAACTGAAAAGAGAATAAGCATTTACCTTCAGAATGTAAGCTTCACTGAATTTATTGAGAAATTATCGGCTGCCAGCGGAGCAGGTTTTTCCTATAATCCTGATAAGGTTGATCTCAATAAAAAAATCAGTATTCAGGCAACAGATCTCAGCATGCATGAAATTCTTCAGGACGTTCTTCCGGGTATGGATCTTGAATACCTGCTGATTGAAGAAAAAATCGTTATCAGAAAGCTGAAAAAACAGCCCTCTCAACAGCCAGCCCTCTCTGAGAAAAAGGTGATTACCCTTAGCGGGTTCATCAGGGAGGCAACTTCCGGCGAAGCTTTAATCGGAGCCAGTATTTCACTTCCCGGAACATCAACCGGCTCAACAAGCAATGAATATGGGTTTTACAGCCTGAGGCTTACTGAAGGTGAGCACGAAATTACTTTTTCATTTATCGGGTATCAAAAAGCTGATAAGTCCGTTTCTCTATTTTCCGATTCAAGAATCAGCGTGGAACTATACCCCGAACCTACAGCCATCGAAGAAGTTAAAATAAGTGCTTTTGAGGAAAGCAGGCTTATTGAAAGCAACCAGACCTCCGAAGAAATAATAAGATCATCATCCATAAGCGACATGCCAGATTTTATGGGCGAAGCCGATGTTATTAAGTCCCTGCAAACCCTTCCCGGAATAAAATTCTATGGCGATGGCTCTACCCTTTTTTATGTAAGGGGAGGAAACCGCGACCAGAATTTGATTCTGGTTGATGAAGCAGTGCTTTACAACCCATCGCACATGCTCGGGATTTTCTCTTCCTTAAGTCCGGGCGTCATTAACAATATGAAAATCTATAAGGGAGATATCCCGGCAGAATATGGAGGCCGGCTTTCATCGCTTATCGACATCAAAACAAAAGAGGGAAATACTAAGAAAATGAAATTAAGTGGCAATACAGGCCTGTTTGCCAGCGGACTGAACCTGGAAGGACCGTTTAAAAAAAATAAGAGTTCCTATTTTATTTCCGCACGACGTTCGCAGCTTAAGTGGATCGTAAAAACAGCAGCACCAAATCTCGAAGACCTGTATTTTTCTGATGTAAATATCAAACTGAACTTTCGTCTGAATGATTACAACCGTATCTTTTTTACCACCTATGCAGGTAAGGATAAGTTCATAAACGGCGGATCGAACAACTCTTCAGGAATTCAATGGGAAAATGCTGCAACGACCCTTCGTTGGAACCATATCTTTAATGAGAGATTTTTTTCGAATACCAGTTTTACAGGAAGCCGGTACGATTATGATTTCATCACATCTCTTCAGCGAGGAGAGATGTGGAACAGCCATATTTCGAATCTCGCAATGAAATCTGACTTTGCCTGGTATCAAAGTCCGGGCAACACAGTTAAATTCGGAATCCTCCTGGGACGGCATTATTTTAACCCGGGAAATTTTGAATCGGTAGCGAATCCAAACACCGTCGTTCCCAAAGTTCCACCCCGAAATACCAGGGAACGAGCAATATACTTCAGCAACGAGAATGAGTTCAGCGAGATTCTTTCCATTCGTTATGGATTGAGACTTTCGGGTTGGAGCAATGTGGGAGAAGGTTTAGAAGTAATTTATAATGAGGAACGGATTCCTGTTGATACAAGTTTTTATCCCGAGGGGACAAAATACAACCGTTACATTGTTCTGGAGCCAAGAATCTCCGCAAGGCTTATACTCTCTCCACGTTCAAGCTTCAAAACCGCATACTCCAGAACAAGCCAGTTTGTAAGTCTGCTAAGCAACTCCATAAGCCCGTTTACTTCCATGGAAGTATGGTTGCCCGCATCGCTTAATATCAGACCCCAGATCGCAAATCAGGTTGTGGCAGGCTATCATCATTTGCTGGGTGAGGAGAAATTCTCCTTTTCCGCCGAAGTTTTTTATAAGAAGATGCTAAACC
>JFJP01022148.1_pt1 | contig 10401 bp, 12 predicted proteins | sample 431651 | NCBI WGS metagenome assembly JFJP01 (sample SAMN02602958, study PRJNA72255) | Microbial mat metagenome, whole genome shotgun sequencing project. | biome: fresh water; feature: sink hole; material: water; isolation source: purple microbial (photo- and chemosynthetic) mats found in... | reverse complement strand
AAATTCAGCAGTTGCGCTGTGTAGTGCCTATCAATGGGATAAGTCGTTCCTGCAAGGGCTGCGCTCCCCAGCGGCATCACGTTGATGCGCCCGAGGCAGTCGCCGAATCTGTCCGAATCTCTTGAAAACATTTCATAATATGCCATGAGATGATGAGACAAAAGCACCGGCTGCGCCCTCTGCAAATGTGTGTATCCGGGAAGCACTACGTCAATGTTTGTCTTTGCAAGATTCACGAGAACTTTTCTCAGTTCCCGCAGCAGAGTGATGACATTCAATGTCTCAGCCCGCAGATACATCCGAACATCAAGTGCGACCTGATCGTTGCGGCTTCGCGCGGTATGAAGCTTTCGGGCAGCGGTTCCGACCAACTGAAACAGCCGGTCTTCGATGTGCATGTGAATATCTTCCAAGCTGTCATCAAAGCTGAACCGCCCCTGCTCAATCTCCGCCCTGATTTGCTCAAGCCCCTGAACCAATGTCGAAGCTTCTTCGTCTGTGATAACGCCGACTTTTGCCAGCATCTTACAGTGGGCGGCGCTGCCCTCGATGTCGTATTCATAGAGCCTGCGGTCAATTTGAATGGAGGAGGTAAAGGCTTCCACAAGCTTGTCGGTTTTTTCGGAAAATCTGCCGTCCCAAGGTTTTTCGGACATATACAACCTCGTTAGTCAATTATAATCAAAAATTTTTGTCAGCTCCGTCTTTAAAGCTCCGCAGGAGCGTCATATTTGTAGCAGAAAAATGTCCCCGGTCCCCCGAACTCCGTAGGAGTGACATATTCTCAATATGATATGTCGCCCCTACGGGGCTTGTTCAGTTCAGGGCTGTAACCGATTGCTACAAATATGTCGCCCCTACGGGGCTAAGGGTTTTAAGCCTTCAGGCGATTAACCCGTCTTGCTTTACGAGCTATTTTTCTGCGTACTTTGCGTTTTTGCCATTCTTTTTTCGACAGTTTCTTTGCCATTGGTATTACCTCCTGTTTTTTTTATACCCAATTTTCGGTTTTTAAATTCGGCACTCGCATAAACTCTCTGAGATTATTGCTTATTAATATACATCTTCGGCTCAAAGTTTGTATCCAGCATATACATCAAAAAATATCGTCTCTCCTCTGCGGGTTAAGATCAATCCTTTCGCTCATAAAATCCTCAGAAGGAAGGGGCGTTTTTTCAAAAAAATCTTTCCATGATTTGGGTTTGGGCGACAAGATGATATTATTTCCTTCTTTTTTGATATACAACTCATCTGTATCAAACTGAAATTCTTTGGGAAGACGATTCATATTTTCGATATTTTTTACAGGCATTTATTTTTCCTTTCATTTTGAAAATCGAATCATCTTGAAAAATGAAGATCGGAGATTGAAATCATCAATCGCCAATCTTCAATCCTGCTACCCGTTTACCATCTTCTGAATCCGCAGCCGGAGCGCATTCAGGCGAATAAATCCTTCCGCGTCTTTTTGGCGATAGACATCATCGTTTTCAAATGTGGCAAAATCTTCACGATAAAGCGACTGCTCCGATTTGCGTCCGATGACCCGGCAACTTCCTTTGTAAAGCTCAAGCCGCACCGTTCCCGATACATTTTTCTGTGTCTCATCAATCATTTTTTGCAGCAGTTTCATCTCCGGCGAAAACCAGAAACCGTAATATATCAGCTCGGAATATTTGGGAATCAGCGAATCCCGCAGGTGCATGACTTCCCGATCCATGGTGAGCGATTCCACTGCCTGATGCGCGGCTCTCAGAATCGTGCCGCCCGGCGTCTCATACACGCCCCTTGATTTCATGCCCACAAAACGGTTTTCCACAATGTCTGCCCTGCCGATGCCGTGACGGCCGCCCATCATATTCATAATATTGAAAAGATTTGCCGGAGAAAGATTTTTCTCGTTCAGCGCAACCGGGTCTCCCTGTTTAAACGCAATTTCAACAATTTCCGCTTTGTCCGGCGCATCCTGCGGGGAAACCGTCAGCGTGAAAATGTCATCCGGCGGTCTTTTCCACGGGTCTTCCAGCACGCCGCCTTCATAACTGATATGAAGCAGATTCCGGTCTGTGCTGTAAGGCTTTGCAACGGTGGTAGGCACTTTGATCCCATGCTTTTCCGCAAACGCCATCAGGTCGGTGCGGGAGCGCATATCCCATTCCCGCCACGGCGCAATGATTTTTATATCAGGATCAATGGCAAAATAGCTTAACTCAAACCGCACCTGATCGTTTCCCTTTCCGGTTGCGCCGTGACTGACCGCATCGGCGTTTTCTATGCGGGCAATTTCCATCTGGCGTTTTGCAATCAGCGGGCGCGCAAGAGATGTTCCCAAAAGATATTGTCCCTCATAGATAGCGTTTGCACGAAACGCGGGGAACACATAATCTTTTATGAATATCTCTCTGAGATTATCAATATAAACTTTTTTCGCGCCGGTTTTCAGGGCATTTTCTCTGACCTGATCTAAATCATCTCCCTGACCGATATCGGCTGAAAAGGCAATGACTTCACAATCATATTTCTCGACAAGCCATTTCAGAATTACCGATGTGTCAAGCCCGCCCGAATAGGCCAGCACGACTTTGTTTATCTTATCAGCCATAGTTAAATTTCCTTTATTATGTTAGCCACGAATGGACACAAATTTGTCTCTCGCAAAGACGCAGAGAGCGCAAAGAAAAGTAGAGCGATTTTTCAAATCGCTTCAGAAGCGAATTGAAAATTCGCTTTACAAAACGGGAGCGGACTTTGCGTCTTTGCGAGAACTTTTTTTATTTCCGATAAAGTCTATTATATTAAAAGATCAGAGAATCGTTCATCCGAACTGCCAATTCTGGGTTACTGAGACATTCGTGGCGAAAAAAATGTCAACCCTCAATCAATATATCCAGCACAGCCTTGTGAAGATGGAGTTTGTTCTCAGACTGATCCCAGACAACAGAGCGAGGTCCCTCCATAACTTCTTCGCTTATTTCCTCTCCGCGGTGCGCCGGCAGGCAGTGCATGACAATCACCTCTTTTGACGCATGTTTCAGCAGTTCCGCATTTACCTGAAAGCCTTCAAATTTCTTCTTTTTTTCCTCGCTTTCCTTATCGCCCATGCTGACCCACACATCGGTATAGACCACATCCGCATCTTTGACCGCTTCTGCCGGATTTGAAGTCATCGTAATGCTGCCGCATTTCCTCGCGAGTGCTTTTTGCGTAATCGCCGGGTCCGGGAAATAGCCTTCAGGACATGCCAACACCAGATTCAGACCCAGAACAGCCGCCGCGTTCATCCATGAATGCGCGACATTGTTGCCGTCTCCCACCCAGACGATTTTCAAGTTTTTACACCTGCCTTTGTGTTCGATGACGGTCATGATGTCGCTCAAAACCTGACAGGGATGATACAAATCACTCAGCGCGTTAATCACCGGAATTGAGGAAAATTTCGCAAATTCCTCAATCAGGTTTTGGGCGTAGGTTCGGATAACCAGAGCGTCCAAATATCTTGAGAAAACCCGCGCCACATCTTTGACAGGCTCGCCTCGGGATATTTGCGTATCTTTGGCGTTTATGAAAATCGGCGTTCCCCCGAGCTGCGCGGTTCCGGCTTCAAAGGAAATCCGTGTGCGGGTTGAGGGTTTGTCAAAAAGCAGCCCCACTGTTTTTCCGGCAAGGGGTCTGTCCGCAATTCCCTGTCTGTGCCTTTTTTTCAACTCAGTTGCACGAGTCAAAATCCTTTGAAAATCCGCTTCGGAAAGGTCCGAAAGTGTCAGTATATCCTTTTTCATTTCATCTCATCCCCCATGAGGAATTGGTTTATTTTTTCAGCCACGAATGGACACGAATTTTTACGAATAAGAACACACGAATTTTTTTAAAAAAATATGAATTAAGGCGAAATGCCACGAATATTTTTTTGATTTATTCGTGTTCTCCTGTTCGTGGAAAATTTGTGTTCATTCGTGGCTAACCTTCTTTCAATCCCCCGAATATCTCATCCAAACATGCCAAAAGGGAATCTATCTCGCTTTTTCCGACAATCAGCGGCGGAACAAAACGCAGAATGTTGTCCTGTATGCAGTTGATCACAAAGCCTTTTTCCATGCAGGCTTTTACGATAAACTCGCCCTTTATCTTCAGTTTCATGCCGATCAGCAAGCCGAGACCCCGAACATCTTCAATCACATCATAACGGCTTTTCAGTTCCAGCAGTCTTTCTTTAAAGTAAATGCCCATTTCCATGCAGTTGTCAATAATCTTTTCCTCGGAAAGCACTTTCAGCGTTTCAAGCGACGCCGCGGTAATCACAGGCGTGCCGCCGAATGTCGAGGCATGAGAACCGGGACCGAATACCTCGGCAACATGCTCTTTTGCCAGCATCGCACCGATTGGAAGCCCGTTGGCAAGGGCTTTTGCCAGCGTCATAATGTCCGGCTCAATGCCGAAATGCTGATAAGCAAAAAGCTTTCCGGTTCTGCCGATGCCTGTCTGTATCTCGTCGAAAATGAGCAGCGTACCGGTTTCATTGCACATTTGTCTCACGGCTTTGAGATATTCGGGAGAGGGACAGCGGACCCCGCCTTCGCCCTGAATCGGCTCCAGCAACACCGCACAAAAGCCGGATGTCTCAATCTTTTCCCAAAGGGCTTCAACATCGTTGAACGGCACAAAATCAAATCCTGCCAACACCGGATCAAATCCCTTTTTGATCTTGTCCTGCCCGGTCGCGGAAAGCGTTGCCATGGTGCGCCCGTGAAAGGATTTCTCCATAGTGATGATTTTATATCGCTCGGCGCCGCCTTTGTCCTTAAAATATTTACGGGCAATTTTTATGGCTGCCTCATTTGCCTCAGCGCCGCTGTTGCAGAAAAACACGCGATCCGCAAAGCTGTGTTCAACCAACCACGCCGCAAGTTCGGTCTGCGGAATGGTGTAGTAAAGATTTGAGACATGAAAAAGGATTTCTGCCTGTTTGGCAAGGGCTTTGGCGACTTTCGGGTGCGCGTGTCCGAGATTGCACACTGCAATGCCAGCCACAAAATCCGTGTAAGCCCGTCCTTCGGTGTCCCACAGCGTACAGCCTTTTCCTTTTGCAAATACTACCGGCGTCCGCTTGTAGGTCGCGGCAATGTATTTATCCGCTTTACTGATAATCTCGCTGCTCATAGCGTAATCTCCGTCCCGATACCTTTGTCCGTAAAAAGTTCCAGCAGCAGGGAATGGCGTTTCTTTCCGTTGATGATCTGCACCTTTCCGACGCCGCTTTGCAGGGCTTCCACAGCGCATTCGATTTTCGGGATCATGCCGCCGGAAATGCTTTTTTCCGCTATCATTTTCTGAATGACTTCCGCATTGATGGAGGAAATGAGATTTCCCCCCGTGTCCAGCACGCCGTCAACGTCCGTGAGAAGAATCAGGCGACCTGCGGAAAGCGCGGCTGCCACTTTGCTCGCCACAAGGTCGGCATTGATGTTGAATGTCTCGCCGGCTTCTCCCACGCCCACCGGCGCGATAATGGGAATAAATCCCCGCTCCGTAAGCGTATTGATAATGTCGGGCTTAATTCTTATTACTTCTCCGACTAATCCCGGATCAATGATTTCGGGCGGTTTGTTGCTGTCTTCCTGATAGACAATCTGAAGTTTTTTGGCAAGAATCAAGCCGCCGTCTTTGCCGCTCAAGCCTACGGCATTGCCGCCCTGCTGATTGATCTGGGCAACAATCGCCTTGTTCACTTTGCCGCCGAGAACCATTTCCACTACATCCATGGTGGCGGCGTCTGTCAGACGCATTCCTCTGACAAACTTGGGAGATATTCCCATCCGGTCTAAAACAGAATTGATCTGGGGACCGCCGCCGTGTACGACAACCGGATTCAAGCCGATGAATTTCATCAGCGTAATATCCCGTGCAAAATCTTCTTTCAACTGCTCATCCACCATGGCATGACCGCCATATTTGATCACAATGGTCATGCCGTGAAAGCGGCGGATATAAGGCAGTGACTCTATCAATATATCTGCAATATTGTTCATCATTTATCAATTCTCAGCAAAACGGGTTTCAAACCCGTTCTACTTCTCATTTCTCAATTCTCAGCAAAACGGGTTTCAAACCCGTTCTAATTCTCAATTCTCAATTTCTAGAGAATATACCGGCTCAAATCCTGATCGTCCTTAATATCTTTCAGCTTGTCGTTCACATATTTTCCGTCAATAACGACTTTCACGCCCCGCATATCCGGCGCATTGAAAAGAATGTCTTCCAAGAGACATTCCATGATCGTGTGAAGTCTTCTCGCACCGATGTTTTCCGTGACATTGTTCACTTCTTCGGCAATGCTCGCAATTTTTTCAATCGCGTCTTCTTTAAAGACAACCTCAACTCCCTCAGTCTTTAACAATTCTACATATTGGAGAATCAGGGCATTTTTCGGCTCTGTCAGTATCTTCACAAAATCTTCGCGTCCGAGTGAATCCAATTCGACCCTAATCGGAAAACGTCCCTGAAGTTCTGGAATTAAATCAGATGGTTTGACCGTGTGAAACGCGCCTGAAGCGATAAAAAGAATGTGATCGGTTTTGACAGGCCCGTACTTGGTCGTCACGGTAGAGCCTTCCACAATGGGAAGCAAATCTCTCTGAACGCCCTCTCTGGAAACATCGGGCCCGTGACCGCCGTTGCCGCCCGCGATCTTGTCTATCTCATCAAGAAAAATAATCCCGGACTGCTCCACTTTTTCGATTGCCTCACTGACGACTTTATCCATATCCACAAGATTCTGGGCTTCTTCCTGAACCAGAATTTTCATTGCCTCGGAGACTTTCAGCTTCCGCCGCTTTGTATTCTTGGGCATGATATTGCTGAACATATCCTTGAAATTAATGCCCATTTCTTCCATGCCCACATTGGAAAAAATTTCCACTACCGGCAGGGAACGGTCCGCGACATCCATATCAACATATCGCTCGTTGAGTTTTCCGTCCTGAAGCATGGAACGCAGTTTTTCTCTTGTGGAAGAACTTCTGTCGCTGCTCTCTCCGACCACTTCAATGTGCATTTCGCCCGGCGTTTCAGGCGGCTGATGCGCTCTGGGTTTCGGGAGCAGTAAGTCAAGCATTCTTTCTTCGGCAATGTGCGAGGCTTTTTCCTTCACCGCCTCCTGCTCCCTTGTTTTCAGCATGTTGACAGTCAGTTCAAGAAGGTCTCTGACCATAGATTCAACATCTCTGCCCACATAGCCGACTTCGGTAAACTTGGAAGCTTCGACTTTCGTAAACGGCGAATCCGTAAGTCTGGAAAGCCGCCTTGCAATTTCGGTTTTTCCCACGCCGGTGGGACCGATAAGGATAATATTTTTGGGCGCGATTTCGTCCCGGAGTTCTTCGGGAACCTGCTGTCTGCGCCAGCGATTTCTCAGCGCAATGGCAACAGAACGCTTTGCCTTGTGCTGACCGATGATGTACTTGTCAAGTTCTTTGACGATTTCTGATGGTTTCAGATTGCTCATAGTATGGTTGAATATCCGCCTTGAATGCAGACAAAATTTTAACCACGAAAGCACGAAAGAAAGGAAAGTGCGAAAGGAAGAAAATTTTCGTGCATTTCGCTTCTTTGTAGTGCTTTCGTGGTTAAATATTCATGTACATTCGCGGTGAAAAAATAAACAAAGGAAGATTGAAGCGTTATTCAGCCTTACAATTCTTCTATCGTTAAGATATTGTTGGTGTAAATACACAGCGAAGCCGCAATTTTCATTGCTTCTTCCACGATTGTCTTTGCATCCATATCCGAATGCTTTATAAGGGCTGTGGCGGCAGACTGAGCGGCAACGCCACCGGAACCGATGGCAATCACGCCTTCATCCGGCTCAATCACATCGCCGTTTCCCGAAATGAGAAATGTCCGGGTATTGTCCGTAGCAATCATGATGGCTTCAAGCCGTCTGAGATATTTGTCGGTCCGCCAGTCTCTCGCCAATTCCACGGCTGAACGCGTCAGGTTTCCGTTATACCGCTCTAATTTTGCCTCCAAACGCTCGGAAAGATTCATTCCGTCGGCAGCGCCACCGGCAAAACCTACGATAATTTTGTCATTGTAAATCCTTCTGACTTTTCTTGCCTGATGTTTTATAACCGTCTCATTCAGCGTCACCTGACCGTCTCCGGCAACAGCGAGCTTTCCCTTATGCCTTACCGCCAGTATTGTTGTCCCGTGAAAATTCATAGTTGAAAAATGGAATACTTTATCGGAAATTCAGTTTTGTTTCTCGCAAAGCTGGTTTTGTTTCTCGCAAAGACGCAAAGGACGCAAAGGAAAGCTTTTTATAAAAAAATCTTTGCGAACTTTGCGTGCTTTGCGAGAAACTTTATCTAACCAAGAAAATACTTTATTTCCGATAAGATATGGAGATTCAAAAATTGAAATTGGAAACCGTAATTTCCGCATCGTAATTTCCGATTTCCAATCCCGATTTTCCAATCTCAGGTTTTAAATTTCAAAGCGCAATCAGCGATTCAAGTTCCCGCCAATCCTGCACTTCCGTAAAAGGATGATCTTCCCTGTTCCAGGGCTGTTTGAAAAGAACCGGCGTAATACCCGCTTCCTTGAGTTGAAAACAGGTCTCCAGACGGTCTTCCACAAAATAAGAAATCCCTCTGTTCAGCAGCACTTCCGCTTTTGCCTCAAATGAGCCGGTCGTTATCACCTCAATCGCCTCAGGATCAAGCGAGAGATGCTGCGCCATCCAGTTGCGGATTTGTCCCGGATAGGGACGTGCTGTCACAAAGAGAACCGCGGGAACACAGCCTCGCCCCATCCGCTCCATGCCGATGCGGCTCAGAACTTCAGGGGCTTGCGGCAGCGGTTCCAAAGCCGCGCCGTGATTCCCGTCCAATATTTTGACAATAATTTCATCTATCAGATTTCTCTCCAGCCCGAGACAGTCTTCCAGCATATAGCAGGTGATGTTCTCATATCTGAGACCTTGCAGATGATATTCGTCCCTCGCAATATCTATAAACAGTTTCATGGTGTTGGCGACCACGCCGTCAATATCAAAGGCTACGGAAGCCGGATCAATTTTGTGCTTTGTCATAAGTCATTTATCCCCGGTCAGAGAGAACAGCGGTCCCTTGTTGCAACACACAGCGAACAAGGGACATCAGACCGGAAAGTTACGCTGCTTTTCGTGTTTTTTTCTTGAGACGGGTGATGCGGCTCCTGTAAACGGCTGACATTTTCGCATCCTCTGCCTTGATTGCGGCTTCCCGCTTTGCTTTCAGCTCTCTGATTTTTACCTTTATTTCCCGGACAGTCGAGTCTGTGGTTTTGCTGGCTTCTTCCTCAATGCCCCTCGCCTTTTTGATGGCGGAAATCAGTTCCGGCTTGTTCATTCCGTGAACACCTGTGATTTCCGGGATTTCTTTTGCTTCTTCCCGCAATTCTTTGGCGGTCATTTTATCCAGCGGTTTTTTCTTGGCTTCCTTTTTTTTGCTGCCCATATCTGACAAATCTCCTTGTTCATCTTTTTTTAATAAAAAAACAGTCGGCTTATGCCTTTCGGATAAAGAACGGAACGCAAAGGACGCAGGTTGTGATTTTTTACCTTTGCGCGTGCTGCGCTTTGCCTGCGTGCTTTGCGTTTCATTTTTTATAAAAACAAAAGCAGAAAATTCAACTGTGTAACTCATAAATAAAAAAGAGAAATTATAACCCATTTTTTTTAAATGTGTCAACAGTTAGTTGCCGGTTCTCAAATTTTTTTCCTGTTATTTTGTTTCAAGAAAATTCAGCGCGTCCGAATTGATGCAATAGCGCAGTCCTGTCGGCGGGGGACCGTCTTCAAACACATGACCGAGATGTGCATCGCATCGGCGGCACAGGACTTCGGTTCGCTTCATAAAAAAGCTGCTGTCTTCCGCGGTGATGATGCTTTTTTCCGAAATCGGCGACCCAAAGCCGGGCCAGCCGGTTCCCGAATCGAATTTTGTTTCCGAACTGAACAAATCGTTTCCGCAGCACACGCAGAGATATGTCCCTTTTTCTTTGAAATTGTAATATTTGCCGCTGAAAGCCTGTTCGGTTCCTTTTTTTCGTGTAATCCGGTATTGTTCCGGACTCAGCAGCTTTCGCCATTCTTGGTCGCTCTTGATAATTTTCTCAGACACGCCAGCATCTCCTGCAAATATACTGCCCGCCGGCATAAACTGCGCTTCTGAAATCTGCCGCAAAAGGCCCCTGCTGAAATCAGACGCAAACCGTTTTCCCGATAAATAAAACGGGTTGGTCTGTTTTAAGCAGAGGCGTTTTACAAAAGCTCAGATTATGACGGCGGTAAGTATATACTGCCCCTGACGGGGCTTGTTATAACTTATTGTTCTCAATAGGTTAATGTAATGTATGAACGAT
>JFJP01013353.1_pt1 | contig 10401 bp, 9 predicted proteins | sample 431651 | NCBI WGS metagenome assembly JFJP01 (sample SAMN02602958, study PRJNA72255) | Microbial mat metagenome, whole genome shotgun sequencing project. | biome: fresh water; feature: sink hole; material: water; isolation source: purple microbial (photo- and chemosynthetic) mats found in... | reverse complement strand
GGGTCTTTGGCGGGGACAGTTGGGGCGGGGCTGATGATGATGCCTGCATTGCCGCTGTTCAGGAGGCCGTGGCGTTGGGGATGAATTTCATTGATACAGCGCCTATTTACAGCGACGGGAAATCTGAAGAGCTCATTGGACGTGCGATCAAGGGGTGTCGTGAAAAGGTTTTTATCGCCACCAAGTGCGGCATTGTGCGTGAGAATGGGCGCATCAAACATGATCTCTCGCCTGCGTCGATCTTGAATGAAATTGATCTTTCGCGCCAGCGTCTGGGTTGTGACACGATCGATCTTTACATGTGCCATCGTCCTGATCCGAATACCCCTATTGAAGAGACGATGGATGCCTTGCTTAAATTGCGGGACATGAAAAAGATCCGTCACATTGGGGTCTCGAATTTTGAGGTTGATCTTTTAAAACGGGCGTGCGCGGTTGCTCCTGTTATGACCAACGAGGTTGAATATTCATTGCTTCAGCGCGGGATAGAAGAGGCGCTTCTTCCGTTCTGCCGTGAACGCGGGATCGGTATTATAGGGTATGGCGCTATGGGTGGAGGCGTTTTGACCGGGAAGTACGGGGCCAAGATCCCCAATTTTAAGAAATTTGATGCCCGCAACATGCTTTATCCGTTCTATGAAAAAGAGAATTTCAGGAAAGTTGAGGCGTTTCTTAAGGAGTTGAAGTCTTTGGGAAGGCCTCTGGGTCAGTTGGCTCTTAATTGGGTCCGGCAACAGCCTGGGGTGATGACAGCCTTGGCAGGATGCCGTGATCCCAGGCAGGTGAAAGAAAATGTTTTGGCCTGTGATTGGGATTTGTCGTCGGAGGAATTGGAGCGTTTGAATAAAGTGAAAATATTTTCTTGACAAATGGAATTGAAATGCTACTATTACTACCAAGTTAGTAGTGAAAGTGGTGATTGAGAAAAACCTATGAAAATATCGACAAAAGGAAGATACGGCGTTCACATGATGATCGACTTAGCCATTCATGGCAGCCGGGGACCTGTTCTTCTTAAAGATGTAGCAAGACGTCAGCATATTTCTGAAAAGTACCTGGGGCATTTGGTGCCTCTTTTAAAAAGTGCTGGTCTTATTAGTACATCCAGAGGTGCTCATGGCGGATTTGCGTTGATGAAGGCGCCTGAAACGATCACGTTAAAAGATATTATTGCTGCGGTCGAAGGACCGATATGTTTGGTAGGGTGTTTGACAGACCATGAAACATGCATTCGTTCGGGTGGATGTGCGGTCCAGAATTTCTGGGGTGAAGCGACACGGCGGATGATAGAGGTATTTGATTCATTTACGCTCAAGCAGTTGGCGGATGAAGATGTGGTTAAACAAACAGGTTGTAATTACGAGATTTAATAAGAAGTGAGAGTTTTACGTGCCATTTATTCCTTTGGTTACTATAGATGAAAATGTTGTTGATCGTTTGCGGCATGCGGCTAAAGGCATGGATTTTGGGACCATTCTTATTGAAGTGTATGACGGCAAGGTTGTGGAGATTCAGGCAGCTCCCAACAAAAGGTTTGCCCTTGTTTCGAAATATGATGCGGGGTCGGGAATATAAATTCATAACAGAAGTTCAATCAAGGAGCTATGATCATGAGCAATTTAAAAGATAATTTAAAACGTGAAACTTTAGCGGTCCATGCCGGGCAGGAAGCTGATCCTACAACAGGGTCACGGGCTGTGCCCATTTATCAAACGGCGTCATATCAGTTTAAAAGTACGGACCATGCCGCCAATCTTTTCGGATTGAAAGAATTCGGGAATATTTATACCCGCCTGATGAATCCAACGACGGATGTTTTTGAGAAGCGCATCGCGGCCCTTGAGGGCGGCGTTGGTGCTCTGGCTGTGGCCAGCGGTTCATCGGCCATTACCCTGGCTATCCTTAATATTGCCAGGAATGGCGATGAGATCGTGTCGGCAGATAATCTTTATGGTGGAACATACAATTTGTTCCACTATACATTGCCGAAGTTCGGGATAAAGGTCAATTTTGTAAAGTCCAATGACCTTGTGGCGCTTGAGAAGGCGATCACGCCTAAAACAAAGGCGGTTTATGCGGAGTCTATCGGTAATCCGAAGCTGGATGTGGCGGACCTTGAAGGCATTTCAAAGATCGCGCACAAGCACGGCATTCCGTTCATCCTGGACAATACGACGACGCCCTACCTTTTAAAGCCCTTCGATCACGGGGTTGACATCATTGTTTATTCGGCGACAAAGTTCATTGGCGGACATGGTACGTCCCTCGGTGGCCTTATTGTTGATTCGGGAAAGTTTGATTGGACCAGTGGAAAGTTCCCGCTTATTGCTGATCCGGATCCCAGTTATCACGGGATCAATTTTGTCGAGGCATTAAAGCCGATCGGCAATATCGCTTATATCATCAAGGCACGCGTTGTGTTGCTGCGTGACCTGGGTCCGGCGGTATCTCCATTCAATTCGTTCCTGTTCCTGCAGGGTGTCGAGACGCTTCATCTGCGTCTGCCGCGCCATGCCGAGAATGCTTTGGCGGTTGCAAAATATCTTAAAAAGCATCCGAAAGTGGCCTGGGTCAATTACCCCGGTCTTGAAGAGAGTGCTGAAAAAGAGCGTGTTAAGAAGTATCTTCCGATCGGCGCGGGCGCGATCGTTGGTTTTGGTATTAAAGGCGGGGCTGAAGCGGGCAAGGCGTTCATCAATTCACTTCAGCTCATTTCACACCTGGCGAATGTCGGCGATGCCAAGACGCTTGCCATTCATCCGGCGACAACGACCCATCAGCAGCTGTCTGCAGAGGAACAGTTGGCGACAGGTGTCACACCTGACTTTATTCGTTTGTCGGTCGGCATCGAAAATGTCGAGGATATCATTGCTGATATTGAGCAGGGCTTAGGAAAGGCGTAAATATATGGCAAACATTTACAGTGATATTACAAAGACCATTGGCCGTACGCCTCTGGTTAAATTGAATCGTATCGTTGAGGGCGCGGTCGCTGATGTTTATGTTAAGGTGGAATCTTATTGAAAAAGAATTCTGTTCTCATTGAGCCCACGAGCGGGAATACGGGTGTGGCGCTGGCTTTTGTTGCTGCGGCCAAGGGATATAAATTGATCCTGACCATGCCGGAGACGATGTCGGTGGAACGCCGTCAGTTGCTGTCGATCTTTGGTGCTGAGCTTGTTTTGACGCCGGGACCTGAGGGGATGAAGGGGGCGATCAAGAAGGCGGAAGAACTTGCGGCTACGACGCCGAACGCGCTGATCCTTCAGCAATTTTCGAATCCTGCCAATCCTGAGGTCCATCGCAAGACAACCGCTGAGGAGATCTGGGATGATACGGATGGCAAGATCGATATCTTCGTAGCCGGTGTCGGTACGGGCGGAACGATCACGGGTGTTTCTGAAGTGATCAAGAAGCGCAAGCCGGGTTTTAAGGCGATCGCGGTTGAGCCGGTTGATTCTCCTGTTCTTTCAGGAGGAAAGCCGGGGCCGCATAAGATCCAGGGGATAGGTGCAGGTTTTGTTCCTGGTAACCTGAATACCAAGATCGTTGATGAGATCATCCAGGTGAAGGCCGAGGATGCCGGAGCAACGGCACGCAAACTCGCACAGTTGGAAGGCATCCTGGGCGGCATATCAGCAGGCGCCAATGTCTGGGCCGCGCTCGAAGTGGCCAAGAGGCCGGAATCAAAAGGGAAAATGATCGTTACCGTTATTTGTGACACAGGTGAGCGCTATCTTTCCACCTGGCTCTTTTCTAAAGATTCCTAGTCTGACGGACATGTTTTAACGGTAGATTTATTCAGGCAAGTCTAAGGAGGCCTTTATGCATGTCCGGATTCTTTTGATACTGTTGGTCATTGTTTTATTTCCTCTGGCCGTTTCTTTTCCGACGGCATTGGCCCAGGAACATCAGCATGCGAAGGATCTTTATACTTGCCCCATGCATCCGGATTATGTTGTTGATAAGCCGGGATCCTGCCCGATCTGTGGTATGGATCTGGTGAAGAAAGAAAAGAAGGCCCTTCCAGCCGGTGCCGGCGCGGTCAATATCAACACCCATCAACAGCAGTTGATCGGCGTCAAGATCGGTGAGGTCCTTACGCGCCGGCTGGCCATGGATCTCCGCGCCAGCGCGCGCGTTGTTCTTGATCAGGAACTTTTTGATGCCCAGCTGGAATATCTCACGTCCAATGTTATAACCACCGCTTATTTTAACCCTTCGCGCCAGAAGCTTCTGACGCTGGGGATGAGTGATAATGAGATCGATCAAGTCAAGAATCAGCGTCGGGCTGATAAAAGTCTTTTGACGGTCGGCCTTGATCATGTCTGGATCTATGCCGTGATCTATGAGAATGAGATGGATATGGTCAGGCCGGGGCAGAAGGTAACTTTGACCTCGACAGCTTTTCCCGGTGATCCGTTTGAGGGTGTTGTGACCGGGGTTGCCATGACCGTTGATCCTCAAAGCCGGACGGTGCGCGTGAGGATCCTTGCGGATAACAAAGAGAAACGTTTGCATCCTGAAATGTCGGTCACTGCGGACATTGCGGTTGATCTGGGAGAGAAACTTTCAGTCCCTGCCGGTGCTGTGATGGATTCGGGAAAGCGCAAGATCGTTCATGTGATGAGCGGGACTGAAACTTTTACGCCGCGTGAAGTCATGCTGGGGCATCAGGCGTCCGGATTTTATGAAGTGATCAGCGGGCTTGAGGAGAATGAGAAGGTTGTTGTGAGCGGGAATTTCCTTGTCGATGCGGAAAGTCAGCTTAAGGGCAACTATGATAGAAAAGATAATTGAGTTTTCAGCGAAGAACAGGTTTTTGGTCCTTATTCTGACGGCAATGGCAGTGCTGGGCGCTGTGTATTGTGTGCGTAATATTCCGCTGGATGCCATTCCCGACCTTTCCGATACCCAGGTGATCGTTTATTCCCGCTGGGACCGTTCCCCCGATATTATTGAAGACCAGGTCACATATCCCATTGTGACAGCCATGCTCGGCGCGCCGCATGTTAAGGCTGTGCGTGGTTTTTCCGATTTCGGGTATTCCTTTGTTTATATTATTTTTGATGACGGCACGGATATTTACTGGGCGCGCAGCCGTACACTTGAATATTTGAACAAGGTGTCTGGAAAGCTTCCGGAAGGTGTGCGCACCGAGATCGGGCCTGATGCGACGTCCGTGGGCTGGGTTTATCAGTATGCGCTCGTGGATAAGACAGGGCAAAATGATCTGGGATCCATGCGCGGCTTTCAGGATTGGTATTTGCGCTATTGGTTGCAGTCGGTTCAGGGCGTGGCCGAGGTGGCCTCCGTTGGAGGTTTTCAAAAGCAGTATCAGGTTAATGTCGATCCTGCCGCATTGACATCCTATAACATCTCCATTAATAAAGTGGTCGAGGCGGTCAGGAATAGCAATGAGGATGTGGGTGCCCGCCTGGTCGAGTTTGCGGGAACAGAGTTCATGGTCCGCGGGCGGGGGTATATCCGTTCCATCGAGGATATTGAGAACACGGCCATTGGTGCGGATGCGCTGGACAGGCCGGTTCTGGTCAAGCAGGTTGCGCGCGTTGTGACAGGGCCTGATCTCCGCCGCGGTGTCGCGGACCTTGATGGCCAGGGGGATACAGTCGGCGGCATTGTGATGATGCGTTCCGGGGAGAATGCCCTGCAGGTCATCGACCGGGTCAAGGCGAAGATCGAGGAGATCAAGCCTTCCTTGCCGCCCGGGGTTGAGATCGTCACCACCTATGACCGTTCGGACCTGATCAAGCGTGCGATCGCGACATTGCAGCATCAGCTCATTGAGGAGATGATCATTGTCAGCTTGGTGATCATGTTCTTCCTGTGGCATTTTCCGTCGGCAAGTGTGCCGATCGTGACCATTCCTATCGCGGTCCTTTTATCGTTCATCCCTCTGTTCGGAATGAAACTGACCACCAATATCATGTCGCTTTCCGGCATCGCTATCTCGATCGGTGTTCTGGTGGACGGGGCTATCATTGAGGTGGAGAATGCCTACAAGAAGTTGCAGCTGTGGGATGCCGGGGGACGGAAAGGGAATTATCACGATGTGCTCTTGGAATCCCTTAAAGAGGTTGGTCCGTCGGTGTTTTTTTCTCTTCTGGTCATTGCGGTCGCGTTCCTGCCGATCTTTACGCTCCTTGATCAGGAAGGGCGTTTGTTCAGGCCCTTGGCCTTCAGCAAGAACTTTGCGATGGCCATTGCGGCGATCCTGGCGATCACGCTCAACCCTGCGATGCGGATGCTTTTCACACGCATGGACCCTGTTCATTTTCATCCGCGCTGGATCGCCGGACTGTTCAACAATATCACCATCGGTAAATATTATCCGGAAGAGAAGCATCCGGTCAGCCGGACGCTGTTCAGGATCTATGAACCCGTTTGCCGTTTCTCGATCCGTCACTGGAAGGCGACGCTGCTGGCATCAGCCCTTCTGGTGGCTGTTACGGTCCCGGTTTTCTTTCGTTTAGGATCCGAGTTCATGCCGCCGTTAAACGAAGGCACGATCCTTTATATGCCCACGACCGTTCCGGGGATCTCCGTGGGTGAGGCCCAGGCGCTTTTGCAGACCATGGACAAGGTCATCATGACGGTTCCTGAGGTCGATCGCGTATTCGGTAAGGCAGGCCGGGCTGAGACATCGACGGATCCGGCGCCGTTATCCATGTTCGAGACCACGATCATCCTTAAACCGCTTACGGCCTGGCGTAAAGGGATGAGCTACGAGGGGGTTGTTGCGGAACTTGATCAGAAAATGCAGTTCCCTGGCGTTTCCAATGCCTGGACCATGCCGATCAAGGCACGCATTGACATGCTTTCCACAGGCGTGCGGACACCCGTGGGTATCAAGATCTATGGCAAAGATCTAAAGGAGATCGAGCGGATCGGTTTTGATATCGAGAAGATCGTCAAGACCGTGCCCGGGGCCCGCAGTGTTTATGCGGAGCGTGTGACCGGCGGATATTTTCTGGATTTTGATATCAAGCGTGATGCGATCGCGCGTTATGGTCTTTCGGTGAAAGATGTGGAGGAGACGATCCTCTCTGCCATCGGCGGTGAGACCGTGACAACGACCATCGAGGGGCCGGAGCGGTATGCGGTCAATGTCCGGTATTTGAGGGAGTTTCGCAATGATGTGGAAAGCTTGAACCGTGTTCTGGTGGCTACACCGCTGGGTACGCAGGTCCCGCTTGGTTTTCTGGCGGATCTGCGTTTTGTCCAGGGACCGGCCATGATCCGCAATGAGAACGGCATGCGGGCAGGTTATGTTTATGTCGATGTGGCGGGCCGCGATATCGGAAGTTTTGTAGAGGATGCCAAGAGGGCCGTTAATAAGGAGCTTGTCTTCACACCGGGTTATGCTGTTCAGTGGAGCGGCCAGTATGAAAATATGATGCGTGTCGAGGAGCGGTTGAAGGTTGTGATCCCGATCACGCTCATGCTGATCTTTCTGCTTTTGTATATGAACGTGCGTTCAGGGATCAAGGCGGGGATCGTGATGCTGGCGGTCCCGTTCTCTCTTGTTGGCGCAGTCTGGTTTCTTTATCTGCTGGATTACAACCTGCTTTTCCTTGATCTTGCTTATGTCGATGCCCTCAAGCGGGGTAAGATGCAGACACGTGCTGACCTGGAGGATGCGATCGTGCACGGTGCGGTCAAGCGCATCCGTCCCAAGCTGATGACGGTGATGGCCATGTTCATGGGCCTTATTCCGATCATGTGGTCTTTTGGGGCGGGAGCTGATATCATGAAGCGTATCGCGGCACCGATGATCGGGGGTATTTTTTCAAGTTTTGTTCTTGAGCTTCTGGTCTATCCGGCTGTTTATTTTATCTGGAAATGGTATCTCGAGATGAAGCGGGGAGCTGTTGATGTTGGCGTTGCATACTCTGGAAAAACAGGTTGAGCAGGCTTTTCCGACGTTCGGTCCCAATAAACGTCAGGAGATCATCCGTCTTGTTTTTGAGATCGCCAAAAGGGAGTATGTCAGTTCCGATCTGGTCCTCAGCAGGATCCCCGTCGGTTGTAAAACTTATCCTGTGGTCAAAGATCATCTGGTCAAACAGCGTTTTCCCGATGCACTGGCTTGCGGCGATAAGATCTCGGAGTCATTTTCTTCAGTGGATATCCTTCCCGAAAATGCCGTATCCCTGACACGGCAAGAAAAGGTCCCTGCTCCCAAACGTATTTATATTGAGGATGGCCTGGAGAAGTTTGAACTGGTCCGGCGGCTAGAGGCAAAATTTCCTCACGCCCGGATGCACGAGATCCGGACTTATAAAGATCATTGTAAGGGGAAGGTCTCTGATATCCCGGCTTACAATCGCAGGACAGAAGATCTTTTTATCGTTCTTGAGAAATATGATCATTTCAAAACCTGTCCTTGTTCCGGCGGGGCAGTGCCGTGCGGATATCACAATGCAAACCTTGGTTTTGGCTGCCCTTTTGAATGTTCCTATTGTTTCCTGCAGAATTATACGAACGCGCCAGGCATTGTTCTGCCTGCGAACCTTGAGGATTTCTTTGATGCCTTTGGGTTGTATCAACAGCACGTGCGCGTGGGTTCCGGTGAAACGACAGATTCTCTGGTTTATGATGACCTGACAGGCTTTGCCCCGAAGATCGTGGAGTTCTTTCGTTCTTTTCCTCAAAGTGTCTTTGAATTCAAGACCAAGAGTGATAATGTTAACGGGCTTTTGAGTGTTAAGGCTTCGGCTAATATTGTGGCCGGGTGGTCTGTGAATCCGCCGCATATCATTGCACGCGAGGAGCATTTTACAGCATCCTTGGCTGATCGCCTTGCGGCGGCGCGCCGCTGTGCGCAGCACGGGTACCGGACGGCATTTCATTTTGATCCTGTGATCCATGAGCCTGGCTGGGAAGAGCCTTACGCCCGGGTGGTGGAGGATATCTTTAAAGTTGTCCCTGCGGAAAGCATCGCCTGGATCAGCGTCGGTACTTTGCGCATGACGCCATCGCAGAAAAAAACGATTGAAAACCGCTTCCCGGAGAATACAATCCTTGATGCGGAACTCCTTGCGGCGGAAGATGGCAAGCTGCGTTATGCGCACAAAGTCCGCCTGGATATTTATCGCAAGATGATGTCCTGGATCGGAGAGAAGGCTCATGCATCGACGAAGCTTTACCTGTGCATGGAGACTTCTTCGATCTGGAAAGAGGCGGGGATCAGGTTCAACGGAAAATTCTAGCGTTAGCGTTAAAGGAAGGGATCTATGAAAGAACCAAAAAAACTTAATGTAAAAAAGATCACACTGATCACTCTGGGTGTCCTGGCCGGACTTATTGTCACGCTGACCCTTGTTTTCACGATCTCATTTTTTGTCATGTTCTCGACTTACCGGAGTGAGAAGGAGGGGATCGAGATCTCCTATCCGAAGGGGTGGGCGTTCAAAGCCAATCCCATGGATAACGTGTTTGTGACATTTGCTTCTCCTAAAGAGAACGCGTTGGATACGTTCTATGAAAATGTGAATTTTGGCAGTTATGACATGGGTAAAGATCCGCATCCGACAGAAGATTATGTGAAGATCATGATCGACCAGTTGCTCATGACGTTCCCGGAGATGCAGCTTGTAGAGGAACGGTCTTTTCCGCTGGCGGGTCACGCTGGGTATCGCGCTATCTTTTCTGTTGCCGATGAGAACCCTCTGGTCATTGTGGTGTATGCATTCACTGTCGAGAACATGGGGTATAATCTGCTTTATATCGGCAGAAGTGATCGTTATGTCAAAGAAAGGCCTTTGCTGGATGTGATGGCGTTGACATTGAAGATGAAAGATCGAACATGATCCCGTCTTCAGCATCGGTCGTCCCCGTTTGTCCTGTTTTCGGTTCCTGCGGGGGATGTCAGTATCAGCATCTCGCGTATTCCGATGAGCTTGCTTTAAAAGAAGCTGCCGTCAAAGAAGTGCTGCGGGGGCAACTGCCGCTTGATGAGGTGCTGTTCCATCCTGTGATGCCGTCTCCCAAAATTTATCATTACCGCAATCGCCTGGACCTGAAACTTATACATCGCCGCAATGGAGATGTCCATGTGGGTTTTTCACCGGCAGATCGCGGTCCTGTGATCGAGATCCAGGCGTGTCCGATCGCTATGGAGCCCATTTCTGATTTCATTCCGCAGCTTCGCCAGGAAGCTGCCGCGGCCATTCCCAAAGATTACCGCATGGCCAATCTGACCGTGCGTTGCGGTGAACATCCCGGGGTTCGCTGGGGAGGCATCGGCCGCAAGTCGCTTCGCCTGGAAGCCAGGGATTATTTTTATGTGGATATGCGCTCCTGCAGGATCTATTACGCGTTAGATACGTTCTTTCAGGCCAATCTGTCCATTCTTCCGTCCCTGATTGATTTTTTGCG
>JFJP01002425.1_pt1 | contig 10401 bp, 11 predicted proteins | sample 431651 | NCBI WGS metagenome assembly JFJP01 (sample SAMN02602958, study PRJNA72255) | Microbial mat metagenome, whole genome shotgun sequencing project. | biome: fresh water; feature: sink hole; material: water; isolation source: purple microbial (photo- and chemosynthetic) mats found in... | reverse complement strand
TCTATGCACAACTCAGAATTAGTAAGTGCTAAAAGACAATAAAAATTTTAGAATGCTCACTTTATTCCGTTCAAGTGATTTTCATGACGCCTTGCCCTGCATCTACTTGTGATGTTTCATCAAGTGTCGCTGATATTGTAAATGACATACGAGATAAAGTTGATGGTGACAAACGGATCGTCTTTGTCTGGGGGAACTTTAATGTGGTACACCCTGGGCATCTCCGTTTGCTGAATTTTGCTTCGGAGTGTGCGGATTTTCTGGTTGTCGCTGTCATGGACGATAGTGTTCCAGGTGTTTATATTCCTCATGATTTGAGGATGGAAGGCGTACGCGCAATCAGTGCTGTTGACTATTCTTTCCTGCTGCGCGTGCCGCCAGAGGACTTCATTGAAAAGTTGATGCCCGATATTGTGGTGAAAGGAAAAGAGCACGAACAGCATTTCAATCCCGAATTGGCTGTCATCGAAGCTTACGGTGGGAAATTGTTGTTCAGTTCTGGAGATGTTCGATTTTCTTCCATGGATTTATTGAGGCGGGAGTTGTCTGAAATAGACCTCTCCGATATCAGAAAGCCTCTTGATTTTCCAAAACGCCACGGTTTTGACTTTAAGAAATTAGTCGATATTGTGCATCAATTTTCACGTCTCAGAATTGTAGTTTTGGGGGATTTGATCGTTGATGAGTATATTACGTGCGATCCTTTGGGCATGTCGCAAGAAGATCCCACCATTGTGGTTACGCCACTCCAGCATGATTTGTTTATTGGTGGTGGGGGGATAGTGGCGGCACATGCGCAGGGCTTAGGCGCGAGTGTCGATTATTTTGGGGTGGTGGGTAACGACCCTACGGCTGAATTCGCAAGAAAAACGCTAGAATCTTTTGGTGTGAGGGCAAACTTGATCGTTGATGATAGCCGACCAACAACATTGAAGCAGCGTTTCCGTGCCCGCGGGAAAACCCTGCTCAGGGTAAGCCATCTACGACAGCATGATATTGGCCAAGATCTGATTTCAACGGTCATGGGTCGGCTCTTGCTGATACTTGATAAAACAGATTTGCTGGTATTTTCAGACTTTAATTATGGGTGTCTACCTCAGGCCTTAGTGGAAGAAATCATCGGTCATTGTCAGCGCTTGGGGGTCATGATGGTTGCGGATAGTCAGTCCTCTTCACAAATTGGCGACGTATCACGTTTCCAGGGCATGCATCTGATTACACCGACAGAACATGAAGCGAGGTTGGCCGTTCGTGATACGGGATCAGGGCTTGCAGTACTTGCGGCATCCCTTCAGGAAAAGTCCAAAGCGGGCAGTGTTTTTATCACGATGGGGTCAGAAGGCGTTTTGATTCATTCGTCTGATGCCTCAATTTCGAATATAACGACGGATCAATTGCCCGCTCTGAATTCAGCGCCCAAAGATGTTTCAGGCGCTGGCGATTCCTTATTGATATGTGCCTCAATGGCACGCGCTGTGGGGGCAAGCCTGTGGGAGAGCGCCTACCTCGGTTCGATTGCGGCGGCATGTCAGGTTGGCCGTGTCGGCAATACCCCGCTATCGGCACGAGAGATTGTTCAGGAGTTATCCTCGTGAAAGCCTTGCTTCTGGCAGCAGGACTCGGTACGCGTCTGAGGCCGATTACCGACCATATTCCAAAATGTCTGGTTCCCATTCGAGGCCAAGCCTTGCTGGGATTTTGGCTAGATCGACTGCTACCTGAAGGAATTGAACGGGTCTTGGTGAATACACATTATCTTCCCGATACGGTTCGCGCGTATGTGCAAGACAGTAAATGGCGGGAACGTGTCGATCTGGTTCATGAAGACGTGCTTCTTGGTACGGGTGGAACGGTGCTCAGGAATCGCAATTTTCTGGATGGCAGCGCCTTTATGGTCGCTCACGCAGATAATTTGACACGGTTCGATGTTGACGCATTTCTACGTGCCCATGAAGAGCGACCAGACGATGTTGATATAACAATGATGACTTTCGATACCGATGTTCCACAGAGTTGCGGTATCGTTGAAGTGGATGCGCGTGGCGTAGTTATCAAATTTCACGAGAAGGTCACCCATCCACCTGGTAACCATGCCAACGCCGCTGTATATATTTTTGAACCCTCAGTGATTGATTTCCTTGACTCGCTTGGCAAAGAGATCATCGATATTAGCACTGAAGTCTTGCCTTGTTATCTGGGTCGGATGTTGGCCTTCCATAATTCCGATTACCATCGAGATATTGGGACTCCGGAAAGTTTAGCGTTGGCCGAGAGTGAGTTTTGATGCATACGTCCTCATCTGGCGAAGGTGATTCAGGAACAGGAACGGTTGGAATGGGGTCGCTAATTTTTGACTCCTGTCAGTTAATGGCAATTCACTGAAACGCACATTGCTGATGACAACGTTTGACGAGATGATTGATGGTTACGCCAGCATTCGCAGGGAGGCAGTAAGTTGAATACCCCGTCTGTTGGCGTGGTGGTGGTCAACTGGAATTCATTTGCAGAGTTGCAGCTCTGCTTGGCTGCGCTTGCAGTCGTTAGCGGCGAAATTAGGCGCACGATAGTTATCGATAATTGCAGCCGTTTTGCGCCGGACGATTTGCCTTACCCCCGCCCGGACAATACCGAATATGTCCGGTTGGATAGCAATACAGGTTTTGCACGCGGTAACAATCTTGCGTTGCCCTACCTTGAGGATTGTGACTGGATCGCTTTGGTGAATCCAGATGCTTATGTGGATTCGGGCTGGTTTGAGGCGCTTTTGGAGGCGATTGCAAGCTATCCGGACTGTGCAATGTTTGCCAGTTGCCTGATCAAGGCTAACGAGCCGACGGTGTTGGATGGCATTGGCGATAATTTTCATATGTCTGGAATGGCCTGGCGTCTGGGGCATGGGGCACCACGAACTGATTCTCCTATCGACGATAAAGAGGTTTTTGCGCCTTGTGCTGCCGCCGCGCTTTATCGACGCAACGCCTTGGTCGCGCTTGGCGGATTCGACGAAGATTTTTTTTGCTATTTTGAGGATGTCGATTTGGCGTTCCGCCTAAGGTTAGCTGGTCATAAGTGCATGTTGATTGGGAATGCAATGGTGCATCACGTAGGCTCGGCGACGACAGGTGACCAAAAGAGCGATTTCGCCGTTTATTATGGCCATCGTAATATGGTCTGGTGTTATGTGAAAAACATGCCCGTCGTATTGTTTTGGTTGCTGCTTCCGTTTCATTTGATGGTTAACGTCGCAACAATCATTCGTTTTGCATTACGAGGCCAGGGTGGCACGATACTTCGTGCGAAATGGGATGCCATCAAGGGTATTCCCCTGATGTGGAAGAAGCGCCAGTTAATTCAGGCAAACCGTATTGCATCAACCGATGAAATTTGGCGAGTGCTCAACAAGAGCCTGTTACCAAGGAGAAGATAGCTTGCAGGATTCGCATAAAGCATTTGCCTCAGGGGATCAAACCGTTTCGGTGATCATCGTTAACTACAACGCTGGTGCATTGTTATCCAGTTGTGTGGCATCGGCTTTGGGCCAATCAGCTGAAATTATCATCGTTGATAACGCTTCTGCTGACTTCAGCACGGACGCAATAGTTTCCTCATGGCCACACATTAAGATCGTCAAGAATAGTTCGAATCTTGGCTTCGCTACAGCGTGCAATATTGGCATGAGAGTCGCTACTGGCAGTCATTTCCTCTTTTTGAATCCGGATTGCGTGCTTGCTGCAGACGCGGTGCAAGGGATGCTTGAAGCGACCGATTCGGCTGAGAATGTTGGCATGGTTGGCGGTCTGCTGGTCGATAAGGATGGCACCGAGCAGGGCGGCGGCCGTCGTGCTGTTCCTACACCTTGGCGGTCTTTAGTTCGAGCCACGGGCCTTTCACGCTTTGCCGACCGCTGGCCTCGGTTGTTCTTCGATTTTCACCTGCATAAACAGCCATTGCCAGCAGCGCCTATCGAGGTCGAGGCCATATCCGGCGCTTGCATGCTAGTGCGGCGCCATGCGATGGAAAAAGTCGGTTCTTGGGATGAGGCTTACTTCTTACACTGCGAAGATCTGGATTTGAGTATGCGTTTTAGACGCATGGACTGGAAAGTTCTATTTGTACCTAGTGCCAGGGTCGTGCATGAAAAGGGCGCATGCAGCCACCATCGACCGATATTTGTGGAGTGGCATAAGCACAAGGGGATGTTGCGGTTTTATCGTAAGTTCTTTCGTCACCAGTATCCGGGAGTGTTGATGGGGTTAGTAGCGGTAGGTGTTTGGTTGCGGTTTGGCCTGGTCTTTACTTACTACTCGTCCAAGCATATTGGGCGAAAGCTGGGGTTGGTGCGTGACTGACCCCAGGGTTGGCCTACTTGGTGCGACTAGCCTTGTCGGGAAATGCTTGATCCCGCTGCTGAACGATAGTGGTGTTCGGGTTTGTGCGTTTTCCAGACAGTCAATTGAACCCGTTGTCGATGGTATTACTTGGTGCAATCTTTCAGAGACATGCTCCGCTAACCCAGGTCATCTGGATAACTGGATTTGTGTTGCGCCCATTTGGTTGTTGCCAGAACATTTTTCCCTGCTTGAAGCCTCCGTGGCGCGCCGTATTGTGGCGTTGTCCTCGACCAGCCGTTTCACTAAGGATGATTCCACCGACCCAGAAGAGCAGTCCATAGCGCGACAGCTTGCTGATGCGGAATCGCGTCTGCAAACGTGGGCGGAAAGCCGTGGAGTGGAATGGGTGATACTGCGCCCGACACTGATTTATGGTTTAGGGCAAGACAAAAACATCGCTGAAATTGCTCGCTTGATCTGCCGTTTTGGATTCTTTCCTTTGCTGGGCAGAGCCACCGGCCAGCGCCAGCCGATTCATGCCACAGATGTGGCTAGCGCCTGCCTGTCCGCGCTGCAGGCTCCTTGCGCGGCGAATCGGGCGTACAACATTTCGGGTGCCGAGACGCTCACTTACCGTGACATGGTTGCGCGTGTGTTTGCTGCCCTTGGCCGCCGCCCGCGCTTGCTAACCGTGCCGCTTTGGGTGTTTCGTCTGGCAGTGGCTACGCTGCGCTGTGTGCCACGTTATAGGCATTGGTCAGTGGCCATGGCAGAGCGCATGAACCGGGATTTGGTTTTTGACCATACCGAGGCGGCGCGTGATTTGGGCTTCAAGCCTAGGATTTTTGCGTTGACGGCAGAGGATTTGCCGCCATGAGCCTGATGGCGACGATGATGGCCTTGAGCACCCTGATTGCCTGGGGCGTTGCGGCATGGGTACGTCACCGCGCCGAGACGCTGCGCTTGGTGCAAATACCGAATCACCGCTCTTCCCACGTGCAGCCGACTCCGAATGGCGGCGGTTTGGGTATTGTGGTGGCAGGCAGCTGCGCCGGTGTCGGCTTGGTGCTGTTCTCCAGCTGGTCACTTGGTTGGTTTGTGCTTGGACTCGCTGCATTGCTGGCTGCAGTGGGGCTGCGCGACGACATTCGGCATCTGGCCGCGCGCGTGCGATTCGGTGTGCAGGTGGCGGTCTGTGCGGGGTTCTTGTTTGTACTGGACGATTTGCCGAGATTTTCCTTCAGTACGGGGCTGGAATTCGAAGTGGCTGGCTGGTGTTTATATGTGCTGTTGCTACTGGCTGGCGTGTGGTGGATCAATCTATTCAACTTCATGGATGGCATCGACGGGATTGCCGGAGCGCAGGCGGTTTTTATGTTGCTGGGTGGCGTTTCTTTGTCGGCATGGGCGAATGCAGAGGTGATCTCCAGCCCCGTTTGTATGTTGATGCTATGCGTCGCAGCGGCAACGGTGGGCTTTTTGTTGCTCAACTGGTCACCCGCTAAAATCTTTATGGGCGATGTGGGTAGCACCTGGCTGGCGTTCATGGTGTTTGCGCTGGCGCTGCTCTCCGTTCAGGCCGGTTGGTTGAGTTACGCAACCTGGCTGGTGCTGGCCGCTGTTTTTGTCACTGATGCGACCGTCACACTGCTCACCCGTATGCTGCGCGGGGAGCGTTGGTACCAAGCACATCGAAATCACGTCTATCAAAAACTCGCACGCCGTTGGTGCGGGCACAGGCCCGTCACGTTGCTCGCTGTCGGCATCAACGTGCTATGGCTGTCCCCATTGGCGGGAGTTTGCGCCGCGTGGCCACAGTGGGCGTTAGGTTGGGTGCTGTTGGCGTATTTGCCTCTGGTAGTTGGTGCGGTTGCGTTGGGCGCGGGGAGATCAGAATATGAACGAACGGATTTCAGCTAACGGCGATTATCGCTGTGCTCTGTGACGGCAGGATTTGACTCTCCCACAGAAGAAGTTGCAATAATATGGTCTAGTGTGTAGACTAGATCATGTTACAGCAATTGCAGAGGTCATCATGCGTGAATTCGGAATTTATGAGGCAAAGACAAAACTGGCTGATCTCATAAAGCAAGTTCAACAGGGCGAACGGATCACCATCACTAATCGGGGCGAACCTGTCGCTGATTTGGTGCCCAGCGCCAGTCATGCTGCGCACCAGACGCGGGAGGCTATCGTTGCAATCAAGGCCATGCGGACTGCTGCGATTGATCAAGAGCAATTCTCCGAAATGCGTCAGCGAGGGCGACGCTGATGGCAATCCGTTTTGTTCTGGATGCGTCCGTCACGATTCGCTGGGCCTTGCAGGACGGCTCTATAGCTGATCGTACTTATGCCGACCTGGTGCTTGATTCATTTGATATTGCATTTGCGACGGTTCCGGCGCTTTGGTACACGGAGATTGTTCACGTGCTTCGTTGTGCGGAGGAAGCCGGAAAGTTCGGTGAATCTGCTCTTGCCGGCTTTCTGTACCGGTTGGGGCAACTCCCTATTGAACTCGACGCAGCAGCTCCCTCTGGCGTTCAGCTGGCGGTTGCCGCGATATCGAGGGAGTTCAAACTTTCTGGCTACGATGCTCAATATCTTGAGTTGGCACGCAGGCTCGGCTTGCCAATTGCAACATTGGACAAGGATCTACGTAAAGCGGCCAAGAAGGCCGGTGTGTCGATCTATCTTGTCCATTAAGCAACCTGTCTTGAACAGCTTGTCATGTTCGTCAAGAAATATGATGGCTGATGATTTCGCGCACCATCTGGTCAGGATTTTCCAGGTTCGTTCGTAGCAGCACGTCTGGTTTGAGTGGTGCCTCGTACGGGCTGTTGATCCCGGTCATGTTGGGGAGTTGTCCACTGCATGCTTTTTTGTAGAGTCCTTTGGGGTCGCGCTGTTCGCAATCATCAGCCAAGCCTCACGGCATCGAGTTCTTCGGGAGTTACGTTGAGTTGGAGCCGCCAACGTGAGAGGAACGCACCCTCCGAAGGGAGCAGTGTATCAAGGCGCTGGTAAGTTGCCGTCAGCATGACGCGTAACGGTTTCCGTCAACACGCTCCTCGACAAGCTCTCCGGCGGCGATTCGGTCTTCGAGATCGGGAAGATCGAGGCTGAATTGTGGAAAGCCCGCCAGTTCCATGACTTTGACGTGAAGGCAAAACTGCGGGAGATTATCGATGGCGAGCGCATCGTTCTTCTTCGTGACGAGAAGGGACGGCTTCTACGGCGCTCGACGATGACGCGATGGCCGCACACTCGTGCGGTAGGCTGGGGGCGTGAGCCGACAGGAAAGATGCATCGCGGAACAGGGGCGCGAAATCTGGCGGTTTGTGCCGCTGAGGCGGTATAAAAAACAGGACGGTTCCTTCAGAGAACTGGTCGGCTACTGTCTGGTCTTTCTGTCTTGCTGAGGGTGCGCGTCGCGATCGAGGGAAAAAGATTGACAACTTTTCCGAGAATTTCGCGGTCAGCAAGCATTTCGGCTATCGGGTCTTGTGAAGTAGTTTCCGCCGCCAATACAGGAACGCTGATGATGTTAGTGCCGACGACCGACATTACGAGAAGATAGTGTTGGACGTCTTCTTCGTCGTCGCGTTTTGTTGCAATATATGAAATGCTTCCCGCGGAACCTTTTCGACTTGAAACAAAGGTTATCAACCCCGAATTTCCGTCCTGAAAAACAATCCGGCGCGTTTTGGAGGTGCTGGATTGGCTTGGCAGTGCGAGAAAAATTTCTTCAATCATGGTCGATTCTACGATCTATGCGCAGACCCGTCAGAGGCGGCACGAATCATCTCAGGTCGTTTGCTCCCCTGAGATACGCAATCCACTTGCAGTTATAAACGCGATTTCATCAGGAGGCATCATTTCAACTGCATCGATTTCCTCGTCGGAAGTGTCAATAAAATCCAACAGTTTCCCTTCCCGAACGGCGATTGGCAATAACCCATTCGCCAAGCGGTAGGTCATGATTCCGATCCCGTCGCTGATGGCAGGAGGTTCGGTTTCAGTTGCGTCAATAGAGCCGCCGAAGCGTCTTCTGTTAAGCCAGGCACGGAGATCTCCCAGGCGATAACGGACGCTTCCCGCCCCTACAACCATCCAGGGGGTCAGATCCTCCTTGAGTTTTTCGGCTTCCGCCGGGCTCTGTTCACGACAGCGGTTATAGGTTCTTCGCTCTTCCTGCAAGGTCTTCTCGGATTTATCAAGCATCGCCGCAACATGCTTTTCAGAAAAGAGCCTGTCATCAGGGAGGGAATCGAGGCGATCAAGAAATTCCTCTACGGTGAGATCATGCGGGGATTTCTTGTTCTTTCCACGTGTGCGCGGTGTCAGTTGATTTGTCATTTGCTGGAATCGTCATTTTTCGCTGTGCTTACTAGCGACAGCAAATAGTTTTCGTATTTCACAAAGTTGCGTGCCACCGCAATCCCCAAGTCTTCATAGTGCCTCGAAACGTCGGAGATTGTGTGTTTCATCATGTAGTCGCGATCTCGCTCCTCGACACTAAGATGCAACAGTGTGTTGGAAAAGGTCCTTCTCAGGTCGTGCATCGACCATTTTACCCTTGCACGTTCTGATACTCGCCTTACGGCATCGGCTGGCGGAACCGATAGGTGATTGAGCGGCATGTTCTTCCGTCTGATCTTCGATGCGGGAAACACCCATACTTCGTGCCTGTTCTCGTCCGTGCTACGTGCAAGAAGGATTTCATAGACCTTCGGAGACATCGGGAATACATAGTCTTCACCATTCTTCGTTTCCGTGTACGAGATGGTTTTGGCGTTGAAATCGAGGTGTTTCCATTTCAAGCGCGCGGCCTCGGATTCGCGTGCACCCTGCAACAAGGTGACAATTAGGTAGTCGCGAATCGTTTGGTTTGTTTCGGCTTGCACCGCTTCCCACCATCGAACGAACTGCAAGCCTTGCTCCAACGTATTAAGCCAGTTCTTGCGCGGATTCATCTTGTGCCACTTCCTCGCCAGAGCCGTTGTCGGGTTCTTGAAATCGGATTCCGGGTGACGTAAAAGCCAGTTATTGAAAACGGTTCGTAGGTCGCGAAATACATTATTGGCTGTTGTCCGCTTTGGCTTGCCCTGTTTGTTTTTTTCTTGGCCGATCTTGTCGAACCTGTCGCCAACCATGTCATGCGTAATATGACGGAATGGCATGTCGAGCCAGTCTATGAGATGACGACTGGCGGTATTGATGCCGATCAGGGAGGTCTTTTTGGGCTTGCCGTTCGCGTCCTTCTTGATCCAATCTTCCTTGTGCTTGTTAATAAGCCAGCGAAGGGTCTCGTGGTTTTCTATTTCCGCCTTCTTGTTTGCTGCCCGCTTCTCGGCAGATGGTCTGCGGCCTTCTCGAAGAGCGGCGATTCGAATTCTCGCGTTTGCACGTGCATTTGCGACGTTCCAGACAAAGGTTTTTTCTGCTCCGGTTTTTGCGTCCTTGCCATGAAAGTCGTCCAGCCAGTTGCCGAGCTTTTCCTTTTTTGGCGACACGCCGAGCGGACGGACAGACACTTGAAAAACCTTGCGTTTGAGTCCGACCTTGATGGCTAGTCCTCGTATCTCTGAGTCGCCAATCGTGTATGAGTCATTATCACCATGCCCCTGTTTGAGTGCCGCCACGGTTCCGGCAAAGGGAAGGCTTTCGATGAACGCATCCGTTAGTTTGATAGTCATGCGCGATCCCATCTGACTCAGTATTGATGGATTATCGCACCGGTAAAACTAGGAAACAACTAGGAAACAGAAATACCGTAAATTTGTGGGGGAGAATGGGAAAATTTGGGAAAGATTATTTTATGTTTATGTATGTAAAACAGTAGTTTATGATTAGAATCAACTAGATGTATTATTTACACAAAAGGACTCATAATCCTTTGGTCCACGGTTCAAGTCCGTGCGGGCCCACCAATATAAAGCAGTAAATTCAAGGGACTAGCAGAAATGTTAGTCCCTTTTCTTGTGCGCCCAGCATGGGCGCGATCTTGGAGGTGAAAGTCCTCTCGTAAGTTGGCCACAGCAAACGAAGCGAAGCGCAACTGCATGAGGGT
>JFJP01045159.1_pt1 | contig 10402 bp, 8 predicted proteins | sample 431651 | NCBI WGS metagenome assembly JFJP01 (sample SAMN02602958, study PRJNA72255) | Microbial mat metagenome, whole genome shotgun sequencing project. | biome: fresh water; feature: sink hole; material: water; isolation source: purple microbial (photo- and chemosynthetic) mats found in... | reverse complement strand
ATCTTCAAAGAAATAATTTCTAAATAAATACAATTTGTTAAATCTCCTTAACTTTTCAAATTGATCCGAAATTTATTCACCTTCAACCTTCAACTAATCACTTAACAATCGTTTGTTTTCTATCCGGGCCAACAGAAATAATGGTTATGGGTACCTTAACTTCGTCTTCGATATATTTTAAATAATCAATAAATTCTTTTGGCAACTCATTATAAGTTTTGCATGTTGTAATATCTTTTTCCCAACCTTTCATCTCTTTATAAACAGGTTCAAGAGGTTCGTTTATTTCATAAGGTAAATAATCGATAGATTTTCCATTATGCAAATAATGTGTACAAATTTTTATGGTTTTAAAGTTCGAAAGAACATCTGCTTTGGTTACAATTAGGTTAGTAACACCATTAATCATAATTGAATATTTAAGAGCAGGTAAATCCATCCATCCGCATCTTCTAGGTCGGCCGGTAGTTGCGCCAAATTCGTGGCCCTGTTGTCTAAGTTGTTCTCCAACTTCATTTTCAAGCTCAGTAGGGAAGGGGCCGCTTCCAACACGAGTACAATAGGCTTTAAAAACGCCAAAAACTTTACCTATTCTGGTAGGTGCAACACCAAGTCCTGTGCAAGCCCCTGCACAAATCGTATTTGATGAAGTAACAAATGGATAGGATCCAAAATCAATGTCAAGCAAGGTGCCTTGTGCACCTTCTGCAAGCATTTTCTTTCCCTCATCCAAATACTTGTTTATTACATGCTCGCTCTCAATAATTTGAAAGCTTTTTAATAATTCAATACCTTCGAACCAGCTCGATTCATATTCATCAAGATTGTATTCGTAATTGTATTGTTTTAAAATATCCTTATGCTTATTTGTCAGATTATTATATATCTCTTTAAAATTAGGATTTAAAATATCTCCAACACGAATACCATTTCTGCCAGTTTTATCCATATAGGTAGGGCCAATTCCTTTTAGAGTTGATCCAATTTTGGTTTTGCCTTTTGAAGCCTCAGATGCTGCATCTAAAATTCTATGTGATGGAAGAATTAAATGGGCTCTTTTAGATATAAATAGGTTTTTCTTAATCTCAACACCCATTTTTTCGAGTGCAATGATCTCTTTCTGGAAAATTACCGGATCGATAACTACTCCATTCCCAATAATATTAATCGTTTCGGGTCGAAAAACACCTGATGGAATGGTATGTAAAACATGTTTAATATTGTTAAACTCAAGCGAATGCCCTGCATTTGGGCCTCCCTGAAATCGGCAAATAATATTGTAATCCTGAGCGAGCACATCAACGATTTTTCCTTTACCCTCGTCACCCCACTGAAGTCCTAGTAATATGTCTAATTTCATTTGTTTGTATTTTAAATCAGATTGCAATTTACGAAATCAAAAGTTTAAAAATAAAAAATCCCGATCGAATGACAGGGATTTATTTAAACTATTTTTAAATAGTTTTCAACTATTTTCATTGTGTTTTTTGGCATTGCAATCTTTGCAAGTGCCATAGAAATATAATGAATGGTAATTAACGTTAAAATTCATCATTTCAGATGCTGTTTGTTGAATTTCAAGTATCCTTGGATCGCAAAACTCTAAAACCTTACCACATTCCTGACAAATTAAATGATCGTGTTGTTTACAGTTATGTGCTTTCTCAAACTGGGCAATATTTTTCCCAAACTGATGTTTAATAACAAGATTGCTTTCCAACAATAGATCAATGGTATTGTAAAGTGTTGCTCTGCTTACCCGATAATTTTTATTTTTCATCGAAATATACAACGATTCAATATCGAAGTGATTTTCACGTGAGTAAATCTCATCTAAAATAGCATACCGTTCAGGTGTTTTCCTATGTCCTCTGCGTTCAAGATACTCTGTGAAAATTTTTCTTACTGTTTCTTTTGTTTCTGTGCAAAGCATATTCAATCCGTTTATTTAGATTGGATAAAAGTAGAAATAAATTTCGTTATTTAGAATTATTTTAAAGAAAAATTAAACCGCAATATCTTCAATACGTTTAACCGAATCTACGCCCTTGATTTTGCTAATATTTAGGATGAGGTTATTCAGATCGGCAACACTATAAACATATAGATCAAGATTACCTTCAAATATTCCATCGTGGGTTTCGATATAGATTTTTCGAATATTTACATTAAGCTCATCAGAGATAACCGTTGTTATATCTGCTGCAATACCCACTCTATCAATTCCATTAAGACTTAATTTTGCCAGAAAAGAAAGCATTTTTTGTGAAGTCCATTTTACCGGAACAATGCAATTTCCTTCGCTCGACATTATCTTAATTGCATTAGGGCATTTAGATTTATGTATAATGATAAAATCGTTTTGTGGATTTTTGTATCCTAAAACATCATCACCAGGAATTGGGTTACAGCATTTGCCAATTTTGTAGGAGATATTCATATCGTCACGGATAACCACTGTATCTTTTGAATGGATTTCTTTTTTTGATGCTTCCTTTTTATCTTTTGACGATCCCGATTTGAGTATCTGAAGTCCCCAATAGCGAACGAACTTACTTTTCGTATTTTTCTTAAGGATTTTAACTAAATCATCCAAAAGAATAATACCACTTCCTATTTTGCTATATAATTCATCTTTTGATAAAACGTCATATTCGGGCAATATTTTTCGAAAAACTCTTGAGCTTGGTTGAACATTTAGTTCTTTAAGCTTGGTTTCGAGCATTGTTTTTCCTTTTTCAATTCGGTTCTTTGTTTCAGCTTTAATTGCATTAGTAATACTAAGCTTTGCTTTGGCTGTTTTAACATTTTCGAGCCATTCTTTTTGAATACGCTGCTTACTCGAAGTAATAATTTCAACCTGGTCACCACTCATTAATACATGATTTAGAGGTACAAGCTTATGATTTACTTTGGCACCTATGGCCTTATTTCCAATTTCACTGTGTATTTCGTATGCAAAATCGAGTGTAGTAGAATTTTTTGGTAGTGTAATTAGATCTCCTTTTGGAGTAAAAATCATAATTTCTGATGCAAACAGGTTCATTTTGAATTCATCCAGAAATTCGAGTGCATTCGAATTTGGGTTTTCGAGCATCTCTCGAATTCTTTTTATCCACTTATCAAGCTCACCTTCACTATTTTTCTCACCTTTATATTTCCAGTGTGCGGCATAGCCTCGTTCGGCAATTTCATCCATTCGTTGTGAGCGAATTTGCACTTCGACCCATTTACCATTTGGTCCCATTACCGTTGTATGTAATGCCTCATAACCATTAGCTTTTGGTGAGCTAATCCAATCACGAATACGATCTGGCTTGGGTGTATAAATGTCAGTTATTAACGAATATATTTGCCAACAATGTGTTTTTTCAAGCTCACGACTTTCACATTTAAAAACTATACGAATAGCCATAAGATCATAAACCTCTTCAAATGGAATATTTTTGGCTTGCATCTTATTCCAGATACTGAAAATAGATTTTGGTCGTCCATTTATATCAAACTCGATGTTATTTTTTTCTAGTTTTTCAATAATAGGTAATGAAAACCGGTTTATCTCCTGTTGTCTTTTTTTCTCATTATCTTTTATTTTATTAGCAATCTCCTGAAAAATTTTTGGGTGACGATATTTTAAACTTAAGTCTTCGAGTTCAGTTTTAATATTGTAAAGTCCTAATCGGTGTGCCAGAGGAGCATATAAATAGATGGTTTCACCGGCAATTTTCATTTGCTTATTCGGAGGCATGGCATCAAGTGTTCGCATATTATGCAATCGGTCTGCCAGCTTAATAAGGATAACCCGAACATCATCAGAAAGAGTCATCAGCATTTTTCTAAAATTCTCGGCTTGCAATGATGATTGCTGATCGAACATCCCAGATATTTTAGTTAATCCATCGATGATTAAAGCAATTTTATCACCAAACATATGACGAATGTCTTCGAGAGTAAAATCAGTATCTTCGACCACATCGTGCAAAAGGGCACAAACAATTCCTATAGTTCCTAAACCTAATTCTGAAGTCACAATTTTTGCAACTGCAATTGGATGCAGAATGTATGGTTCGCCCGATTTTCTTCGAGTACCTTTATGCGACTCAAAGGCGAGGTTAAATGCTTTGCGTATTATTTCCTCATCTCCTGGCTTTACATGTTTTGACATATTGGCCAATAGATCTTCGAAAAGGCTGAAAACATATTCTTCTTCCTTTTTTAATTCTATTTCGGTTTGAGGTATAACAGGTTCCATTTTTTTAAACGAATAAACTACAAATTTAATGAATATGTACGAATGTACACTTATTACGGATAGATAACTGTAATGTTTCCTCTTTTTTCGATGGTCTTTCCTGATTCAGTTACTATTTTAAGGTAGTAGATATATGCTCCTGAAGGAACCAGATTGCCGTTTAATGATCGGCCATCCCAATCTTTCTCAGGATCTGTCGATTCAAAAACTATATTCGACCAGCGATTGTAAATTATTAAAGTGTAATTTTCTGGGAGGAATGAAAATTTAATATCGAAAAAGTCATTTAAAGTATTACCATCAGGTGTAAAGGCTTCCGGAATAAATACTTTGGGTTCAATGGTAGCACAGGCGATATTTGAGTTGTTGGGATCCTGGCTTGTGTTTTCTCTGCCAATAATAAAATAGCAAATTTTGCTTCCGGCGTTTGTACCCACCAGATCTTCAATATTATCATTGTAATCAGTAGAATTGAATGGTCCTGCAATTAGCTGAGGACTTTCATTACCAACTGTTCTGTAAATTCTATAATTGCAGTCTGGTGACGAAAATTCTTTAAGTGCATTCCATTCTAATGTATTTTCTGTATCGGCATTTGTTACATCAAGAAATATAGTGTTTATTATGTCTGATTCTGCTTCCCAAATCGGCTGATTACAATTATTATACGCCAACAATTTGTAATAATAAATTCTTTTATCGGGATTTGCATTTGCATCGTTTACAGAGATTCTTTTTGAAGTCGAATTTATTGATTGAATAGTATCAAATGGACCAGAAAGGCTTGTTGATCGTAGTAATTTATACTTTGTAAGCTCCGAATTAGGGTCTACATCAAACTCAAGACGCACGATACCGCTGTTTATAGAAGCAATCATCGGGTTTATATATGCTGGTGGTTGAGCCATTTCGGAATAAAAATCAATAATAGTATTTGAGGTTGATTTTGAATTGGGAGCATGCTCAGGTATTGCTGCAATGTAAAAAGAGTAATTGGTTTTTTCCTTGATATCAGGGATAGTAAAATTCTGATCAGAGGTTTCTCCAATTTTTATATAACTGCCCGTGCCTTCTTTTAGAAAAATTTCATAATATAAAAAAATAACATTTGGTTGATATTGAAAATTAGGGATCGAATTTGACCAGGTTAAATTAATTTCAGCTCTACAACTATCATATGTTGATGAAAGAAAAGTAGTAGGAAATTTCTTTGAATCAGGACTTTCTTTTGTAGATCTGAGCTTATAAACTCTATTCATGGAATTAGCATTTGCATAATTATCAGTATATTCTAAAACTGAAAAGTTTTTAACTGAATCAATTATAACCCAAACATTAATTTCGATTGAATCTCTAAAAATAAAAATATCAGACGGAGTCTCATGCCTCCATCTAATTTTTACGTTCCCAGATGAACCTTCAACAATACTAACTTCTTCTAAAACTGGTATTATATCCTGCCCAATTCCATTGGAAATCATTGAAATCAAAGTAATTATTATGAGTAAAATTTGACGATTAAGTTTCATAAAAATTAGTATTCCTTTCACAAATATAAAAAACCTTTTTTTATGCTTATAAACCTGATAGACGAAAATTATAGTCGCGAACTTCGAGCTTCCAACTCACCCTTCACAATTCACTAATTCACCTTTTAACCAATTCACTATTCACCATTCACCAATCACAAGTAAACCAATTTACTATTAAACCAATAAACCATTTATGCTCCCGCAACAGTAACAACCATCTCTTTTTCGTTCAGGTATTTATTTGCTAATTGTTGAATTTCCTGTGATGTAATGTTTTTAATGGCTTCGAGAGTTTGATTAAAGAAATCATTTTCAATACCCATCTCTATTATTGATTTATAGCTTTGTGCTTGCTCAAATGGCCCATCGAAAGATCGCATCATATCACCTAACATAAAATTCTTAGCTATTTTTAATTCTTCGTCCGAAACCTTTTCTTCGCGCAATTTTTTAATCTCGGTTATAATATCATTAATTGCAGGTTTGGTAAATTCTGTTCCAACTTCAGTCGATATTACAAAGAAACCTGCATTTTTTAGAGAAACCAGGTACGAGCCAATACCATAGGTGTATCCTTTTTCCTCGCGAATCGTTTTCATTAAGCGTGATCCAAAATATCCACCTAATATCGTATTTACAACCTCCAGCTTAGGATAATCCGAATGTGTTTTGGTAATAGCGAGCTTTCCAATTCGAATGGCTGATTGTGTTGCATCTGCCTTTTTTAAAAATTCAGTTGTTGGTAATGGTTTGACTAAATTGTTTTTTTTGTGTTCGTTGTTCTGATTTGTTTTCCAATCATTTTTACCAAAATGTGTGTTTATCGTATCAATAACATTTTGGTCAGTTCTTCCTGCAACAATTATTCGACAATTTCCAGGATGATAAAAACGAGCATGAAATTCAAAAAAGTTGTTTATTGAACTGTCTTCGTGCAAGATTCGATACCTTTTCCATTTCGACCTGAAAAGCTTGTTTTCTCTTTCCCATAAAGGTTTTTAATTCATGTTCAGGAAACACTGGATTTTTAATTATATCGGCAAGAATTGTGATTGTTTCGGGTAAATATTTTTTTAATGTGTAAAATGACATTGTAGCTGTATCTTTTGATGGTTCTGGCTGAATAAATGCTCCATAGTAATCGAGTTTTTCAGAGATTTCTTTTGATGAAAAGCTTTTTGTGCCTTCGGCAAGCATTTCATTTACTGATGAAGAAACAAGCAGTTTCGACTGATACCATATTCCTGCATCAAATGAAATATCAATTTTTAGTACATCTTGCGTGCCTGCATTTATAACATATAACGGAATCGAATTATCAAGAATAACTTTTTGTGGTTCAATGAGGTTTATTGATTCAATCTGCTGAAATGGGGGCTGTATTTTACGGTTAAGTTTCATAGTGTTATTATTTGGCAATGTAATAAAGTGTTGAACAATTATTGATGTCGAACATGGCTGATGCAACTCTTTTTATATCATCATCCGACACATTTCGGTAGTTCTCAACCTCAATATTAATTCTGTTTGCATCTCCCAGTAATTCCTGATAAGCTAGGTCCATAGCTTTGTTCATGGCGCTTAGTTGTCCGAACTGATGAACAGATTCAAATTTGTTCTTCACTTTATTCAATTCATATTCACCGATTTTGTCAGTGTATAACTTTTTAAGTTCATTTTCAATGGCTGTTTCAGCATTTTCAACCGAAATTCCTTTCATAATTTTACCAGAGATAATAAAAAGACCTTCATCAATATCACCTGTAATGTAGGCATCAATGCTACTAAATAATTGATTTTCTTTAACCAAAGCCTGATATAAACGGGATGATTTTCCATTCGAAAGTAAGTCTGAAACTAAATCTGCTACATCATAATCAGGATTATGCCTTGAACTCATGTGATATGCTTTATAAATAGCATCGAACGGTACATTGCGCTCCAGTTTATTTGTTCGAGGAGATGTTTGTTTTGGTTCTTTTGGTAAATCTCGTTTCGAAATGTTTTTTTTCTTTATAGGCTCAAACCATTTTTTTGCAAGCAATTCAATTTCTTCGGTTGTAATATTACCAGCTACTGAAAGAATGCTATTATTTGGAGAATAATGATGATTAAAAAAATCGTTAACATTCTGCAAAGAGGCATTTCGGATATGCGAAATATCTTTTCCAATAGTCGGCCATTGGTAAGGATGCACTTTGTATGCTAAAGGTCGCAGGTAAAGATGTGCATCACCATAGGGCTGGTTCAGATAACGTTGGTTATATTCTTCGATAACCACATTTTTCTGTATGTCAAGTTTCTTTTGCGATAATGACAGGTTTAACATACGATCTGATTCGAGCCAGAAAGCAGTTTCGAGGTTTTCTTTAGGTATTGTGATATAATAATTGGTAATATCATTTGTAGTATAAGCGTTGTTTTCACCACCAGCCAATTGAAGTGGGGTATCAAATGAAGAAATGTTTTTGCTTCCCTCAAACATAAGATGCTCAAATAAATGTGCAAATCCTGTCATCTCGGGATTTTCATCCCTGGCTCCAACATTATATAATATGTTTACTGCTACCATGGTAGTCGATGAATCATGGTGAACAATAACTTTTAATCCATTTTCGAGAACAAACCGATCAAATTGTATCATTTTTATAATTTTAACGCAGAATTTTGACAAACATATAAATAAACCAACAATATTATGTATTGTTTTTAAAAACTGTCAAATTAAACAGATTTTTAAAGAAAATATTATTTCTTTTATACTTTTGCCAGAATAAAAATGATAAGCGAGTGATGAAACAGGACCAATTTTCAAGACGAATACTGATTTGGAGAAATAAATATATTAGTGAGCATCAATTGGTACTCATACTTAGCTTTATTGTTGGATTATTAAGTGGATTAGCAGCTGTAATATTAAAAACAACAGTACATACTACGCATTCATTTCTTTCTACAAGAGTTGAATCTGGTTTTAATTATCTCTATCTTATTTTCCCAATTATAGGTATTACACTTACTGTTCTATATGTTAAATATTTTGTAAAGGATAATATAGGTCATGGCGTAACCCGGATTTTATATGCATTATCTAAGAACAATGGGAAATTAAAAAAACACAATAACTACTCATCAATGGTCGCCAATACGCTGACAGTTGGATTTGGTGGATCTGTTGGGGTTGAGGCGCCAATTGTGTTAACCGGTGCATCTATTGGATCAAATTTAGGTACATATTTTAAGTTAAACTTTAAATCTGTTGCGCTATTATTGGCTTGTGGTGCTGCAGGTGCAATCGGAGGTATTTTTAAGGCTCCAATTGCTGGATTGATATTTACTCTCGAGGTTATTATGCTAGATCTAACATTAACCGCCATTGTGCCATTATTGATAGCCTCGGTTACGGGAGCTATGGTGGCCTATTTTTTAATGGGAGAGGGAGTAACGTTCTCTGTTACAAGCATCCAGCCATTCGACATGAGTAATGTGCCATTTTATATTATGCTTGGGATTTTATGTGGTTTACTATCTTTTTACTTTACTAAAACAACGATTAAACTTGAATCTGCTGCTAAAAAAATAAAAAGTAAAAGTCTCAAAATTGCTTTAGGTGGAACAATTCTGGCTCTTATGATTTTCTTTTTCCCTTCATTGTATGGAGAAGGAACATCTTCATTACAGTCTTTATTAAACGGATCGACTGAAGGAATTCCAAAAAATTATATCTTTTCATTAGCGCTAAAAAGCAATTTTAATTTGCTGTTTTTTCTGGGAGTATTAGCATTGTTAAAAGTAATTGCCATGGCAATTACAACCGGTAGTGGTGGAATTGGAGGCATATTCGGCCCAACATTATTTGTTGGTGGTGTTGCTGGTTTTTGGTGGTCGCAGTTTATAAATTCGTTTCAAATTGTAAATCTTCCACACGGCAATTTTGCTTTGGCCGGAATGGCGGGAGTTATGGCAGGGGTTATGCATGCTCCGCTTACTGCCATTTTTCTAATTGCTGAAATTACAGGAGGTTATGGGTTGTTTATTCCATTAATCATTACGGCAACAATTTCTTATATTACGGTACAGATCTTTTCAAAACATTCTATTTATACTCATCGATTGGCTGAGCGTGGCGAGCTTTTAACTCATCATAAAGATGAGGTTATTCTTACCCTGATGAAACTTGATAGTGTTATTGAAAAGGATTTCTTGATTGTTTACCCCTATAATACTTTAGGTGATTTAATACAGTTGATTTCAACATCAAAACGAAATATATTTCCTGTAGTTAGCGAACAAAACGAATTAATTGGTATCGTTTTACTCGATAATATTAGGGAAATAATGTTTAATCGTGAGAAATACAATGATACTCTGGTTTTTGATGTAATGATTACTCCACCAGAGATAGTTGATGTAGCAGATACTATGGATGCGGTAATGAAAAAATTCAATTCATCGGGTGCATGGAATTTACCTGTAATAAAGGAGGGCAAGTATTTTGGATTTGTTTCTAAATCAAAAATATTTAATACCTACCGCGATTTATTGGTTCAGGTTTCTGAGTATTAAATATCGTAATTTTAATTTAGACCAGTTCTTATTTAAAAATATAATAAGGTTT
>JFJP01040952.1_pt1 | contig 10402 bp, 9 predicted proteins | sample 431651 | NCBI WGS metagenome assembly JFJP01 (sample SAMN02602958, study PRJNA72255) | Microbial mat metagenome, whole genome shotgun sequencing project. | biome: fresh water; feature: sink hole; material: water; isolation source: purple microbial (photo- and chemosynthetic) mats found in... | reverse complement strand
CATAGCGTACGGTAACGTAATCGTATCTTCTTGCGATTTCATCAAAATATGATTTATATACAATATCGTCCTCATTACGACTCCCTGTGGTGATGGTGATGTGTTGTACTAATGGATTTTTAAGAGCATATTCGGCTATAGATTTTATTATACCGGCACCAATTCCATACCCAAAAAGATGTATAGAAGAAGATGAAAGTTTGTCTGCAGTATTTTTCCCAAGCGGACCCATGATGTCTACAGGTGTACCTATGATAGTTGGTTCCCAAAATAAAGGTGACATTGTTCCTTGGAGTGCTTTACGAACTGAAATCGTAATTGTTTTCTTTTCAGTATCGGTACTTACAATAGAATACGCTCTCCGTACAGAAGTGCCGTTTATATTCATAAATACATTTACAAATGAACCAGGAGGACAGTCTATTGCATTTTCAAGTGTAAAGACCACTTCACGTGCTGTTGTAGTAAGATCAGTTACTTCAGTGATTGATCCTTTTTGTTTAGTGATCATAGTGTCTGCGCATTAGGATTAATGGCAGGTCTTGAATTGAGTATATACGCTATGAGTGTCACACTCCCAATAATAATCATGTAATACAAAAGTAACATATCTCCGAAACTTAAAAATACATACAGTGCGCTTACAAAAAAATATACGTACGAAAGTTTTTGTACTTTTTTCCACCATGTTCCAAGAATACGTTTTGAAAAATTATTTGAGGTTGCTAACAGTATTACTGCAGTGACATCAGCAAGATGTGCAAGAAGTGCGTAATCGATAAATGACCAATATTCGATCGTAAGAAGATTTGAAAAATAATCTCCAGGACTCATGATTATCTTAGAAAGAATGAAAGAGACGACTATTGATGCTGAGAATATTCCGAATCCCTTACGAAGAATAACAAGTGGACGTATGAACGATGTCGTCCCAAACATACTTGGCAATTTTGCTGTGATATCAGCAAGTGGACGGATGATCATAACAAAAAATACAGTAAGATGCGCCGTGTTGTAAAGTCCTGACATATAAGGATTAAGAAGTTCGGGTTTAAATGCAAGAAGTGGGGGAAGTATACAAAGTGCTAATATCCCGCCCTTAATGAGTATCTCTTGTATGTATCGAATTGATTGTAGGTATGTTTTCATAATGATGTCTGTATAATCCCTTCTGTATTAATAGTAAGGTACTGTAATTCTTCGTGAATTTTCTCCATACATGCATTCGGTTCAAGTGAGAAAAGCATTTTTGCATATGCTTCTGCATATGCACCATGCCTATGAATAATACTCGCTGAAATGATATTTGTCTCGGGATTTTCTATACCGGTGTGTCCGAGTATGTGATGGATATCTTTTGTATCAATGTTCCATGCCCTTTTGTACGTGCCACTTGTTGCGAGACTCATATTTTCTAAGGGGACAGAAAATGAATCACCACGAACAGGATTTTGAATTGAGAATACAAATTGATTACCTGTAGCATCTCTTCCTTGTGTATGAATATCTCCCCCGATATTTACAATCACTCCTTGTATCAGAGCACTAGCATTTTTAATAGTCACTGCTTCTTTTTCAGCTAAAAATCCTTTTAGAAAACCACCAAAGTCTAATTTTTGTCCCTGGAGAAGTGTAATAGAATTATTTTCTGCATTAATGAGTACATCTTTAATATCTGTATTGTATATTTCTGAATTCGTGGCTTGAATTTCAGGTGAAAGCGAATCGAACGTGGTTGTATAACCCTTTCTTTTAATTTGAAAAAGAGGATTAAAGTATCCATCTGTTTTTAGTGTGAGTTTTTTTGCCAGTGACAGTACTTCAATAAAAAGAGGGGATACCGTCATTGTTTTGAAGGTATTTAATTGTGAAAGGGTGCTTGTTGGGATGAAACGAGAGAATTCAGACTCGTATGAAGAGAGTCTCCTGAGTGACTCATGAAATAAATTATCAGCTCGACTCTCATCATCAGTAATAATTGAAATTGACAATGTGGTGCCCATAATTCGTGTATTGCATTCAAATTCTTGCATATACACTAGTATAGTAGATTTTTATGAAGATTACATGAAGAAAAGCAAGCAATTTCTTCATGTATTTTTTAGAGAGAAAAGAGTATACTTTAAAGTATAAAAATTATTACGGATACAATTATGGCACAATATGTTTGTTTAGAGTGTGGATGGATGTATGACGAAGCTGAAGGGCTTCCTGAGCGAGGGATTCCTGCAGGAACAAAATGGGAAACACTCCCCGATACTTTTAAGTGTGGTGAATGTGAAGTAACAAAAGGTCAAACACACATGTGGCAACGCCTTGATTAATATATCGTTTTAAAGCGTTGAATAAGAAATTAAAACATCAGTATTGTGCTGATGTTTTTTTTGGGAAACGAGAAAAGTGCTTATGATATAATTAAATTGTATTTATTAATTCTATTCATTACCATGGAACTCATTTTTTTATTACTCGGTATCTATCTTATATATTTATTAAATCAATTACAGAAAAGAGTAGAGAGATTAGAAGAGCAATTTGGATTGAAAAAGAAGTTTCCTATAAATGAAATAATGTCTTCAGAATTAGATTCTGTATCTCCATCAGTAGTACATTCTGAAGTTAGTCCACAAGATATTGAAACTACAGCAATCATTCCCCCAGCGTATCAAGATACAAATCAGATTGAGGTGATAAAAAGTATACCTCAAACAATTATTGAACCACAAGCACCTGATGTCTTTGATAATATTATTGCTTGGTTTAAGAAAGATTTATTAATGAAGATGGGAGCACTCTTCCTACTTATGGGTATGGGATGGTTTGTGAGTTATGCGTTTATGAATAATTGGATTGGCCCTATGGGAAGGATCTCTCTCGGTCTTCTCGTTGGTGTTGGTATAGTATCGCTTGGAGCATGGCGTATTCGAACATACGAACATCAAGGATCAGTTTTTATGGTACTTGGGTTAGGAACGATTATGGTCACTGTGTTTTCAGCTCGAGAACTCTATGATATTTTTACACCTACTTCAGCACTTTTTTTGATGTTTTTGAGTGTTCTCTTTGTGGCTTTTGTAAGTGTTTGGTACAAGCGAAACAGCCTCGCGCTTGCCGGACTTATTATTGCAGGAATTGCACCGTATCTTACTAATTCTCCTGTGCCACTGGTCATTGAGCAATTTATGTATTTGTTTGTTGTTGTAATCGGTACGTTATGGGTTGTGTATTTCACTGGATGGCGCAATCTTACGCTTACAGCACTCGTCATTGTATTTTTAGAAACTCTTCCTTTTATAGGAGTTGGTGATGATAGTGCCATTGTCCTTATGTGGGTATTCTTGTTTGTTGCAACATTCTTTGTCGCGAATATCATGAGCATCATTCGTGTGCAAAGAAGTGCTCTTTCTGAAGCGCAATTATTTACTGCTTTCGGAACAGCATTTTTCCTCATCCTCTGGGTATTTACTGTAGCACCAGAAGAATGGCAAAGTCTCATTTTTGTGGCATGGATGTTTGTGTTTAGTTTTGGCACATACATCGTCTATATGACAACTTCTGAACGAATCCCATTTTATATATATGGAAGCACTGCAATTGCGCTTCTTGGATCTGCAACGGCTGCCGAATTTAGTGGTCCGGTACTCAGTATTGCGTATACACTTGAAGTGGCAGTACTTATCATTGTCGCCATGAGTCTTAAACTGAATCAAAATGTGGTCACTTCATTGAGTCTACTTTTTATAATTCCTATTACACAATCGTTCCAAAATATATTCTCATCATCATGGAATACGGGAATTCTGCACGCTGATTTTTTTGTACTTCTCATCTTGTTGTCTGTGTTACTTGTTGTGGGGTTGTTTATGTATGAACAATCGCGAGAGAGGATCGATAGTAAAGCAATGCGACAACTCGGTACATTATTTTTAAGTGTTGGAGTTACGTACATATTTATACTCACAGCACTCGTTGTTATTGGGCTTTTCCCAGATTCTACAGCATCTTCACTTTCGTTACGTGGCGCAATGATGACTGTCGTCTATACGTTTGAAGTAACTGCTTTAGTTGCGCTTGCTCGAGTGCTTCGTATCGGTACTACAGCAGTGACGACATTACATTTTCTCTTTGTGATTCCTATTATCATGTCATTTAAGCATATGGTGTCATCTGCATGGAATGAGGGTGTATTTCATTCTGAATTTTTTGCAGTTGCGATACTCACTTCAGTCCTTCTCGTAATGGGTCTCATCATGTATGAACGTTCTCGTCGAGTAGATAGAAATGCAGATGAGCACCTCGTCAGTGTTATCTTGATGAGTGTAGGAGTACTATACGTATTTATACTTTCTGCACTAGTGAATAAAGGTATCTTCACAAATTCAACCTCAAGTACCTCTCTTCAAAGTGTTGTGCTTATGGTTGTGTATGCACTTGAAATGACATGTATTATTGCTATAGCACGTGGACTCCGATTTGGTAATGATGTAGTAACTTCCTTACACTTCTTATATGTTGTTCCTATTATTATGTCATTTACTCATTTTGTATCACCGGTATGGAGTACACAGGTACTCCATCCTGAGTTTTTTGGGATCTGTATACTTGGATTTGTATTGGCTATTGCCGGAGTAGTTTTGCGTATGCATAGTAAGGAAGACTCTTATGAAACGGGAATTTCTGCAGGTGAAATTCTTATTATTGTAAGTAGTCTCTTTGTATTGGCACTGATATGGCTTATTTCGCATGCAATTTTCTCGAAAGATATTGGGACAATGTGGTCACTAACGCTATATACGATTACTGGCCTTCTCATATTCTTTAAAGGTAAGTTTGTCGAAAATAAAGAAATTACTACGGCAGGAGGGGTACTTATTGGTTTTGTCGTTGCTCGACTTTTGCTTGTCGATGTGTGGAATATGGATCCTGTTGGACGCATTATTACATTCATTGTGGTTGGAGTGCTCTTAGTTTCTACTGTTTTTATTAGAAATACAACTCGTTCAATGATCAAAAATAATTAGTAATACATTATGAAATATTTTCTACTATCACTTGCTGTCTGTGTACTCATGTATACACATATCGTTTCTGCTCAATCATCATATGGGGAAGTGGTACAGGCGTTTCGTCTTGTAAAATCTATTCCTGAAATATCGATAAGTGTCCCTACTGTCGTTGAGTTGCCGTTGACTTATGAATTATTGGATACAAATGTATTTGCCGTATTTGATACGGTGCGTCTTGAATTTGTGCCGTTCATTATTGTTCCGAGAATTTCTGAGTCGTATACGATGAATCATGACCAATCACTAAGAAATGGTATACGCTTTTTAGCACAGCCTCATACGAAGTATCTTTTCTATCACGATACGGATAGAACTGTTCAGATACCAACTCCAGAAGCTGGGAACTTATTTGATGATATTGGTGTTATTGGTCTTCAGGTATTTGATTCAATACAAAATATTGAATATAAGGAATTAGATTCCGATGGTGATACTATTCCAGATAGTATTGATAATTGTATTTTAGTATCAAACGTGGATCAAATTGATGTAAATGTAAATGGTGTAGGTGATGTATGTGATGATTTTGATCGTGATGGAGTTATTCAAAGTTTGGATAACTGTCCTACGTTACCCAATAAATATCAGGAAGATGTTGATGCTGATGGAATAGGAAATGTGTGTGACACTGTGGAAAGTCGTATTACTGAGAAGTATGTATGGATACCATGGGTCGGGATGGGTATTGCTATTGTGGTCCTGATGATACTTTTCGTACTTGTTGCAACTACATCTAAACAGATTAAGGAAAAGAGTAATGAAGATACTGTTGTTGAATAGTATACAATTCGTAAATCTTTTTAATTTTTTGGTCTATTAGAAAAAACCTTCTGTGTAGATTTGTGCGCTCGTCACATTTGCTTTTCTGAGTTCACTCCATAATCCTTTTGTAAAATCGATTGATCCGCAAATGAAAAATTCAACTGTATTCCATTCAGGAAAATTTGAAAGAATTGTGGATGCGTTCATTCGTCCTTGTATAAAAGATGGCACAGAAACTACCTCTTGAGTTATATGATAGGTGATATTGAGCGCTGGAAAGCTTGTCTGTAGTGCATCAAGTTCATGTTTGAAAATAATATCTTTTACTGTTCTGTTTGAATAAAATAGCGAAATATTTCGAGAAGTCTTTTCATAGAGAAGAGTTTCAATAATGGAGATGTTGGGAGTGATGCCGATACCGCCTGCAATGAATACAAGATCTCGTTCTGCATCGTGCTCAGGATAAAAAAAGCCATATGGCGCAGACGTCGTGAGTGTGTCACCGACTTTATGGGAAAGAATTGCTTTTGAGAATAACCCCATTTCTTTCACGGTGAGTCGTATATATTGTTCTTGAGTACGACTCGAAATGCTATATGATTTTCCTTCAGTAGGCTGAAAATCTGAAATACGAACAGTGAGATACTGTCCTGCTATGAAATGTGGTCTATCTTCTTTTGATTCGAGGATGAGTGAGTATACTGAAGGAGCTTCGTAAATTATTTCACGAATGGTCCAAGTGTATGTGTCGTGTGACTGACTTCTCATAGAGAACTCTTTTTAATTTTTTCTTCATAATCAAGTACCGCTTCCCGAAGAGCTTGATGACCGAGAACTGAACAGTGGTATTTTCTATCAGGAAGACCACCGAGACGCTCGAGGATAGCTTCAGGCATAAGTCGCTTTGCATCGTGAAGTGTCATCCCGCCTTTTTCTGTAGCCATGACCGACATCATTGATGTAGAGGCAATTGCTGATGCACATCCGAATGTACGCCATTTGCATTCAGTAATTTTTTTTTCTGATGGATCAATTTTTATCCATACGACCATCATGTCTCCGCATGCGGGACTTCCTACGATACCAATTCCGTCACTTTCGTATGTCTTGTCATCAATAAGAATATTCTGAGGGTTAAAAAAATGCTCTTTTACGGTGTCACTATAGAGCCATGATGTAGAAGAATTACATGAGTGTACATCAGGAATATGTTCGGAATCTTGTTTCATAGGTGTAGTGGCGACGGCGAAAGCGAGCGGAGTTTTTCTACAGTTTTTGATACTGCGTCAGCAGTATACACGAGATCTTCTTCCGTAGTGAATTTCCCAAGTGAAAACCGAACACTTCCATGAATGATTGTATCATTCTGTCCAATGGCACGAAGTACGTGAGAGGGAAGTAAGCTGTCTGCATTACATGCGGATCCCGTGGATGCACAGATACCGTATGTATCAAGCATGAGAATAATAGATTCACCTTCAACGTCAGGTATGGATACGTGTATATTATTTGCAAGACGTTCTGTAGGATGACCATTACGGATACATCCTGGAATTTTCTTTAGTAACGATTGTATAAAATTATCACGAAGTACGGTGAGATTTTTTGAATATTCTTGAGCTTCATCAAGAGCGAGGGTGAGTGCATGTGAAAAACCAACAATAGTCGGTACATTCTCAGTACCTGCTCGTATTCCGAATTCTTGACCACCTCCTATAAGGATAGGGGTAAGAAAAGTTCCTGTACGGACATAGAGCATCCCGACACCCTTAGGTCCGTATATTTTTGAACTATTAAGTGTCATGAGATCAACGTGAAGTATGTCAGGTTGAATAGTAATGTGTCCTGTTGCTTGACATGCATCGGTGTGGAGCAATGGTCTCTCGTTTACAGAAAATTTTTCATTTAGTGCTGTACCGAGCTCTTGAATAGGTTGGATGGTACCTATTTCATTATTAGCAAGCATGACTGAAATCAAGATTGTTTCTGTACGGACTCGTGACAACACCTGAGCAACGTCTATACGACCATTCGCATCTACTGGAATATATTCAATATCAAAGCCTTCGTTTTTAAGTGCTGTACTTGCTTCAAGTATAGAATCATGTTCGATAGAAGAAACAAGAATATGCGGTGTGCTTGTTGAATTTGTATCACTACTGTGTCGATGGGCGTGTGCTACTCCAAATAATGCAAGATTATTTGCTTCTGTACCACCACTTGTAAAAATTATTTCAGATGGTTGTATTTTTAAGCGGTCAGCTATGTTTTTTCGTGCAACACTAAGGACATCATGAGCTCTTCGACCTTGGTGATGAATAGAAGACGGATTTCCATATGAATTCTCTAGATGCGGAAGCATCACATCAAGAACTTCGTGCCGAAGTGGGGTGCTTGCGGCATTATCGAGATAAATAGTTTTCATATGTTTAGCGTATATAGCAGTTTTGCACGTACGCGCTCATTGTACTCCGCATTTCTTCAAATTCAATGTCTGAGTATGTTGTCTTTTTAAGGAACGCAGGATTGAGTGTTTTTGTAGGAATGAATTTTTGAAGATAATATGTCTCTGCACCACGGATACTTTCTCCTATGAATGTGATATCGTCTGGACTAAGAAGAGTTTTTACTACGGTTGTCCGAAATTCATATGCAATTGTCCCCTTAAGAAGAAGATCAATACTCCTTTTAATATTCTCAATATCGACAGGTCTTCCGACTGTTTCTGAATAGTTAGAAAGTGGCGCCTTAATGTCCATTGCAATGTAATCCACAAGACGTTTGTCTTGAATTTCCTTAATGACTTCAGGATTTGTGCCATTCGTATCAAGTTTCACTAAGAACCCTAATTCTTTAATTTTTTGAATAAATTGAATGATATCTGTGTGCACAGTAGGTTCACCACCGGTAATTGTAATTGCTTCGAGGATGTTCTTTCGACGCAACAAAAAATCAAATATTTCAGATTCTGGTATTTCCGTCGCGGTCTCATTGACGAGTTCTGGGTTATGACAATAAGGGCAATGAAAATTACAGCCTACAGTAAAAATAATAGCTGAAATTTTTCCTGGGTAGTCTATGAATGAGCATTTTTGAATTCCTCCGATTTTCATAAGATGTTATACCGTAGTTTCTTTTTGTGGTTCGAGTGCGCATGTTTGAATTTGGGCACGATTACCATATTCTGCTCTCTTGCCTTTATTCCATTGATCGACGGGACGAAGGTATCCTACGATGCGTGTATATACTTCACACTCCGCACTACAGGAAGGACAGGTAACGACTTCACCGTTTAAGTATCCATGCGTTGGGCATACGCTAAATGTAGGAGAGATGGTGAAGTAGGGGAGATGGTATTCAGTGCAGATTTTCTGTACGAGATTTTTCACAACATTTGCATCTTTTACACGTTCACCAAGGAAAAAGTGGATGACCGTACCGCCGGTGTATTTTGTTTGTAATGAATCTTGAAGATCAAGAATTTCAAACATGTCATCACTGAATTGTACTGGAAGGTGTGTGGAGTTTGTATAGTAAGGATCTTGCACTTCGTGTCCGACTCCATTTGCAAAAATCATGTCAGGAAATTGCTTTTGATCGATGAGTGCGAGTCGGTAGGACGTTCCTTCTGCAGGCGTTGCTTCGAGATTGTAATTGTTACCGGTTTCTTCTTGATAATCAGACATTCGATTGCGCATAAAAGTGAGTACCTCCTCTGCGAACGCAACACCCTCTGGAGTGCCAATGGTACTTCCAAAAAGATTTGCAATAGCTTCATTGGTTCCTACAAGTCCGATTGTTGAGAAGTGGTTTTTCCAGTACGTGCCATAGGCAATTTTAATATTTTCGAGATAATGCTTTGTATACGGGTATAGATTTTTATCGGTCATTGATTCAAGTACTTTTCGTTTTATCTCAAGACTTTCTTTTGCAGTATCCATGAGGTTGCTGAGTATTTCAAAGAATTCTTTTTTGTTTTTTGCTGTTTTCCCAATACGAGGAAGATTGATGGTTACCACACCGATTGAGCCAGTGAGGGGGTTTGCACCAAAGAGCCCGCCTCCTCGCTTCTGTAGTTCACGATTATCGATACGGAGTCTACAGCACATTGAACGAGCGTCGTCCGGACTCATGTCTGAATTAACAAAATTTGAGAAGTAGGGAATACCATATTTTGCTGCACTTTCCCATAAGGAAACAATGTTCTCATTATCCCAGTCAAAATCCTTCGTTATGTTGTAAGTAGGAATAGGGAAGGTGAATACTCTTCCAGATGAATCTCCTTCGCACATTACTTCAAGGAATGCTCGATTAAACATATCCATCTCTTTTTTAAATTCGCCGTACCGTTCCTTCATTTCTTTTCCTCCTACAATTACTCTCATATTTTCATAGTGCTTTGGCACGGTGAGGTCAAGAGTGATGTTAGTGAATGGCGTTTGGAAGCCTACTCGAGTAGGTACATTTACATTGAAAACAAACTCCTGAAGTGCTTGTTTGACTTCTTCATACGATAGATGGTCATACCAAATAAATGGAGCGAGAAGTGTATCGACATTAGAAAACGCTTGTGC
>JFJP01040951.1_pt1 | contig 10402 bp, 8 predicted proteins | sample 431651 | NCBI WGS metagenome assembly JFJP01 (sample SAMN02602958, study PRJNA72255) | Microbial mat metagenome, whole genome shotgun sequencing project. | biome: fresh water; feature: sink hole; material: water; isolation source: purple microbial (photo- and chemosynthetic) mats found in... | reverse complement strand
CATCACGCATCATAGCAGGCACATCCACTCGCAATACATCATTTTTTTCATCATGATTTATACCCCATAAAGATATTTCGCTATTGAAAATAATAGTCCATTTATCTTGGTTAGGAATAGTAAAAAGCGAGTATTTACCTGCTTTGAGTGCTTGCCCTCCAATGGTAATATCTCTGTTAATTTCGATTTCAGTCGCTTCATTGGCTCCCGTTCTCCACACCTTACCATAAGGTACAACTATTTTAACCTTATCATCGGCGGCTGCGTTTCCAAAAATTTCACGCCCTTTTTTAGAGGGTTGAGAGTAAGAAATCTCTATTTTCAAACCATTTTTATCAAATTGGGCAGAGGTTTCGGGGCTCGCCATTTTGGTAAAAACACGAAAGGCATAAGCACCAACAACAACTACTACAATAATGCTAACAACAATAATAGCAATTTTTTTCATACATTTAATTGTTTAATTTATACTGATAGGCATTAAAAGTAGTAGTTTTTTTACAGAAATCTATATAAATTTAGATTTTCTTGCTAATACTCCCACATTTCTGTATCTCTGCCCACCAAATCCTGCATGAATTGCATAGAAGCAATTACAGCCGCTTTGTCCTCTCCGTAAAGGTCTTGAATATAGCCATCTTGTGCATTTGAAAACTTGATAAGGTGGCTTGCAAATAACTGAAGTTCAAAGGCTTCTGATAGATTACGGTGCTCCTGCTTGTTTTCATTGTTGTACCAAATTGCTTGCGAACTTCCTTGGAAAACGTTGGTCATTAGTTCTTTATAGCTAAAAGTCGCCAATACATCATCTAAACCTTTGACGTTCATTTCTGCTGGGATAATAATGGTTATCGCTTGAATATCTCTGTAAGTGCGAGAGCGTTGTTTATCAAAAATCAAATCTTCTTTCACTTCCAATAAATATAATTGTTTTGGTAGGTACTCGTTGCTAATAGTTACGGGCTCACTGACAACCTCCGAAGAATCGGTTTCCCACCCATCATCTATGCCAAATCCTTCATCTAAAACGGGTTCGGCTTCAGCTACCGTTAGCTTGGCGATAAAGTCTTCATAACTCATACGAGTGATTAAGGAATCATTGGCAAAGGGGCGTAAAATTCCAGCTTTTACAGCTTCTATGATGATTCGAGTGATTTCCTGCCCTTTGGCATACAATGGCTTATTTTGCTTTTCCCTGCCATCAATTCTACTCCAAAGTGTCTGACAATGAAGTTGATGATTATTGTGAATAGGGCGTACAGAATAGATATTATAACCATATTCGTCCCGCTCTGCTTGGGCAAAACAAAAACCTGATAGGCAAAGTATAAATACAACGCCCGCAAAAGACTTCAAGAAAGTTTTCATGAAAATTTTTGATTAAAAAATAACTTTAGAAAATAAATGCAATGTAGTAGTGTATGTAAAAGCAAGTAGCTACCTAACTCGTACTACTTTATGATGAAAAAATAAGAAGGTAAATAGAAAAAATAGGATTTTTTCTATTTACCTTCGATGCAGACCGTTTTATGCAACTTACGTTAGTTAGCGAGCCAGTTAGCTATCATTTGTTTGCCGAAGTCTGTGATGTATGATTCGGGGTGAAATTGTACTCCCCTTACATCATATTCTTTGTGGCGCAATGCCATGATATTTCCAAACTCATCTGTAGCTGTAATTTGCAGACAGTCAGGCAAATCGTGCTTATTTACTATCCAAGAATGGTAGCGACAAGTAGCTATGGTAGTAGGAATTTGGTCAAAAAGGTGTTCCTTTCGGTCTAAAATTGTTGTATTTGTTGCTACGCCATGAAAAACATCCGTCATATTGCTAATGCTTCCGCCAAAAGCCTCTCCTATTGCCTGATGACCGAGGCAAACGCCCAAAATACTCTTTGTAGCACCATATTTTTTGATAAGTTCGGGCATAATTCCTGCTTCTGACGGCACTCCGGGTCCTGGTGAAAGCAAAATTTTATCATAGTTTGCTACTTCTTCCAAAGTAATTTTGTCATTTCTGATGACAGTAGGCACCTGCCCTAAATCTTTTAAAAGATGTACCAAATTGTAGGTAAAAGAATCATAATTATCTAATACTAAAATTTTCATCGAATTAATGAGTTATGAATGTAAATAAAAAAGCGGCTTACTGTTTGGTGTGAACAGCAAGCCGCTTTGACTTGATATAGGTTTACCTCATACAAAAGAGATATGTTCACACGAATATTTCATGTGCCAAAGCCAACGATTATATGAGGTTGTTTTAATCATTACTTAAAGAATTTTAACAAAACTTTTTGAAAAAGGAAAACAAATAAAGTGAGTTTTCTATCGTTTTACAAATTTTAATGTAATTTTCTTCTTATAATGCAAGGAATTAAAAACCTTAAACACAGAAAAATGGTTTAAGAATTAATATTTTAATAAATGAGACAGCAAAAAATATTTTAATAAAATAAAAAATGTTAGGAATATCTTCAAATGATAATAATATAGACGACAAAATCTATAGGCAAAAACTTAGTTCTTCGGAAGTGCTACTTACTCCCAAAGCAGCTAAAATGCTGGTTTTTTGGCTTTTAGGTATTTTTTTACTTTTCTTTATTTCGCTTTTCCTACCTTGGCAGCAGAATATACAAGCTACGGGAGACGTAACGGCACTCCGTCCCCAAGACCGCCCGCAAACTATAGAATCGGCTATTGCAGGTCGAATTATTAAATGGGGTGTATCAGAGGGGCAGTTTATTCGCAAAGGAGATACAATTTTGCAGTTGGCAGAGGTGAAAGATAAATTTTTTGACCCAGAGTTATTAGTGAGATTAGAGGAGCAGGTACAGGCAAAAAAAGCAGGTTTGGTGGCTTATAATTCTAAAACCGTAGCCTTAGATAACCAAATTTCAGCCCTTACGCAGGGCTTGCAACTAAGTTTGGCAAAGGCAAAAAATAAATTACAACAAAATCGATACAAACTCATTAGTGATAGTACAGACTTTGAGGCGGAGAAAATAAATTATAAAGTTGCGGCAGACCAACTGAAACGCCAAGAGGAATTATATAAAAAGGGATTAGTTTCTCTGACCGCATTAGAAGCTCGTAGGCTAAAATTTCAGGAAACGAGTGCAAAAATTATTTCTTCGGAAAATAAAGTATTAGCGGCTCGGAATGAAGTGCTTAACTCTATGATAGAGTTAAATTCTTTGCGTGCAGAATATAGTGATAAAATTTCCAAATCGCAATCTGATTTGAGTTCGGCGTATAGTTCGGTAGCCGAGGGGCAAGGCGAACTTTCCAAACTTCACAATGAGTACGCCAATATGAAAATTAGAAACGAGCAGTATTTCATCATTGCCCCCCAAGACGGTTACGTGGTGCGAGCAATGAAAACGGGGCTTGGCGAAACTATAAAAGAGGGTGAGGCTGTGGTAATGATTATGCCTGACAACCCTCGTACGGCGGTTGCCTTATATGTAAAAGCGATGGACGTGCCCTTGCTTTCTATCGGGCGAAAGGTAAGATTGCAGTTTGATGGCTGGCCTGCTTTGCAGTTTTCGGGCTGGCCGAGTGTTTCTGTCGGTACTTTCGGCGGCAGAGTAGAAGTAATAGACGCAGTAAATAGCAAAGAAGGCAAATATAGAATTTTGGTAACGCCTGACCCCGAAGACGAAATGTGGCCTGTGCAACTCAGGCAAGGCTCCGGCGTACTTGGCTGGACAATGCTTGACGATGTGCCTATCTGGTTTGAGATTTGGCGACAGCTAAACGGATTCCCGCCAAGCCTTAAAGACAAGCCCGATGAACTTATTTATGGGGATAAAGGGAAAGACAAAAATTAGCCAAATCAAAGATGTAATCTTTCAGAAAAGATTACATCTTTGATTTAGTTGTTACTTCTTAAAATAAAACTTTTCTTCTATCGAGGAAACTTCTCTCGGAATTTGGGCATCATTAGAACGCTGACGGACATTTTTTCGCACTTGCATAAAAACGTCTTCTAAGCGAAGGCTCGGCTGGCGAAGAGCTTTGACGAGTTCTTCGGTATAAAGTCCATTTTTGCCGTTGCCATCTAAGGCATTTCCGCCTGCCTGAGTAGCATAAGCGATGAAGGTTCCTTTGGGGGCAATGTCCGTACCGACAATTCCTTTTTGGGCGGCATCATTTCGGCAGGCATCTAAAATCAGGATATTCATTGCATTATTTGCTTCACCCATTTCTCCTAATACTTTTTTTAAGCCTACAGCAGAGTTGGTATATTCGTCTAAACTAAGTCCGTTGCGCTCCTCGATAGGCAGTAGATACGTTTCTCCATTTTTTTCTATGCCGTGCCCCGCAAAATAAAAAAGTCCTATTCCCCCGTTTGTGCTAATTTTTTGCCCAAAGTTCAAAATGGCATTTTTCATTTCATTTTGGTTCAAGTTTGTATATTTTAGCACCTCAAAACCTAACTTTGTTAGTTCGCTGGCTATTGCTTCGGCATCATTTGTTGGGTTTTTTAGAGGCGTATTTTTATAATCTTTATTGCCTATTACCAAAGCAATACGTCTTGCAGTTGCAATGTTTACTTCCTTTTCAAAAACGTAATTTACTTGTAATGTCTTAGAAGTCGTTGCCCCGCTTGCATTAGTCGCTACAATTCTGATTTCATTTTGTCCCTGTTTTAGCAAAACATTCCTTTTTAATTGCACATCACAAGTTCCGCTTGGCACTACGCCAATGCCTCTGGTGGCTTTTTCTATCTGAACTCCCTCATTTACATATACTTGCATACTTTGCAAGGGTGTTTGTGATTGGATACAAGCATCTACAATAAAACTCTTTTGTTTGGTATTCAAAATTGTATTATTCCACGAAATTTGTGGGGGCAGCGAGGTGTTTTTAGGCTTAATGGCAGAAATATCCCAAAGTTTGGCGTTGTTATTTCCCGCCGTTACAATATACTTTCCGTCAGGAGAAAAAGCTACAGAAGTAATCCAATTACCATGCCCTTTGAATTCTTGCTCTACCTTTCCTTGCTGATTCCAAAGTTTTACAGTTTGGTCGAAACTTCCCGTTAAAATAAGTTTGCTATCGGGCGAAAATGCTACTGCACTTACCCAGTAAAGGTTTGGTAATGTTTTAATTACAGTTCCTTTGTTATCCCAAATTTTGGCAGTTTCATCAAAACTTCCTGTTAATATGTGCTGCGTTTTGGGCGAAATTGCGGCGCAAAAAACTTGGTCGGTATGCCCTATATATTTTTGGATTTCCTTGCCTTCTAAGTTCCAAATAGAGGCTGTTCCGTCCATGCTTGCCGTCAAGATGAGTTTGCTATTAGGCGCAAAAGCTGCGGAACGAATAATAGACTCGTGGTAAAAGCTTTGAATTGTATTTCCCTCATAATTCCAAAGGCGAGCTACGTGGTCGTGGCAGCCCGTCAGAATATATTTGCCGTCAGCAGAGAAAGCTACTGCTCCTACGGGGTCTGTGTGCGCCAAAACTTGCTCGGCTACGCCCGTTCGTAAGTTCCAAAGTCGTGCCGTTTGGTCGTCGCTACCCGTGAGGGCGTACCTACCGTCAGGGGAAAGAGCAACACTACGAATCATGCCTTGATGCCCTTTGAGCGTTTGCCAAATTTTACCTTGTAAGTCCCAAAGTATCGCAGTTTTGTCCTCGCTGCCTGTGAGAATAAAACTTCCGTCAGGCGAGAACGCCACTGAACGAACCATTTTTTGATGTGCAAAAGTACGCACCTCTTGTGCTTTACAAAGCAGTGTTATGAGTGATAAAGCAATGATTAATAAGTTTTTCATTTTTGAAGGGGTAAAATACTATAGGTATTTACGTAAAATAAAGACAATAGTTAGTGCATTGCGGGTGTTATCTAAGATATTTTTGTCGCTTTGTATTTTTACTTCGCTATTACTTTTCTTTCTGTCCAATAGGCTACAGCTAAAAATAATAATACAAAAAAATTACGAAAGAAAAAATTAAGAATTTCGCCAAAATTGAATTGAGAAGAAATAAAAATTAGCAGGCTTGCAAACCCAATATAGGCAAAAGCGGCTTTGAGATTGTAGGGGATAGGAAAATATTTTTGCCCGTAGTAATAGCATAAGGCACTCATGGAAAAATAGCAAAGCAAGGTTACAACGGCACTTCCCGTGTAGCCCAAGAAGGGAATGAGTAATAAATTGCCAAAAATTGTAATCAAAGCACCAATGCCACTAAAAATGACACTGAAATAAGTCCTGTCTGTAACTTTGAACCAAACGGTGAGGTTATAATAAATTCCCAAAAATAAATTTGCCAATAAGAGAAATGGCACAATGGCAATACCTTCTCTATATTCGTTTTTTCTTAGAAAAACTTGTAAAATATCTAAGTTTACACTGACAGCCAAATACATGAAAGTGAGGGCAATAACAAAATAATGCATCACTTTAGCAAATAAAATAGGAGAATTTTTGTCGGCTGCACGTGAGAAAAAAAATGGCTCTCCTGCGTAGCGAAAGGCTTGCACGGCTAAGGAAATAAAAATAGAAAGTTTGTAACAAGCTGCATAAATTCCTACCGCTTCTAAACTGGTTTTCCCTTTGTAAAAATTTTCAGGTAGCCAATATTTGAGTAAATCTCTGTCCAAAACTTCATTGATAGCACCTGCCAAGCCCATAAAAAGTAGCGGGTAGGCATAGGTAAGCATTTCCTTAAATTGCTGCTTTTGAATCTGAAATTTAAAATTTTTGAAAGTTTCTCTAAGAAACAAGACTTGTAAAAAATTGGCAATTAAGTTAATTCCAAATACATAAGTCAAAGCATAAGCGGGGAAATAAATTTTTTCAACCAAAGGAATAAGCGGAGAAAGCCATTCAAAAAAAGACAATTTTCCAGTGTTTGTTAAAATATTTTGGCAGAAATATAAGAAAAACACGTTCAAAACAATGTTAATGACAATACTGCCTATCTTAATGAAGGCAAATTTCTTTGGTTTATTTTCCTGTCGTAGGCGAGCAAACGGAATTGCTACTATAGCATCTATGGCAAAAAGTGAGGCAAAAATAATTATATCTATTTGCCTATCAGGATATTGCATTAGATTTGCCAAAGATTGGGAAAATAAAATAAGCAATGCCGAAAAAAGCAACGAACTAAGAATTACTGCGCTAAGAGTTGTCTGATAAACTTCTTGAGGATTATTTTCTTTTTTAGAGGCAAACCGAAAATAGGCGGTTTCCATTCCAAAAATATAAATTACGTTGAAAATTGCCGCTTTTGCATAAAAATCAGACATGACACCGTAATCTTTGGCAAAAAAAAACGCCGTATAAAATGGCACCAATAGATAGTTTAATACCCTACCAACTATGCTACTTAATCCATAATAAGCCGTATCTGACGCAAGTTTCTTTAAAATACTCATTTTTAATACCTTAATTTGACTACGAAATTATGATTTTTTTATAAGCTAAGTCATTACTGTTCCAAATATTTCTAATAACTTTGTTATAAATACGGTCTGAAACAAAAGTGCGACACTTAAACCAAGCAAAAATTATTATGTTGAATAATATAAATAGTGAGTTAAATTTCGATAAAGTAGGTGGCTTACTACCTGCCGTTATTCAAGATGCTACTACTAATAAAGTATTGATGCTTGGCTACATGAACCAAGAAGCATTAGAAAAAACAAAGCAGGAGAAAATAGTAACTTTCTACAGCCGTACTAAGCAACGCCTTTGGACAAAAGGAGAAACTTCTGGTAACTTCTTGGAAGTCAAGGAAATAATAGTTGATTGCGATAGCGATACCTTACTCATAAAGGTAAAACCTGTAGGTGCAGTTTGCCACACGGGTAGCGACACTTGTTTTAATGAAAGCAACAAAGGCAAAGCCTCTTTTTTACATCATTTGCAGGGAGTGATACACCAAAGAAAGGAAAATCCTTCCGAAAGTTCTTATACAAGTAAATTATTTGAAAAAGGCATCAATAAAATAGCCCAAAAAGTAGGAGAAGAAGCAGTAGAATTGGTGATAGAAGCAAAAGATGACAATGCTGATTTGTTTAAAAATGAGGCTGCCGATTTGCTATTTCATTACCTAATTTTATTGGAGGCAAAAAATGTAAACTTAGATGAAATCATAGACGTTTTGCAAGAAAGACACAAATAAAAAATCACTATGTCAAGCATTTTTACAAAAATTATCAATCGAGAAATTCCCTGCCATTTGGTTGCCGAAGATGAAAACTACATGGCTTTTTTAGACATTAGTCCCTTAGCGGAAGGGCATACTTTGGTCGTTACAAAGCGTGAAATTGATTATATTTTTGACCATGATGACCAAACTTTGGAAGGTTTGATGCTGTTTTGCAAGAAAGTTGCCCTCCAGCTTGCTCGTGCTGTCCCCTGTCTTCGGGTCGGTATGGCTGTTATAGGGTTGGAAGTTCCTCATGCTCACGTGCATTTAGTACCAATGAATAGCATGAACGACATGAATTTTGCGAAGTCAAAACTCAAATTTACTCAAGAGCAATTTGCAGAGATAGCAAAGAAAATTAGGGAAAAGGCATAATTTTTTAGTCCGATGAAAATCAATATTTTTAAATTTATATTATTTATTTATTTCCTTTCCCTTGTGCAGTTTTCTGTGGCACAAGAGAAAAAAACAAGAAAGTCAAAAAAGGATTTTCTCGTTACAATTAGTACGGAGTTTGGGAAAATTTACTTGCTTTTATATGATGAAACGCCAAAACATAAGGCAAATTTTATCAAATTAGCACAAAAAGGGTTTTATGATAGCCTCTTATTTCATCGTGTGATTGATAATTTTATTATTCAAGGTGGTGACCCAAATTCCAGAAATGCCAAAGTAGGTGAACAACTTGGCAACGGAGATGTAGGCTATAAGATTGATGCAGAGTTTGTGCCTACTATTTTTCATCGTAGGGGCGTAATTGCGGCGGCTACTGATGGGAATCCACAAAAGGCTTCGAGTGGCTGTCAGTTCTATATTGTGCAAAGAAAACCACTTTCAGAGCCCGAAATCCAACAAATGGAAGCTCGCATTGGAAAGCCCATCCCCGAAAATCAGAAGGAAGTTTATCGGAAAATAGGCGGTACACCACATTTAGACATGGGCTATACCGTTTTTGGAGAGGTAATTCAAGGCATGGACATAGTAGATAAGATTGCGGCTACCCCAAGAGATGCCTCTGACCGTCCACAAAAAGATATACGCATGAGTATTAAAGCAGAGGAAATGAAAAAGAAAAAAATTACCAAACTATTTGGTTATCAGTTTAATAAGTAAAATTTTGTAGCTTATTTCTAAAAATCAATTATCTACTGCAAAGTATTAACTCTTAATAATCAAATATATGTTCAACTGTTATTTTATCACTATCGAGCTGTAATAAAAGTTTGCTTAATTGACTAACTGGAGTAGCAAGTGCAACTCTTTTCATTGTCAAGTCTGAAGAAATTGGCTGTATAAATACGGTTTGCGTATCTTCAAATTGAATATTACTTTGAGAAGGTACTAAAATTGTCAATAAAATAGCTGAATTGTTTCCTGCTATTTCCTTAAAATTAAATCCTTTTTTAGCTAAATCAGTAATTGCTTGGCTAAACTTGTGGTAACGTGGCAGATAGACTAATTCCGACTTATCATCAAATTGTTTTTCAATTTTCAATCCATGACTATTTGCCGAAAAATTTATAACAACAGCGGTCGTTGGCAAAGCCTCACCGTAAACTTGTTTTGTTCCCAGTCCGATAAGTTTGCCGTAGGCGTATTTTATCAATAGTTCGGATGTCAAAAAATATTTACGGTCTAATTTTCTAATGAAGTTGCTACCAAAAAATGAAGTTTCAGACCATAGTGCTTTTAATTGGCTTTTAAAATCAAATTCATACCAAGGTCTGTCTTTTATAAAATCGACATAATCTTGGGTAAATTTTGCATTAAAAATATCTTCCTCTGTTATTATTCCATCAGTATCGGTCATTCTGCCTATTATCGTTTCGTACAATGCCTTCATCGCATATTCGACAGTCGTACTCAGCCCAATCACCCATATCATAAAATGATACTCTTTATTAGGTGCAAAATTGCCTTTTATCTGATTGTTAATCACATGATAGCTTTCCCAAAATTGGCTGACGTGGCTCATAAGGGGAAAACTTGTCGCTGTGCGTTTCTTGAGATAATTAGCTTGCTCTTCAGGACTAAAAACCAAATACCATTCAGGAAAAGTAAGAAAAGTCTGGTCAGCAGGTCTAATATCTTTTAGGGGAGTTAATGGATTTTTGTTGGTTGCTAACCATTCTTTTTTTATCACCAAGCCATCACTTGCTGTAATGGTTTTTGGCATTTCTTTTTTAAAAAAGTGCATAATAGATGCTAAAATTATGGTACAAAGCGTTAGAATT
>JFJP01040950.1_pt1 | contig 10402 bp, 1 predicted proteins | sample 431651 | NCBI WGS metagenome assembly JFJP01 (sample SAMN02602958, study PRJNA72255) | Microbial mat metagenome, whole genome shotgun sequencing project. | biome: fresh water; feature: sink hole; material: water; isolation source: purple microbial (photo- and chemosynthetic) mats found in... | reverse complement strand
CTTTGTTTTTATTTTAATTTTCGAATTTATTCTGTTGTCTCATAATTTTTTTGAAAATTAAATTCGTTTAATAGATTATGAGTTTTCTGCTTATGCGCATATTGTTTCCAACGATGTTTAATACATATATTCCTCTTTTGAGTTCAGATATGTTGAATGAATTTGTTTCAGACTCATTGAGTAGCTCAACCATTATTCTACGACCCAATATATCATATAATTCAACATGTGTGTTTATTGGAATTGGGCCTTTTATAAAAATGTGATTATTCAAAACATAAGCAAATACTTCTACATGACTATTAATATTATCAATAGAAGAAGCAGTTTCAATAAACTTAACTTTCACATCGAGAAAACTTTTTAAATCGGAATAAATAAAATCACTTTCAATGAAATTTTGTAAAATTGAATCATTTACTGTCCATTCAGCTACCTGGAAGCCCAAGTCTGGCAGAGCCTTGAAAACTATATTTTTTCCTTTTTCAATTTTTGTGTTAGACAAAAAATTAATTCCTTCAACTTCGGCTTTTATTGTTCCGCCAATTGAAGATGTAAAAAACACGTCATATAGTATTCGGGAATCTTGAATGTGTAAGAAAAATCTACCTATCGAATCAGCATGAAGAGGAATATTTACACTATAATTTAAAGTTGAAAGATCGGTAGTAATACCGAGTTCTTTATCCTCTAGTAATGGTTTAAGATAGCTAGGAAGATTTAAGTATGAAGCTGAAAAAGTAATGTTTCCTCCTGATTTGTATACACATCCTAATGGAATTATGAGTTCATTGAAATTATAATTGGGTAAAGCTTGTATACTAAGATTCAAATCATTTATACCATCGGGCATACGAGAAAATAACATAAAGGTATCTGCTTGAAAAAGGCCTGCATCATAGGTAACATCTATGTCTCTAGTCATATCTTGATTAAATGCAATGAGTGTATTTTTAGATATTGAACCATTACTTACTTTCAATTTCACGCTATGCCACACATTCTGTGTTTCTCCATTTTTTAAAAAAGGTGCGTTTGTGCTTGATCTGCTATTTGCATTAAAGCTAAGGGTTCCGCCGCCTACTTTTGATTTGACAATAAAACCTTGTGCTAAGGCGAGGTAATCTTGATCTTCAACTGGAACATTATTTAATATTTGGTATCCGGGTAAAGAAGGATCATAAACCCATAATCCTGCATATTGATCATCCAGTTGGCTTTTATTTATTTCAAGAAATCCATTAACAGTAGCAGTAACATCAATTGATGATGTGAATGGATTCCCAATACCATTCCAGCCAAAACTATTACGTGTAATTGTTTTTGAAATATTTGAATTTTGCAATGTTCCTTTAAATGTAACAATACCCGTGTTTTTTATTCGTAAGCTATATGCTTTTCCTATTTCAAAATCTCCGCTTGTTGATGCAGAAAAATAGGCAGACCAACCACTGCTTTCGTTGTACTGTTGCAATGCATAAACATCCAATGTTGAATTATACGAGATCGTATTATTTTGGTTTAAGATAAAATCATGTATGTTCTGATCAATAACAGGTGGAGATATGACAACAAATTGTTTTCCGCTAACCCAACGCTGAACAGTTGCCTGAACGTTTGTGTTGTTATGTATAAGTGAAGCTGAAGATGTTTCGTTGGATTGAAGAACAATACCATTAACCCCGTTATTATTTATTAATGAGCCATCTGAAAATCCTATTCCATTAGGTTCTATGATAAGAGTACCGTTAATAGAAAGGCTACCGCTATTGGTAATAGTTCCTATTATTTGCATAATACTATTATTGGATATTAATAAACTTTTACCAACTCCTATAGTAACATTATTAAAGGTAGTTGTTCCCGAACAGATTGCTGAAGTATTTGTGAAAATTACAGTACTGGTACCAGCATTAAAAGTACCACCATCATTACTCCATGCACTATTAGAACCATTGATTGTTAATTGTGCATCTGATACTGAATTTAAAATACCTGCTGCATCAATAGTTAAGCTTTTTATCTCAGTAAATGATGGTAAAGTTGGTGACTTATTGGTTGTTGAAGCATCAGGAATAATTATATTCTTATCAGATGACGGACCTACATTGGGAGTCCAGTTTGCCGCACTTGCCCATGAGTCTGATGTCGAACCATTCCAAACCAATGTTGAAGTGGTACTATACTCGTCCAATGTTCCATTAAAAGTTTCAGCATCCCAATCTGTTGGATAAAACGCTAAATCAACATTTGAAATAGTTACGTAGTTATTCACGGTATTATATCCTGATCGTCCATATTCGGTTGGTCCAGACTGTATCCAAAAAACCAAATGTTCTTCATCATTACCATTGAGTTCGGTATCGAGATAATGACAAGATAATATTGCTTTTGTAGGCGATGCATGACTTGCACCCGTTTGAATAATTTCAATTTCACGTGTTATTGTTCCGGCTTTCCATGATGGTTCTGTTCCTATTTTGATTTTTGCGCTAATCTCAGTAGGCAATATACCTTCATTAGGGAAAAATACTGTAGTAAATTGATTTCCGAAAGTATATGTTATTAATGGATTAAGAGTGGTACGTTTTATAATACCTGTAACATCACCAAGTCCAATAGTTGTAGCATTTGCTTCCATAGTTAGGGTATAAGCCCCCATATCAAGACTTCCTTTGTTATCATAAGAATTTTCGCTTTGTAAATTCAAAATGCCAATAATTGAAAAATCACTACTGGCAATAACTCCACCAATTCCATTAATAATTAAGTTACTTACATTTCCATTAAAAATGGATGCAGGAAGCGTTATTGCATTCGTATTTGTAAAAGCGATTGTTGCTGAAGAATTACTAACATCTATATTCCCACTTGTTCTAGTAGGCGAATTTCCGGCAATAATTAACGTGTTAGCACCTAAATTCAATGTTCCTGATGTGAGATTCAATGTACCATTAATATTCATATCTTGATTTCCAAGAGTAACTCCTCCTGACCGGTTAATTGTTAAATTATTTAGTGAAGGGGTTACTGGAAATAGATTATTGTTAATAGTAATGGCATCAGCACCACCGAAAATTAATGAAGATAGAGAACTACCATTAATAAAGCCATTTGATTTATTAATAGTTCCATTAATACCTAAAGTTGTAGAACCAATAATTAGATTTCCATTAGTTAAGGTAAGATTATTGTTAATAATTATATCTGCTAAAAGAGTTACGCCATTGCTGTTGTTAATGATCAGATTATTAAATACCGTTAAAGAAGCCCCATTAATAGTCTGTGACGCATCACCATTCATAGTGATCGTATTCGCAGAATTTGCATTAAATGTGCCATTATTATTAAAGTTTTTAGCTATTGAATGAGTAAATGCATTGGTATTAAAAGAACTTCCTGAATGAATAAAAAAATCGCCTAAAATAGTAATTATAGCTGCTGCATTTACAGTTGTTGTTCCAGAAATGGTGAAATCACCTAAAATTGACAAAGCACTTGCAGGAAGTGTTTTTGTACCGGTACCATTGAGTAATAAATGATAATATCCAATTGTTGCTCCATTGGGATTGATGATTGATTGATTATCCCCATTGTATTCAACTGTATTTGGAAAAACAGTAGCATCAAGTGAACCACTATTACTGAGAGATCCAGCAATACGCATGATATTATTAGTGGTGAGAGTTAAACCCGCACCAGAATTAATGGTTAAATTATAAAAATTTGTTTCACCAGACATTGTTGCATCAATATTGGTAAAAATAATAGTACTAGTTTCTGGAATAAAAGTTCCTCTATTATACCAAGCAGCATTTCCTCCATTAATAGATAAAGAAGTAGAAGTACCTCCAAATACAGTTGCTCCACTTTCAATTGTTAGAGAATTAATAATAGCACTAGAAGGTAAAACGGGATAATTCAAACATCCTGCTGGAATATGCACATCGCTAGAAGAATTTGGTACATTACCACCCGACCAATTCATATTTGCATTCCAATCGGTTTCCTGACCAGGAACTGTTCCTAGCCATGTAAAACTTGGCAGCTCACTTGAAGAAAGAGTCCATTTACGTTCATTAAAATTTTCAGGTGCAAAGTCAATACTTCCACTTAGTGAAATCCAATTATCTGTTTCATCACCATTTATTCTACCATATTCTGTTATTGTTGTGTTGCTAATTAAATAGCCAAAAAACACAAGATTGGTTTCATTATTAGAATTTATTTCAGAATCTAAATAATGTAATTTAATAGTAGGGTGACTGCCTGTTCCACCTGTTCTTATTATATCATACGTTCGCTGAATAGCCTCTGTTTTCCATGAGGGAGTATTGCCGATTTCAATTTTAAATTTCCATTCTGTGGGTAGGGTTCCTGTATTTGGAAACGTAACAGTAGTAAATGAATTACCAAAGGTGTAAACAACATTTGCGATAAAAGAAGTTCGTCTAACAATTCCAGTAACATCTCCAATACCTATGGTTGTTGCATCTGCACCCATTGTAAGTGTTTTCATAAGAGCCCCATCCCACATATCTAGTAATCCTTTTGTTGTTGATGGATTTGTGCTTTGCAAATTCAATATACCCTCTACATGTATATCGTCGCTAACTGTGATTCCTCCAGTATTATGAATAGTTAAGTGATTAACATTTCCAGCAAAAATTGCTTGAGGAAGAATAATGGCAGTTGGATTATTAAAAAAAAGTGTGGCATTCGCATTACTAGCATCAATATTTCCGCTTATTCTAGTGGGCGAACTGCCTGAAATTGTTAATATATTTGCTCCAACAGTTAATGTACCATTTGTTAAGGCTAAGGTTCCAGCAATATTTACAGATCCATTTAAGACAATCCCATTTGAGCGGTTTAATGTAAGATTATTAAGGGAAACGGCTGGGAGTATAGTTGAAGCACCACTGCCTCCAAAAATGATGTTTGATGAAGCACCACCAATTAAAGAGCCCGTATTTTTTGAAATAGAACCATTAATTGTTAAGGCGTTTGCGCCAATTGAAAAAGATCCATTATTAAGGTTTAATGCTTGGGCTATAGTTAGATTTCCATTTAAAGTGACACCACTACTATTGTTAATAGTTAAAGAATCAAGTGTATTACTAAGAAAAATACTAGTAGGGATAATTTGAGCAGCTGTTCCGGCAAATACAACATTCGATGAAGTATTTGTAGCATCTATCAGAGCACCATTCGTAAAAGTTAGATTACCTGTAATCGTTAGTTGCTTTCCATTTACAACCAATTTATAAGTTGGATGATCATTGTTAATATCTCCCAATATTCGGTTTTGATCTAACACACAATCATTGTTTGGTAGTGAAGCAAAAAAAATATCGGCACCATTGGGCGGAACTATTCCTCCCGACCAATTTCCAGGAGTACCAAAATTGCTACTAACACTACCATACCAAGTATAGCCGTTTGTTTCCAAAGCACCCATTTGGGGCGTTGCACCTCTGCTTAGTTCGTCGAAATCAACACTAATGCCTGTTTCGGAAACACCCTGTAAAACGGAAGAGCAATAATAGTTTAATGAAGATGTTCCTCCTGGCAAGATGAAAACGGGATTGATATTTAAACTATTTACATCCTGACTTGTTCCTGTTTTCCATAGAGACAAAGTAGATTTTTCGAGTGTGCCTATTTTACCAAGCACTGTACCTGCAAAAAAGTAATCGTTATAGTCAATTGTTAATCCGGCAACACCAGATAAAACAATAGCATAATGTTTACCCGTAGAACCACCCGTTCTAGCATTATAAAATATGTTATTTCGATAATTACGGGTAGAAGTATTGTTTGCATTATTTAATGCTGTTGTAATCGAAGTAATTCCTGAAGAAACAATTCCACCTATATATATCGAATTAAAATAAAAATTAACAGTATTACCACTAGTGGTACCATCCCATATCCCATTTATCTTATATCCAGAAGTTACTCCAACACCCAAGTTAATAATATTATTGGCGCAGGTTACTATTCCTCCACTATTAATAACTATGCCATCCATATCAGATCCAGTATTAGATGTTGAAATGGATAAACTGTGGACAAAGTTACCTGAAACATCATGTGAGCCTGTAGTTGGGCCTGCATAATATATTCCATAAATATCAACTCTGGCACTAGTAGCATTTGTATTCGACAAATCATAAATGTTGTTTCCGCTTATTATTTGCATTTTTCCGGCAGAAGTAGAAATTTGAGAAATTCCTACCAAAGAAGCATTGGATGCTGTTCCCGACTGAGCACTTGAAGTTGAAATATTTCTTACAATATTATTTGTTATGGTATTTGAGCCTCCACTAGTGTTAATACCTTTGGTGCGCGAACCTGTATTGATACCAGTGTATCCATTACTTAGGTTAGCAACTGTATTGCCCGTTATAATTGTTGTATTTGTTCCAGCACTATATATTCCATAAACATCCTGTTTTTGAAGCGATGATACCCCTGAGGTACTGGCATGAATACTATTAGCCGTGCTTAGGCTTCCAATCAAATTGTTACTAACATTGTAAGTTCCTGCAGCTCCACTTAGATAAATAGATTCAATTCCATGTGAAAAAGTTGTTGACCCCATAGTTGTAATTGAACCAATATTATTATTTATAATTGAAACAACTCCTGCACTGTAGTTATTTATACAATGTGAAGTAGAGTAGGAGCCTACTCCATCAAAATAAACTACTGGTGTGGAGGTGTATCCAGAACCGCCACTAATTAGGCTCACCGTAACCTCGCCTGCTGATATTGTTGCGGACGCGGTTGGAGCTGTACCTCCAGTTGGTGGTGCTGAAAAAGTAATAACTGGAATAGTATTATAACCACTACCGCCCCCATTCATTGTAAGAGATGTTACCACTCCTGCGCTTAAAGTGCAACGTGCCGAGGCTGTAGTTGCACTTACTATAATAGAACCATTACCCGTTGTTGCTCCTATTGTATTGCCAATTATATTTACATTACCAGACCGGATATAGATACCATCCCAAGGATTAGCACTAGTACTTGTATAATTAATGTTTCGAATGATATTATTTTGTATGGTGATAGCGGTTTCAGCTGTACTTCCTCCACTAACACTTACGCAACGAATTGAATGTGGATAGCTAGCAATAATTGTTAATGCTGAACCACCACATAAAGGTTCACTACCACCAATATAGTTACCAATAACCATATTTTTATTCAATGTTGAAACATTAATAGCAGTATATGCAAATGCTCCTGTAGGATTAAGAATTGAAGTTTCATACAGACTATTGCCAGAAATAGTCCAGTCGCTTGACCATGAATATATATTGATTCCATTTGAAATCGAATTTGGTCTCAAGAAATCATAAATATTATTGTTAGAAATGATATTATTATTATTCTCATAGCCTGAAATTCCAGCAGAATATATTACATTGAATGGTCTGCCAGATGCTGAGCTTGTAATGTTGTTGTTTTCAATAGTATTCCCATCATTTCCATTTCCATTAATTGATTGAGCAAAATAAATAATTCCTCTTGCTGAACTAGTTCCTGAACCTTTAATAGTGCAGTATTTTACAATATTATTTTCAGCAGATCCATAAAAACGTATGGTTGATGCAGTTGATGAACCGACGCTGGTATTGCTAATTGTCATATCTTTTGTAGTTCCCGCTTCGTTTACTCTTCCATCAATAATAACATTATCGGCACCATCTAAATCAATCAAATGGGCATCAATATTTCCTGAAATAGTAATACCTGTAACAGTTGGGTAAATTCTAATTGAAGTGTAATTTGATGTTCCTCCAGCACCCGTATAACCACTCCTATAAAGAATAGCCGAACTTGTTTCAGTGGTATTCGCCTTAATCCTGATTTCTAGAGCTCCTGTATGAAATCCACTGTTAATTTTACTAAAGGCTTCTTTCAGGCTAGAGTAGCCCGATTGATAAATTCCAGCTTTGTAAACATCAATATTCAAATTCAAGCTTCCTTCATAAGCGCCCATGGTGGGTGTACCTGCTCTATTATTTGAAGCATAATCGGCAGATACTGTACCTACTGTTGTTCCTGCCAGTGTAGCTGTAGCTGGTATATAATCAGCAGCCAATAGCCCCCCAGCACTTGCAAATAATGGATTTATAGCTAAACTGTTTGCATCCATCCCTGTTATAAGTGGCAAGGAGTTTACATCTGTACTGTTGAAAAATCCTAAAACGCCTCCTGTTCCAGTTATATAATAATCGTTATAATTAAGTGTTAAAGCGTTATTTACTGCAAAATTAAAATAAGCTCCATAATGTAGGCTACTGCCACTTATGGTTGAACGGGCATTCATGAAAATGTTGTTTGAGTAATTTCGAGTATTGCTTGAAGAAACTCCATATAAACAGTATGATTTATTTGAAATTCCCGAAGAAAGACTTCCTCCTATGTAAATAGTGTTAAAATAAATATTGCAAGCTTGCGAGGAAGCTCCTCCATCGCATATACCGTAGATTGTTGAGGCAGTAGTTCCGCCAAGATTGATAATGTTATTAAAAAAAGAAGCAGATCCTACCGTATTTATATTTATACCATATAAAGTAGCTGAATTAGAAGCAATATCAACTGAAAGACTGTGAATGAAATTGCGAGATATAGCACTGCTACTGGTGTTATTTGAAATAAACAAACCAATTACGCTACCAGCAAATGAAGTGTATGTATTCGATAAATTATAAATAGTGTTTCCAGTTATAGTTTTTCCTGAGCCAGTATTGGTCGCAACAATGCCGCATACTGAGGCTGTATAGTCAGAAGCAGTATTAGCATTAGCATTAGTTAAATCGTAAATTGTATTATTGGTTATAATTCCATAACCTGAAGCAATACCATTGATAAGTCCAATAGCACTAGGACTTGTATTAGAAGTAGCATTCGTTAAATTTGCAATAGTATTATTATTAATAATAAGAGTTCCCCCTCCAGTATTTTTAATCCCAATAATGCTCTGATCATTACTGTTACTGGCTGAAGTGGTTTGAATACTGTTTGCTGTTGAAGTACTTCCAATTAAATTATTGCTAATATTCGTTGTTGCTGAACTAGCCCTTAATATTCCATAAAAGTTACTAGCATAAGTACTATTTGAATTTGCCGCAGTAATGGAACCAATGGTATTATTTTGGCACGTTATGGTGCCTGTGCTTGAGAAATATATTCCATATACATTTGTACCAGTTGTCCCACCACTTATGGTAATTGAGCCAGTACCGCTTGTAGCCCCAATAGTATTTGCGGTAGTATTGCCAATTTTAACCGATCCTGCAGCTATATATATACCAGCCCAATCTGCTGCACCAGAGTTGCTCCATGCAAAGTTTTTTATGGTATTATTCTGAACACTATTTTCATTGCCTACACTACTGTTGGTTACATTAAGAAAAATAGCATAAAATTTATTATTATACGCATTGGTTTTGGTCCAAGCAGTACCGCCGCACGAAGCAGAACTTCCGCCAATATAATTATCCGTAATTGTTATGTTATTTCCATTGTTTGTATTATTAAAACGTATGGCATTGTATTCAACATCAGCCGTTGGAACAAATGTTGAGCTTTCATATAAACTGTTACCAGATATAGTAGATGCGGTTGTATATACTTCAAATCGTATCATATACGAGGAAGTTCCTTTACTTAGAACATCATAAATATTATTATTGCTAATTGTAATATTGTTGTTTTCAAAATCATTTGAGCCTTGAGAATAAATAGCATTTATAGGCCGGCCAGCAACATCGCTTGTAATATTGTTATTGTCAACTGTATTATTATCATTACCGTTTCCAGTCGAAGCTCCATCAAAAAAGAGAATTCCTTTGGAGGTGCTCGTTTCCGAGCCTTTAACAGTACAATATTTTATGGTATTATTTTCAGCTGATCCGTAAAATCTTATTGTAGCTGCATTAGATCCTATGCTAGTGTTTGTAATTGTTAAGTCTTTTGCTGTACCAGTTGCATTCACTCTACCATCAATGATTACATTATCAGCTCCGTTGAGGTCGATAAGAGATACGTTAAGTGAACCACTTATAGTTTTACCAGTCATGGTAGGATAAATAGTCACCGATGTATAATTTGATGGACTACTACTGGCATTCAACACAGCAGAGGCTGTTTCAATGGTATTATCTATTATTTGTAAAGTAATTGCTCCAGAAATAGAGCCTGCATTAATAGCATCAAAAGCATCTTTTAAGGTAGCGTAGTCGGCATTAGTTATACCAACTGTTTTTGTTGTTTGCGAAAAACTTAGAGAGGAGCATAAACTTAAACACAAAAGCAATGTACAAGTTCTAAATATTTTTTTATTCATTTATAAATGATTTAAGTAAGAATCTTAAGAAAAAAA
>JFJP01006054.1_pt1 | contig 10402 bp, 14 predicted proteins | sample 431651 | NCBI WGS metagenome assembly JFJP01 (sample SAMN02602958, study PRJNA72255) | Microbial mat metagenome, whole genome shotgun sequencing project. | biome: fresh water; feature: sink hole; material: water; isolation source: purple microbial (photo- and chemosynthetic) mats found in... | reverse complement strand
CCTTTTTTCCATTCGTACAGAAAGCCTACGGCGAGGATGCTTAGAAACACCATGCCTGCCCAGAAACCCGTCGGGCCAATTTCCCTCAATGCCACTGCCCAAGGGAACAGGAATGCTATCTCCAGATCAAACAGGATGAAGAGGATGGCAACCAGATAAAAGCGCACGTCAAATGGCATGCGTGCATCGCCAAATGCTTCAAACCCGCATTCGTATGCGGAGTTCTTCGCTTTGTCGGGTCGATGTGGCCCAAGCAGGTATCCAAGTACCTGCGGCACCACACCGACTGCCGTGCCGACAGCCATAAACAGCAGTATCGGCAAATAGTCTTCCAGTATCACGACATTTGCTGGATTCCAGAGAGCACCCAACCCGCGCTGCCCTGACGCGATTTCATCAGATGCCAGACTTCGTCAAACGACTCGTCTGGTTCGCTGGCGTTGGCATTGTCGCGAATCTCGCCCGTGAAGCGTACGCTGACCAGGTAGCGGTCGGCGTCTTCATCCACTTCAAGCACTTCCGCCTTGATACTGACAACGTCAGTTTTCTGGGCCGCGGTGCCGCGATCGGCCAGCTCCATTTTGAGTTCTGCAAACATTTCGGGCGTCGTGAATTGGCGGATATCGTCCAGATTGCCGGCATCGTTAGCTGCCTGCAGGCGGATGAAGTTCACTTTAGCGTTGCGCTCAAAACCTGCGGTGTCAAAGTCAGCGGGGATCCTGCTTGCACTTGCGATCTGTGAGCCAATGCCCGAACCAATGCCGGAACCAATGCCTGTGCCGATGGTGCTCGTGCCGCTGGTGGGCATCGCCACTTTGTAAGCGGGCATGCCGTTGCCGGACTGCTCTGCCTGGCGCGCTGCACCCGGGTTGACATGTGCGTACTGCATTCCAGCCGGAGCAGCTGCCGTGGACCGCTGTGTAGCGGCACGTTTGCGCATGAAGAAGCCAATGGCCACCATGACGGCCGCAGCAAGCAAGCCCATCATGACCATGGAAGCGAGCTCATCACCAAAGCCCAGGTGGGACGCCAAAGCGGCAATACCCAGGCCTGCAGCAAGGCCGGCTACCGGACCCATCCAAGAGCGTGATGGAGCTGCCGCTGCACCGGCGGTTGGTGCTGCAGCCGCTGGCGCGGCTGTGGGGGCCTTGTCAGGTACAGCCTGGCGTTGCGTGCCCATGGATTTTCCCGAACCCATGCGTTTCGCGGCTTCGGCATCCATAGCGATGGTGGACAGGCCGACGGTAAACACCACGGCCAAGAGGGAAAGCAAGCGTTTCATGCGAATCTCCTAAAAAATGAAAGAACGGGGGCAAGAATAGGCGCCAATCAAAATCGTAAAAAGCAGTATTTAAAAGATCTACGGTTCGTAAAAAGGGGAATAAGAAATTTTCTAACGTTTGTGCTTGTGCCAAGAACTCAAGGAACGATGGTGATGAAGAGGTAGGTCGCCAAAATGACCAGATGGACCACTCCTTGCAAGACCGTGGTGCGACCTGTTCCAAGTGACAGGGTGCACACAAACAGAGAAAGCAGTAGCAGCACGGTTGACTTAATGTCCAGCCCCAGGGTCAAGGTCCAACCCGTAGCGATAGACACTACGGCCACCGCTGGGATGGTCAATCCAATGCTCGCCAAGGCGGACCCGAGCGCCAGATTGAGGCTTGTTTGCAGGCGATTCGCGCGGGCGGCACGGTAGGCTGCCAGTCCCTCGGGCATAAGCACGACCGCTGCAATAATGATGCCGACCAGGGTCTTGGGCGCGCCTGCATCCGAAACCATTATCTCGATGGTAGGGGCCAGGGCCTTTGCCAGAAGTACGACAACAACCAAACTAAGCAACAACAACACACCACTACCGGCGGCATGCCAAGGCGTGGGCGGCATGGCATGTACTTGCGTGTCTTGATCCGCACCCAGCGGTAAAAAGTAATCCCTGTGGCGAACTGTTTGCACCAGCACAAACGCGCCATAAAGTACCAGGGAGATGAGAGCAACAAAAATGAGCTGGCTGGCGCTGTACACCGGACCTGCCACCGTGGTGGTGTAGTTGGGCAGTACCAGTGTGAGAATAGATATGGCGGCAATGGTGGTTAGCGCTGCGCTGACTCCGTACAGCCCAAACCGTTGCTCATGATGGCGGCTGGCTCCCACCAGCAGGCAGATGCCAATGATGCCATTGAGAATGAGCATGACTGCGGCAAAAACGGTGTCGCGGGCCAGTGCGGCGGTGGCAGGACCGCCGCTCAGCATGAGGGAAACTATCAGTGCGACTTCGATTACTGTTATGGCCAACGCTAGGATGAGGGTTCCAAACGGCTCACCGACCTTGTGCGCCACCACCTCGGCGTGGTGCACCGCAGCAAACACCGTAATTAGCAAAAGCACGACGAAAGCGGTGGTTAACGCTCCGCCGTTAAGACCAAAACCAACCGTCGTGAGGCTGAGGCCTGCGGCAATGGGCCCAAGCGCAGACCATAGGTGAATGCCGCTAAAAGATCTCACCGACGGGCACGCCGTTTCAACCAGACGCGCAACCGCCAGACCAGTTTGACCCCGACATAGCCCAGCGCTGCGCCGCCCGTTGCGAACATGCCCATGCCCAGCACCGTGGGCCAGCCAAACTCTTCTATCCACGACATGGCCCCAGCGCCTGCGGGCGGCATCGCATCTGATGGTGCCCCCAGGACCAGTGCACCCGCCTGGTACGCCAGCCAGAGCCAGAACCCAATCGTCAGCGGGTTGGTCACCATGGTCATTGCCGCGGCGGCAGGTATGTTGGCGCGCCACCAGGTGCAATGCGCCGCAGCCACGACCATTTGTGCGAACGGGATCACAAACGCCCAAAAGGTTCCAACCGCTACGCCCCGGGCAACCGCTTCATGCTGAAGCCGCCAGAGCTGGGGGTGGAGCAGGCGGCTCGCCACAGGCTGCAGCCAGGGGTGGGCAGACAGTGCGTCGCGTTGGGGGAGCGCATTGTTGAGCCGCTGTCTCCAATGTGTGGGTTGGCTTTTCATGGCGCGGGTCTTTCTGGTTGGAATGCACGTGATAGTGCCTGCCCTGTCACACTTGGGATAGCAGGTAAATGCATGCAAACATTCTGTTTTTTCCGAACTACATATGTATTTCTTTCCGAATAAACTTGCCCTGCAAATGCGCGTCGGCACTACGGCTCTGCGCAACAACAAAGCACCCTGAGAGGGTGTCTGATCTCAAATTCGGAAGGTTATTCATGCAGACAATTGCTCCCCTGTGGCTCTGGGCCACCTTCATCGGCATCGTGCTGGTGTCGCTGTTTATTGATTTTGTGGTCCTCAAAAAGCAGGGCTCGCACGACATTGGTGTCAAGGAGGCGTTGAACTGGTCGTTGGTCTGGATTGCATTGAGCTTTTTGTTCAACGGCTTGTTCTGGTGGGCGGTGAAAGATTCCACTGGCTCTACGGAAATGGCCAATACCAAGTCGCTGGAATTCCTGACCGGTTATCTGATCGAGAAGTCGCTGGCGGTGGACAACATCTTCGTGTTTCTGCTGATCTTCACCTACTTCGCAGTGCCAACCCATTTTCAGAAGCGGGTGCTGATGATCGGCATCATCGGCGCGATTGTGCTGCGCACCATCATGATCCTGGTGGGTGGGTGGTTGCTGGCTGAGTTCCACTGGATTTTGTATGTGTTCGGTGCTTTCCTGATCCTCACCGGCATCAAGATGTGGTGGGCTGCCGGCAAAGAACCCGACCTGGACGACAACCCTGCATTGAAGCTGCTGCGCAAGATTTTGCCTGTGAGCAAAAATTATGACGGTGAGAACTTCTGGACGGTAGAAAACGGCAAAAAAATTGCGACGCCGCTGTTCATGGTGATCTGCCTGATTGCGTTGACCGATGTGATTTTTGCGGTGGACTCCATTCCCGCCATCTTTGCAATTACCAGCGATCCGTTCATCGTGCTGACCAGCAATGTGTTCGCCATATTGGGCTTGCGTGCCATGTATTTCCTGCTGGCCGCCGTAGCCAACAAGTTCCACCTGCTCAATTACGGTCTGGCGGTGATTCTGGTGTTCATCGGCACCAAGATGTGTTTGATTGATGTTTACAAGATTCCTGTGGTGTTCTCTCTGGGCGTGGTGGTAGGCATCTTGGCCCTGACTATGCTGCTGAGCGTGCGCACTGCGCCTGCACAGCCCAAGGGTTAAAGCAGGCCATGCAAGGGACTGAGCAGAAACTTCTGGGGGTTTTACCCCGGGAGGCCGTGCCGGGTGCGCTGCTGGTGTTGATGGCGACATTGGCCATGGTCGTCGTCAATTCGCCGTGGGGCCCGGCCTACCAATCGGTGCTTGCGACCTCATTCAGCGTGGGGCCCACAGGCGGTGGCATCGAGATGTCGGTAGCCTACTGGATCAAAAATGCCTTGATGGCGTTGTTTTTCTTTTTCGTGGGTTTGGAGCTCAAGCGGGAGATGCTGGAAGGCCAGTTGTCCAACCCCAAGGCTGCGCTGCTGCCGGTGATGGCTGCTGCTGGCGGCATGGCCATGCCAGCGCTTGTGTACTCTGGGTTCGCAGGCAGTGCGGGTTTTGGCCAAGGCTGGGCAATTCCTGCGGCCACCGACATTGCCTTCGCACTCGGCGTGCTGTCTCTGCTGGGCAACCGGGTTCCCGCGGCACTGAAAGCGTTTTTGCTGGCGGTGGCGGTCGTTGACGACCTCGGTGCAATTTTGATTGTCGCCTTTTTCTACACTGAACAGGTCTTTGTGGACTACCTGCTGATGGCATCGGGTATTGGTGCGGTCCTACTGGTGATGGGGCGGTTAAAGATTCCCTCGATTGGCCTCTACATTCTGTTGGGTGCGGTGTTGTGGGTGGTGATGTACCAGTCGGGCATCAGCCCGACGATCGCCGGCGTCATCGTGGCCGCTTGCGTTCCTTTAAGGGCCCGGGACGGGCACAGTCCTTTGCATGAAGCGGAGCACACCTTCAGACCCTGGGTGCTGTTCGGGATCATGCCGGTATTTGCCTTTGCCAATGCAGGGATCAGCCTGGACGGTGCGAGCCAGTACCTGACGCACCCGATCACGTTGGGGGCCGCGTTTGGTTTGGCTGTGGGCAAGCCCCTTGGCATTGTCGTGATGACTTATCTGGGCGCCATGCTCATGAAGTCGGGCAAGCCGGGCAACCTGCTCCAAATCATCGGGGTGGGCTGTGTTGCCGGAGTAGGCTTCACCATGAGCCTGTTTGTAGGCGCATTGGCTTTTGATGCGCCAGCGCTTGCGACCCCTGTGCGACTGGGGGTGTATGCGGGTTCCATCTTTTCCGCCTTGCTCGGTTTGACAATTTTGGCATTTGCGCTGCCGAACAAAGCGAAGGCAAAAACTTCCGACGCCGTGGACCAAACCCGACCGTTCATCTCCGTTGAACCGAAGTACGAGGCCTATGAAAGGGCAAAGCCCTAGCCCATGCCTTAGTCACACTCCCTTTTTACCGTGCTCGCGAAGGCCGATCGTTGTTGTAGCTGCGCGTTTGTGAGTGAGATGCCTTGGCGGCTCAGGGCCTCCTGCTCCATCTGCTGATTTTGCAACTCGTCGCGCATGACTTTGCACCTCGCACGGTCTTGCGCCTGCCGCAGCGGGGCATTGGCGGCGGACTCGTTAGCTTCTGATTTGCGCATCTCCTCGCGGGCTACATCACCGCACTGCGCTTCAGCGCGGGCCACCAGCGCCCGAACCTCGGCTTGCGGCACTGCGCCCGTACCGTTTTCAAGCAGGTTCGCAATGCGGCTGCGCATTTTGATACAGGTGGCGCGCAGCTCTGTGTCACTGCCTGCGGCTTTCCGAGGGGGTTCTGTTGGTGCAGGTTTGACTGGGCCACCTGCCTGTGTCGGGGCGCAAACGTGGTCACTGAACACAACCTTGCCGTCAGCGCCAACACACCTATGCACAGTGGCCAAGGCGGCTGGCGCTAGGCCGATCATCAACAGCGCCGCAACCCAGCTAGCTGTCGTTCGTGTGGCTGGTCCAACGGAACTGCGAGTGTGTGGCATACAGTTATTCCCCGGTAAAGTGAGCGGATACCGGAAAGCAGCTTAACGCAAGCTTTCGTGTGTTGCTTGCAGCAGGCGCTGCACCAGCGGATGGTGCACTTTTTTTTCGGTACCAATCGCAAAGAAGTGCTCTGTCACTCCCTCGCAGGGGCCTAGACGCTGGACCGCGTAATGGGCCAGCAAGTCGTCGTGCGCCCACTCTGCAGCAGGAAAAATCCCCATGCCGCTGGCACCAAACGTTTTGAGTAGTGCACTGTCTTCAAACTCCCCCACAATGCGCGGCCGGATGGCGCGTTGCTCAAACCAGTGGTCCAGGCGCGCGCGCACCGCCGTGTGCGGCGTGGGCAGCAGCATCGGAACGTCGGCCAGACTTTGGGGAAAGTCTTGGCCGGCGGCTTTCACCATTTCCGCAGTGCCATACCAGGCGATGGTGGAAGACCCCATGTTGTGGCTGTACAGCTTGATATTGGGGTTGGTGGGTGCAGGGCGGTCCGATAGCACCACGTCTAGCCGGTGCAGTGCCAGGTCACCCAGCAGTTCGTCAAACTCACCCTCATGGCAAAGCAGGCGCAAATGGGGCTCGGGAATCACCGGCTGCAGGAGGTGGCGCACCACCAGCTTGGGCAACCCGTCTGAGATGCCCACCGCCAGGCGCACAGTGGGCGCGCTGACAGCATCACGCACCAGCGCAGGCAGGTTCTCACCCAACTGAAAGATTTGGTCTGCCTGCTGCATGGCCGCCAGCCCTGCGTCGGTCAGCACCAGCCCGCGCCCTGCGGGCTTGAGCAGGGCATACCCCAGTGAGCGCTCCAGCTCGCGCACCTGGGCGCTCACAGTTTGTACCGCCATGTCCAGCTTGTCAGCGGCACGGGAGATGCCGCCCTCTTTGGCCACGACCCAAAAGTAGTACAGGTGCTTGTAGTTGAAGGGTGCACTCATGAGCAGGTTTTCTGAGAATGTAAATAAGAAATTATCTGCTTTTTTAGAATCGATAGGGCTTCTATCGTCGGCTCTTCTTTCACCTATTGGAGTCATTGCAATGCAAATCATTTTTGAATCCCGCGACGCCGACGGGGGCCAGATGCGCGAGCTGTCCGTGGCGCGTGTGCGCTTCACGCTGCGCCGCCTCAGTGCCCTGGTGCCGCGGGCGAAGGTGCAGTTTTCCGATGTGAACGGCCCGCGCGGCGGAGTGGACAAGCGCTGCCAGGTGGAGTTGAGCACGGAGGCAGCGGGCACCGTGGTTATCGCGTCACTTGCGCGAGACTGGCGTACCGCGTTGGACCGCTCCCTGAGGCGCGCGATCCGGGTGCTGACACGCAGCCTGCAGCGCAACCAAAAACCCGTGCGCGGCCGCACTGAACGACTTGCTATAGAGAGCTAAACCATGGAACAAATGAATGCACTCGGTGCCCCTGATGTGGCACTCGGCGCCCTGGCCTTGGCCGCGGCTTTGCTCTACGCCGCATGGCATGAACATGCAGCGAAGAATCCCCGTGATGCCAAATTGTTGGCAACCTTTGGAGCAGTTGGCCTGATGGGCAGCGCTGCAGTGTGGCTGCAATGAAATGCCCCAACTGCCCTGACTCCACCCTGGTCATGACCGACCGCCAGGGTGTTGAGATTGATTACTGCCCCACGTGCCGAGGAATCTGGCTTGACCGTGGCGAACTCGACAAGCTGCTGGACAAAGCTTCTGCGGCAGTTGCCCCTGCGCCCCAGGCGCCAGCGCCGCAGCCCCGGCGCGGCGTACAACCCGATTTCGAAGACTCCGACTACCGCAGCGGGCATCGCTATCCGCAGCACCGCAAAAAGTCCTGGCTTAATGAGATTTTTGACTAAAACCTGAACGCGCACCATGCAAAGCTTCTTCGACCCCGCCATCCTGTTTTTTGTATTTGGAATATTGGCGGGTTCGCTGAAGTCAAATCTGGAAATTCCACCCCAGATATCGCGGTTTCTATCGCTGTATTTGCTCATGGCGCTGGGCCTCAAGGGCGGGTTTGCATTGGCCCAGTCGGGCATGACTGCCGAAGTCGCCATCAGTCTGGGGGCCGCGCTGGGCATGGCCGTGCTGGTACCTGTGCTCGGATACCTGATGCTGCGGCGGTTTCTGAATGGGTTTGATGCCGCCGCCATTGCCGCCACGTACGGCTCGGTGAGCGCCGTCACATTTATCACCGCGGTGCAATACCTTGACACCCACGGCATCGGCTTTGGCGGCCATATGGCAGCGGCCATGGCCTTGATGGAATCGCCCGCCATCGTGCTGGCAGTGATTCTGGCCAACCATGCCCGCAAAAACGCAGCCCCCGGTGTAGCAACCACCAATGCCCCTCTGGGGCGCATCCTGCATGAGGCACTGACCGACGGCGCGCAATTGCTGCTGGTGGGGGCCATGCTGATCGGGATGCTGACCGGTGAATCCGGCCAGGCAGCTATGAAGCCGTTTTCCGTGGATCTGTTCAAAGGCATGCTGGCGTTTTTCCTGCTGGACATGGGCTTGTTGGCGGCGCGCAATATGGGCAAGCTCAAAGGGCAATCCATGTGGCTGCTGGTGTATGCGATTGCCGGGCCGCTGTTGCATGCAGGCATTGCGCTGCTGCTGGGCTGGGCACTGGGAATGTCCAGCGGCAATGTGGCGCTGTTGATGGTGCTGGCCGCGAGTGCGTCTTACATCGCTGTGCCGGCCGTCATCCGCCATGCCATTCCCGAGGCCAACCCGTCGCTTTACTTCGGCATGTCGCTGGGCTTGACCTTCCCATTCAACATCCTGGTCGGTATCCCCCTGTATGTGCACGTGGCACAACTGGTCATCCGACCGTAACGATCGCACAAACATCAAATAGGAATTTCAAATGCGTAAATACCCCCAAAACAGCCCGCAGGCTGCGGCAAGGATCATCTCCTTGACCATCGTTGCCGATGGCGATGTCAACAATGCCGAATTCACATTGCTCGAGCAACTGGCAATGCACGAGCAGCTGGGCATGGATCGCGATGCGTTGCATGAGGTGTTCGAGTCATTTTGCGAAGATTTGCTTGCCAACAACCAGCTTGCCTACGCTGGAGCCTGCCCCGTCGACGAATACACACTCTCCGCGCTGATGGCCGAGATCGACGACCCCCAGCTTCGCCGCCGTGTGCTGGGCCTGTGCGTCAAGCTTGCAGAGGCCGACGCCCATGTGGCAGAAGGCGAGTCCATTGTTCTGGTTGCGGCGGTTGAGCACTGGGGCCTTCACCGCCAGATGCTGGGCTTTGCGAATGCAGAAACACCGCTTAATGCTAGCTAACTCTTAGAAAGTGATGTGTATGCGCGTGGTTGGTGTGTCTACTGCCTTGGCGGCTCTGATGTGGCTGCCTTTGACCGTTCAGGCCCAGTGGCAGGATTGGAGTGTGGGTGCGTATGCCGGCAAGTATTACGACACCGAGCCCGCCGGCTTCGTGGCGGGCCGGGCAGGTTTTGTCGAACAGCATTTGTATGCACTCACGGCAAGTAAAACTGTGTGGCGCTCAGCTTCGTTGCCGCTCTCCCTGGAGATTGACGGCATGGTGGGCGTGCAAAGTGGGGTTGCAAGTCTGAGCGAAATTGCCGTAGCGCCTGCGCTGCGCTGGGGCGGCTTCCCCTGGAATGACACCGTGCGCACCAGCGTGAGTTTTGCTCCGCTGGGCATCTCTTACACCTCCTCGGTGAGCCCGCTGGAGCTGGGCAAAGATGGCAAAGGCAGCCAAACGCTGAACTGGCTTTTTCTGGAGGTCGCGCTCTCCAGGCCGAGCGACAAATCCAATGAATTTTTTGCCCGTCTGCACCACCGCTGCGCGGTGTATGACCTGCTGAACAACTATGGTGCCAACGGTGAAGATTTCTTTACCTTGGGCTTCCGGCGTCGCTTTTGATCAGGCAGCGCGGCGGTGCTCGACCAGCAGGCAGCGGTCTTGCACCACGTCCAGGCCAGCAGCGCGAGCTGCCTCACAGGCGTCGTCGTTGCGTATGCCCAACTGCAACCACAGTGCCCGGGCACCAATGGCGATGGCTTCTTCGGCCACAGGCGGTACGTCTTCACTGTTGCGGAACACGTCCACCAGGTCAATACGCGTGTGGGCTGCGGCCTCGGTGAGGGTGGCGTAAACCTTCTCACCCAGGATCTCGGGTACCTTGGCCAGTGGGTTGACCGGAATGATGCGCCAGCCCTGCTGTTGCATGTAGGCGGACACCTCGTAGCTGGCACGGTGGGTTTTGGGTGACAACCCCACCACGGCTGCTGTACGGCAGTGTTTAAGGATGGCGGCGATAGCTTCTTGTTGGCTCATAGTTTCCCCAGGGCAGTCAGCAACTCGCCCACACCCAGAATTTCAGAAAAGACGACCGGCGG
>JFJP01002424.1_pt1 | contig 10402 bp, 9 predicted proteins | sample 431651 | NCBI WGS metagenome assembly JFJP01 (sample SAMN02602958, study PRJNA72255) | Microbial mat metagenome, whole genome shotgun sequencing project. | biome: fresh water; feature: sink hole; material: water; isolation source: purple microbial (photo- and chemosynthetic) mats found in... | reverse complement strand
TTGACGACATCGGCATTGCCCATCCGGTGAATGCTCTCTACCCGTTCCTTAAAGCCCACGCTGTGTTTATCCAGGGTCAGCGTGTCGGCGATGAACTGCTCGACCTGGGCATCCAGTTCCGGCACTAATTTGGCATCGACCTGCACCATGCCGCCTGCGGTTTCCGGCTCGATCACCGTAACCGGAGCGGGAGGTACCAACACCGGCGGGGTGAGGACGACGGGTGGGGCAAGAACGGTGGTCTGGCTCATGGGGGACTCCTGAAGGGGGAAGGTGAAGGACTTGGAACAGCGCTTACTTCATCGTCTGCTGTTCGATGGTGGTAATCATTTTTTCCAGAATTTCGTAAGCGGGGGGATCGATGACATCGATCAGGCGATCTGGCGCCTCGATACCCCGCGACTGATTCACTTCGCGGAACAGATTGGGGGCGCTGACTCGGTAGCCGTATTCGACCGCCAGTCGCTGCAAAATCGGATCGTTGGCAAGCCGTTCTCCCAGCCGGAGTCCCTTTTCGTTAAGCGGTACCAACACATGTTTGGTGAACACCGTGGGCTCCGGGTAGAGCAGCACCATTTCCGGATTGCGTGCCGCCGGCGGCGTCTTCGCCAAGTGCTCGATGAACTGCGATTCATAGACCAGCACCAGCGGCGCTTTTCCCATGCCCATCGAAACATAGTCCTCGAACGGCCCGGCGGATGAGGATTCCTGATAACCCTGTTTGAGAAACAGCGGAGAAACCAGTTGCAGCGCCAGTTGCGCCTGAGCTTCGTCTTGCACCACGTTGCGCTCGTTGGCCAGATAGCTGAGTAGCGCAAGGTACATGGCGGCAGAGTTGGAAGTGCGGATGTCGGTGGTGGAAACCAGAATGCTCTTGCCGACTGGGTATTGGGTGTTGCCCGGAATATCGCGCCAACGCTTGCCCTCATCCATCCAGCGCAACAACTTCATCATATCGATGACATACCAGGCCTTGCCGCGCTGCTCGACGATGCCGTTTGCCGCCAGCACTTCGACCACAGGTTTCCAGGAGGCAATGACCATCGGCGTGAAAAAGGTGGGAAATGTTTGCCGAACGCCTTGTTCTTTTTGTAATTTGGTGGCGGCGGGAACACCCGCTGGAAAGGCATAATCGAATTGCTTCAAGTCTGGCCGCAATGCGATTTCCCGCGAACCCGCCTTCATCGCGGTCAACTTGATACCGTGTTTTTCCAGTTGCGCGAGCAGTCGCGGGTCTTGCAGCAAGGGCAACTTCTCCGACCCGGAAAGCCCCGTAATGGTGACCATGGCCGCCGCTAGATCGTCCTCTTGCTTGACTGATGAGGAATACCATATTCCCAAACCGACGCCGACCAGCAAGAGCAATGTGAGTATGGGGCCAACGAATTTGCGTATCGAATCCGCCAAGGTCATGCGTTATTCCTTCACAAGAAGGAATCATCCTAACACTCTGGCAAGCCGCAATAATTTCAGAAATATTACAAAGTAACGGCTTCCGTGAGGATGAAAAACGTCCGCCGAGTTGTTTCAGTTGCCAGGGGGCATGGCACGCGTCAGCATCGGCAACCTTGTTGCAGCCTTGCAAAGGGCGTGTTAATGGCGCGCGTGCAGACTGTCCAGGTTGTTCAATGACAGTCGCTAACGGATCAATATCCGGGCTTGGTTGGATGAGGCAGTTGGCAGGAATTTTTTACAAAGGTTTGCGTTGGTTGACATACAGACTGTTGCCCTTGATCGCCTTGGCTTGTTTTTTGACTTCAGCCGCCACAGTCGAGACGGCGAGATGGTTTTCGTAAAGACCGGGCGGCGCTTCTACCGCGCCAATCGATAGGCTGGCCAAAGCATGGAGTTCCATCTCGCCTTTTCGATTGGCGGCTATGTAACCGCCTTGTGCGATATCGCTCGGCTCGAATAGTGTCATGACCTTTTGACCAAAACAGGTGAGCGCGCGTTGGCATCTTTCCTGCCAATCCGGACTGCGAAAAATCAGGATGAAATCATCGCCGCCTACATGCCCGAGGAAATCCAGTTCCGGGTCGATCACCTCGTTCAGGCAAACGGCGTTGAGCAGAATCATCTCGTCGCCTTTGGCGTAGCCATAAACATCATTGAACGGCTTGAAATGATCCAGATCGCAATATGCGACAACGCAGGCGATGTTTCTTGCCAGCAGGCTGTCCAGGTGCTGGTTGATGGCGACATTGCCCGGCAACTGGGTCAGGGGATTGGCGTAACGGGCCGCTTGTATCTGCATGTTGGTGATTTCGCGCATCAAGTCTTGCACCGCGCCCATGCCGATGTAATGGCCGCAGCTGTCGGTGACGATAAAGCCGCTGATGAGATGGCGAGGGTGGGCATTGATGACCTGATCCATCAAGTCTGGCGTACTGATTTGAACGTCCATGATCATCGGTTCGCTATCCATGAAGCGTTCACAGGCTTTGCGCCCGAACAGTTCATGCCGGAACGGACGCGACATGTTGTCCACCATCTCGTAGCGGGAGATGATGCCCAGCGGCACTCCATCCTTTACCACCGCCAGGGAAAGCAAGTCCGGATTGGTCTCGAAGCGGGAATACACCATTTCGGCGGGGGTGCCAGGATCAACTGGTGATTGGGGCGTCAGCAGACGCTCAAGCAGATTGTTTTGCCCGCTCGCCGGCATGATTTGGCAAACAGGACAGTGTTTTGTGATGATTCTTAAAGCCGCTGCGGAAATGCTGTCATAGGGCTTTGCTTTGGCTTTACTGATGAAGTCGCCGGTCAACAGATCAAATCTCAGTTCCAGGGCAAGATTCAACTGCTCGACGGAGGCGATATCCTGGACCAGAACTTTACGTCCACGCGCCTGGTCGACGGCAATAAAGTCGCGCAGCCGTTCGATTTGCTGGCTGTCCGCATCTATATCGTCAAGATGTCCTTGGTCAAGCAGCATCAGTTGGGGCGGGTATTTCGACCAAAGCAGGCTTTCGCTCAGGCTGCATCCGAAATTTTGACTGGCATGCCAGATTTCGGCGGAATGAAGCGCGCGCGTGAACGCTTCAGTGTTTCGAATCGCCTGGGCTGCGTGCGCAGTGATACCGGGATGAATGACGATAATGGATGCCGCCGAGGTAGCGGTTTTCTTGAGCGCCTTGGTCAATATCAAGGCGGCTTCAGCGCCCAATTCGTTGAGGCTTATGGCCGGCATTGGCAAGAGTAGCGGTTTGCCATGATCGTGGAAGCTGTTCAATACCGCTTCGAGATAGCGTTTGGTCAATTTGGGCAAAATTCCCGCCTGTCCGGCGATGCCAAACAGGCGGTCAATATTGCGTATTGGACTTTCCTGAGCGCCCTTTATTCGCGCCAGGTAGGCGAAGTTCTGGCATGTTTCCGCCAGCAGTATCGGCTGATAACGCACGCTGAAGTTACGTGTGACGAGTGTCTGCCCCAGCTCGGCCTTGCCGAACTCGGCTACGTTTACATCCGTTTTTTCCTGTGCGTTCTTGGCCATTTTGAAAAAATAAGTGAAAAAACCGGCTTTGCCGAGGCCGTTTTGCCGGTTTCCCGATTAAACCTCCTGGACTTTGTAGCCGACGATCCCCAAGGTGGCGTCGAGATGTGGCGCGGAAACTTTAGGTCGGGCGTCTCGGTTTCCGTTCCTTTCGTCTGATGGCGCCCAAATAGTTCGGCCATGGTCCCGTTCCCAACTCCCGCTCATCGAACCGGACGTGTGGTTTCCCGCATCCGGCTCTCGGACAAGACTGGCTTCATGCTTTCGCCCACGCAAGGTCACGGGTTCAGCCGCCTCACCACCGTTTAGTTTCAGTTTCTCCATTACCTTCCGCATCGCTGCCGCTGTTTCTTAGTTGCTCAATGCATGCGGTTTGTAAAGCAAAGCCATGAAGTCGCTGGCCAGGTCGTTGCCAAACTCGAGAATGGTGTCGTCCTCTTCGTCATAAATCCAGTGCAGCACGACGGTGTTGCCCTTCGCGGCATGTTGATTGCATCGATCGAACAGATTGAACAGCATCTTGGTGCTGGCGCTGTTGAAGTAGGAAAGTTGAACCTTGAATTCGATTGGCTCACCACCGATGCCGTTCAAGTGTTCTTCGATAGCGCTGATCAGCGGGGTGTAAAAAGCTGTGGCGTTTTCCGGATAAGATTCACCGGAAAGGCTGAAACGGTTCTCCGAGAACTCGAAATTCACCTCGGGTGACATGTCGGTTTGCTTCATATGAATATTATTGATCATAAAAAACTCCACTAAAAATCAAGTAGTTGAAAGCAACTTTGGGGATGTATCAAATTGTTGCGCGCAGAAAGAAATAGGCAAACAGGCCTTTGAATTCAGTGGTCTCGGTAATCGAAAATTCGATTGGTTCAGCGGCATCCCGTGCCACCGTCAAGAAACCCAAACCCGCACCCTTGCTGACCCCGTCACGCTCATGCTCGTCATTGCGCAACTGCACTTTGTAGGCTTGCTTGATTTCATCCAGCGTCATGCTGCGCAAGGGTTCCAGCTTTTCCTTCATGCGCGCGACATGTCGGGACTCGACATAATTGCCGGAGGCAATGAAATATCGGTCGCCGGATTTGCCAACAGCCAATGCGCCAGAACCGGGTTTTGACTCATCTTCGGTGCCGGATGCGTAATGAGCAACGTTCTGCGCCATCTCGATGAAGGTGGAGAAGATCTTGCGCTTCTTCTTGCTGGCATCGGGATCCTGCTCGATTTTGTTCTTCACCGCATCGCCGATGGCCGCGATGACGTTGGAACTGAACTCTCCCTCGTAATAGAAAACTACGCCGTGTTCGTTGGCATATTCGCGAAAGGTGTCAAAAGCGGTCATTCTCATGTTCGTCTCTTATTCGACTCTAAAACCCAATACGGTGACATCGTCACGACGTGAATTTTCGTTCTGATATTCGCGCAGCTTTTCCTGCAGGACCGCCATCTGTTTCGTCATTGGCTCATAGCCGACCAGACGAATGATTTCGCGCATGCGTTTCTTGCCGAAAGCAATGCTTTTCGGACCGCCAATCTGGTCGATGACGCCATCGGTCGAGATGTAAAGCCGGGTGCCCGGCGCTGCATCGAAGGTCTGGTTATTCCAGACGTAATCTTCCGGCGTAGTGGTGTAGCCAACCCCCATGCGGTCGCCATCGACGGTTTCCACGCCAACTGATCCAACATGGAAGACCTGCATCGATGTTTTTGCGCCGGCAAAGACAATCTGATTGGTCGTTTTTGAAAACCAGGCAAAACCGCCATCGAAACCATCATCGGAACTGTTCAGGGTCTCTCTTGCAGAGGTGATGTGCGCCCGGTCCTGGCTGAGGTTGGTTTTGACCCGGATATTGACATCCTGCATCAGGGCCGCCGGATCGTTGGGTGGCATGGTTTCCAGCGCGCTTTCCAGCGCTGACATGACAATCAGTGTCATGAATGCACCTGGCACGCCATGGCCGGTGCAGTCGATCAGCGCAATGAACAGACCTTCATTTTCATAGCGTCGGATGAAGTAACAATCGCCGCCAACGACATCGCGCGGTTCCCACCAAAGAAAATAATCATTCAGGCTGGCGGCCAGATCTTCATCGGATTGACGCATGAAAGAACGCTGGATGACGCTGGCGTAATTGATGCTTTCCATGATGATGTGATTTTTTGCGGCCTGCATTTCGGAAAGCGTGTTCAGCAGGTCGAAACCTGTACCTATGCCACTGTAGCGGTCGTTCTCGATAATGATGTAACCATCTTTCAACACCTTCTCGCCAAAGCTCACCGCAGTCGCGCTCAGTTCATCGACTGGCAGGTTGATGTCGACGATCAAAGGGCTTTTGTCCATATAGGCGATGCAACTCTTGCGGCCGAAAACGTCACGCGCAAAGGGTTTCGCAAATCCTTCCATGAAGACGTTGCGATTGATCAAACCAATCGGGATGTCATCTTCAACCACCGCCAATCCGATTACGTCATTGCGATCATTGAACAGCTTGGCGACTTCGCTGTTGGTGATCTTGGGCGTCACGCTCGGTGCGACAATCAACAAGTCGCCTGCATTACGTGTTTTTTTCGCTGAATGTCTTTTTTCCAGCTGTATGGGAGTGATATCAGTCAGTGTCATGGCCGCAGTTGGCACGAGGTTGAGCAGATTTACATACTGCGCAACCAATATTTCCTGCTGACGGTAACTTGATTAACACTTGGTGACATCACACCGCTGACGCGGGACTCACGCGTGACGTTCAGAGGGCACATTCTCGAACAGAACAGCCTGGTTTCTACCGCTGTTCTTGGCGTGATACATCGCCACATCGGCTCTGTCGATACAGGGGTCGATCGGCTCCGATTGGTTGCAGAAACAGGCGCCGATACTGACCGTTGGTTTGACGACACCCTGACTGGTTTCGATTTCGGTCGCGCGAACGGCGAGCAAGAGTTTGTTGGCCACTTGAAGCAGGTTGTCGACGTCTCGAACGGCTACCAAGGCCAGAAATTCCTCGCCGCCCCAGCGTGCTATCAGATCATTCTCCTTGCGCAAAACGCTGCTCATGGCGGCCGACACCTTGACCAGGGTGTCGTCACCCGCCTGGTGGCCATGGTGATCGTTGACCCGCTTGAAGTGGTCGAGATCGGCCAGCAGGAGGCCGAAGGGGGTGCCGTCGATGGCCAGTTCTCGCGCCGCTGTTTCCAGGTGCAGGTACATGCCACGCCGGTTGAGCAGGCTGGTGAGCGGGTCGGTGATGGCTTTTTCAGCCAGTTTCTGGTTGGCTTCGATGACTTTTCGGTGTTGACGGTCGCTGAGTCGGGTGAGTTTGTCCGCGAAGCGCTGTAGATGCATATGGCGTTGCATCAACATCCGGATTTCAGCCAGTAGAGGATGATCGTGGTGCTGTACGGCAAGTTCGTCGTACCAGAGCTGGAATTCAGCCTCGTCAATGGATTCATATCGATTGACGTTTTCAATACCTTTGGCAGTATTCAAGGGGTTTACCTCAGCTCGGTTTGTCCGGACTCGGCATGATTTCGCATCATTGTTGCAAACAAGATAGATCGGGGCTTTGGCCCCGCAAATATTTCAGATACGGCTGCTTGGTTGTTCCAGCATGACTTCGGCGCTCAAATGCTGGTTCAAAATATCGTGGTCTGCAGCGTATTGCTCCATCGTATTGCGTCAGGTTTGTTCAGGTTTTGCATGGGGCTCGGTTTGATCCCTCGTTCCATTTTCCGTTGCTGTAGTCAGGCGCCTGAGGGCGCACGGCATGGGGGTCAACGTAGCCATGGATTTTCGTCTTGTTCGGCGTGTTTTTCCTTGATCATCAGGATTTCCGGCAGAACATTGACGAAATGATCGACCAGCCTGGGTTCGAAGTGCCTGCCGCGCTCCGCCAACAGATAGTCAATCGTTTCGTCCACTGGCCAGGCGTCCTTGTAGGGGCGTGCCGTGGTCAGCGCATCGAATACATCGACCACCGCCACAATGCGGCCTTCCAGCGGGATGGCCTCGGCCTTGAGCGCATGCGGGTAGCCTGTGCCATCCCATTTCTCGTGATGAGTCAGGGCGATGCTGCGGGCCATGTGCATCAACTCACTGTCATGATGCCCAAGAATTTCGGCGCCGATAATGGGGTGCTGCCGGATGATCGCGAATTCGGCTTCGTCGAGGCGGTCGGGCTTCAACAGGATGTTGTCGGGAATGCCGATCTTGCCGACATCATGCATGGGGGCGGCGTTCAACAGCATTTCGGCCGCAGCCTCGTCGACGCCGGTGGCGAGGGCCAGGCTGCGTGCATAGTGGCTCATGCGGATGACGTGCAGGCCGGTTTCGTTGTCGCGAAATTCCGAAGCCCGGCCCAGGCACTGGATGATGTTGAGTTGTAATCCCTGAATCTCCTGGGTGCGCTCCCGTACCTTGCGTTCGAGGTTGCGTTGCTGGTTGCTCAACACCAGATGGGTGTGTACCCGGACCCCCAGCACCCGCGGACAGATGGGCTTGGCGATGAAGTCGTTGGCGCCAAGCTCGAAGGCATGCACGGTGGAGAACTCGTCGGTCAGTGTGGTCAAGAAAAGGATCGGCACGTGGCAGGTCAGCGGATGCTGGCGAATGGCTTTACATACCTCGTAACCATCCATCTTCGGCATTACCACATCAAGCAGGATCAAATCTGGAATCTCGCTGTCGCAGGCCAGTCGCAAGCCTTTTTCACCATCCAGTGCCACACGAATATTGTATTCATGCTTGAGGGCGTTATCGATAAGGCTGACAGCGGAGGGGTCATCGTCGATCACCAGGATGGTCTGGCGCCGATGACCGGGCTGGGCCGGTGTGCTTCCAAACCTGGGCATGTTGGTGTCCTTCACTCAATGCGCTTTCTTATAGTTTCAATTCAAGAAAAACCATGTCGTCGGTCTGCTCGCAACCGGCGACAAAGGTCTTTACATCGTCAATCAGTTCGTCCAGCGGCCCGCCGCTTTGCAGCAGGGCGCTGTAGCGGGTTTGCAGACGTTCGATTTCATACATTTCACCGGCGCTGTTTGCCGCTTCGATACTGCCGTCGGTATAAAACAGCAGCCGTTCTCCGGCCTGTACCGGCAATGTCCGCACTTCGCCGGAGACGTCGCGGCCAGCCTGGACGCCCAGCGGCAGGCCGCTGGCAACGATGCGCTGCACTTCGCCGCGAGCATCGACATGCAGGGGTTCCGGCATGCCGCCGCTCCACAGGCGAACCTGCTGGCGTTCGGGGGCGACCTCGACAAGATGCGCGGCCAGGAATTGGCTGACCAGCAAGCGTGCGTACAACAGGTCATTGAGGCTGGCGATGATGTGTTGCAGCGTGGCCGCCTGTGCGCACAAGGCATAGAAGGCCTGCTTTATTCCCGGTCCGGCGATGGCGGCGGTCAGGCCATGCCCGGTAAAGTCCCCCACCAGCAGCATCTGGCGGCCATCCGGGCAGAACGCCGCCAGACAAATGTCGCCGCTGGTGCGCTCGACCGGTTGCATCAGCCAGCGCAGATGCCGCTCGTCAAAATCTGGATCGGCGCGCATACGGATGATCATGCCTTCGATCACCTCGCGCTCGGCGCGCAGCAGATTGTTGGTTTGCTGCAGCTCTCGGCGGACTCGACACAGCTCCAGATGGGTGTTGACCCTGGCCCGCAAAGTAACCGGCGCCACCGGTTTGGCGATGTAGTCGACGGCCCCAAGGGTCAGGCCATAGGCCTCGTCGCCGTTATCGCTGAGCGAGGTCAGGAAGATGATCGGGATGTCGCGCAGGGCGGGTACGGCCTTGATGCGCCGACAGGTTTCGAAGCCGTCCATCTCCGGCATCAGAACATCGAGCAGGATCAGATCGATGCCGGCGTCCCTGTCCAGTAACGCCAGAGCCTGCACGCCGCTGTTCACCACCCGGATGCGAAACTGCGAACGTAATGTCTCATCGACCAGGGCAAGTACAACCGGGCTGTCATCGACCACCAGCAGGGTCTGGGACGCGGATCGCTGGGCCGCAAGGGCCAAGCCCTTCGCTTCAAGCGGGCGTGAATGCGCAAACTGCGGCGATAACTGTGGCGATAACTGCACCGAGATGGAGGGGCTGTTCATGTCGCTACACTCTCTGCTTCGGCCGGTATGCTGACCACGGCATGACTTGTAAAGAGGTCCCCGGCGGCTTCAAAACGATAATGTTCAATGCCATCCATGAAATGTTCATAGGCTTCTCCACAGGCGAACCAGGCGCGAATGGTTGTCTGATTCGCTGCGCAGATATCTTGTAGCCGGGTGTCTCTGTTCTCCAGCAAGCCAAGAATGTCGGCATAAAGGCGGGGTTCACTGACTGCGCTGACCGCAGACAAAGCGCCGCCGCAGCGCAACTCGCCCCGATCCGGTGTGCGTGTCGATTTCAGCAGGGCCTTGATGCTGCTCAGCGCCTCTTTTAGATGTGGGACAAGCGTCTCGACAGCTTCGCGCTGGCTGGTCGTCGGGCCGCTCAAGGCGGCGCGTTCCAGGCTCGCCGCGCTTTCATGCAGCGACTCCGCGCCCAGCGTTGCCGCCACCCCCTTGAGAGTGTGCGCCAGGCGGCGCAGTGTCTGGGCGTCTGCGTTCGCCAAGGCGGCCAACAGTTCGGGCTCACTGTCTTCATGGGCCTTGGCAAAGCTTTTCACCAACTTGAAATAGAGTTTCTGGTCGCCGCCAAGACGGTTCAACCCCTTGAAAATTTTCAGGCCAGGTAGTTCAACGGTGGCCCAATTTACTTCGCCCGCGACCGCCAGTGCTCTTTCCAGAGGCGGCAGGGCCGATCTGCTGGCGCGACTGGCCTTGAAGGGGCGCGGATGCGCCGGCTTGACCCACTTCATCAAGGTTTCCATCAGGTTCTGCAGATTCACCGGTTTGCCGACGTGGTCGTTCATGCCGACCTG
>JFJP01032995.1_pt1 | contig 10403 bp, 11 predicted proteins | sample 431651 | NCBI WGS metagenome assembly JFJP01 (sample SAMN02602958, study PRJNA72255) | Microbial mat metagenome, whole genome shotgun sequencing project. | biome: fresh water; feature: sink hole; material: water; isolation source: purple microbial (photo- and chemosynthetic) mats found in... | reverse complement strand
GTGTGCCCGTGCTTTTTGAAATAGATGGCATGAAATATTTGGGTTGGCAATTAAAAGGAACGTTGCCCTTTTTGTTTAATTGTCGTTATGAGGATTTGTGGATTCCACCTGCGCCGTCGATCATTTCAACTCCTATTTCTCAATCTATTTCAAATTGGCAATCTCCACCAATTAAAGCTCAATATAATAGTAATTTATGGGCTTCTTCTGTTTCAAGTCTTCAATCTAAAAAAGAGGATTTAGTTGTTTCTCCAAATGGACAATATCCGACCATTAATTCTGCTTTGAAAGTCGCAAAAGACGGCGATAGAATTATTGTTAGAACAGGATTGTATAAAGAAAGCATCATTCTTAATAAAATGGTTGAATTAATTGCTGATGGTTTTCCTATCATTGAAAATTCTGATTATTGCATTACAATGAAAACTGATTATGCAGTGATAAAAGGTTTTACTTTGCAATGTCGTGCTACATTTGAAGATAAAAAAGTTGGTGTTTATATTCCGCAAGGAAAATTGGTTTTAGAATACTGTGATATTACCTGTGATTCTTTGTCTTGTATTCAAATAAATAATAAAGATACACAAGCCATAATTCGCCATTGTAAAATTCACGATGGAAAAGATGTTGGTATTTTTATTTTAGATCAAGCAACAGCTCAAATCGAGGATTGTGAGATTGTTGGAAATGATTATGCTGGAATAGAAGTTAAAACAGGAGGAAATCCAACCATTCGCCACTGTAAAATTACCAATAATAGTTATACAATCTATTCTTATGAAAATGGGAGAGGAACGGTAGAGAATTGTGATTTGCGGGGAAATAGAAATGGTGCTTAGAATAACTTTAATGAGTTAGATATGCAGGAAGGGTAGGTGTTGAAATAGGGGTGTTGTTGCACCCCACTTTATTTGAATTAGCGTGAGTTTATCGGTAGGAACGCAAATAGAACCATTCAAAGAACTTCTTTGCATGATGAAAGAAAGGATTACGCATATTTAAAGCGCGTTTCAAATCACGATATATTAAAACCCCCCCATCTAAAGAATCCACAATACAAATCAGTTCAACTTTGAAATGTTCGGTTGTTTCATGAAGCAGGTTTTTAACCGCCGTTTTTGCTTGTAAATCAGCAAGATGCGCTTGTTTAGGAATCCAATCGGGTCCGGGGAAACTTCCCGCATCGCCCGCGATAAAAATATCTTTAAAATCAGGCACTCGGCATTGTGCATCGCCTTGAATGAATCCCCCTGAACTTAATGACAAACCGCTGTTTTCAGCCCAAGCTGGTCCAGTCATACCCGGCATAAACATCGTTAAATTGCTTTTTAATTCAGTGGTTTCCGTTAAAATGGAGTTTTCAGTAAAACCTTTGAGTTTCTCGCCCAAATGAGTTTTAATGCCGCGTTTTTGCATTTCTTGTAATAGTGTTGAAACCGCTTTTTCTCCCAATCTTTTACCCGGTTCAGCAACGGGGTTGAAAAAGAGTAATTCAAAGTTTTCTCGACGTTTTTGTTTGCGCAATAAAGTGTCAATACCAAATAAAAATTCAAACACAGGACCGCCCCGCATTGCGGCGGGTTCATTAGGGTTTCCAGCGAAACCAAAGGCTAAGGTTCCTTCTTTTAAGTTATTGAGTTTATTGGTGTAATTTTGAACTGACGCAAAACTTTCACAAGGAATACAAATATGTTCAATGCCCGCAAGTTTCTTAATGAAACGCCCACCTGTTGCAATGATAAGTTTTTCATAAGAAAAATCACCTTTATCGGTTTGAACAAGGTTATTTTGAGGATTTAAACCCGTGACATGAGCGGCTGTGAAATCCACTTTCATACGTTTAAAAAAAGGATTCAAATCAACGGTCAAATCCTGTTCATTACGCAGACCAGCGGGAATCCAAATTAAGCTCGGATAATATAACAATTGAGGTTTAGGGGCGATCAATTTGATTTGATTTTGAAAGCCTTGTTTGCGGAGTTGTTTAACGGCAGTCAACGCACCAAAACCCGCCCCTAAAATCGTAATTTCTTTAATCATCTTTTATACACCAATGAAGGACGAAGACGTTCTAAATAATCATCTAAATTCAGAGAAATCAGCGCAGAAATTGAGAACAATGTTGAAAGTACATCTAAGCTAGAATCGGCTTGGCTCGCAACCCTAATGCGTTGTAAAAAATCATAATTTACGGTTTGGATTTCAGTAAATTGTTCTTTTAAACCATCTAAAGATAAATCAGGTTGTTTGCCTTCTTTGTAGACGTAATATTGGGTCATTAAATAGAAAGAAGTGACTCTAAAAAGGACTTCTTCTAATGAAGCAAAAGGCAAATGATAATTAGCTAGACCTTTTAAGCTAGAAAGCACGGGACAACTACTGGTTGCCATTACAAAACCGATTAAGGAACGCAAACCTGTTTGGGCATCGCAATGTTTAGAGTATTCTCTTTCAGGTGTTTTAACGCGGACATCGGTTTCATCAAAGGAAAGGATTTCACCAAATGCTACAATAATTTCTTTTGCATCAATGGCGACGGGGCAGTGGGAATGTTGTTCACTAGAAAGGGGGCAGTTGCTACATTTTTGAAATTCTAGCACTGTCCATTCGGGGTATTTTTCTTTAGGGAGTTTTGTTTCACGGGCTCGATCAAAAGGGACAGAATATTCGAGCGTTTTACCGCTTTCTAAGCTAAAAATGTACTCAATGACCATTGGATTGTCGCGCATGACCGATCCTTTTATTCAAATAGATGCTGGATTTCTTTTAAGTGCCGTTCTAATGATAATGATAACATCGATGCAATCGTAAATAATGTTGCAAGGACATTAAGATTAGAATCTGCTTCGCAACCGGCACGGATACGTTCTAAAAAGTTGAAATTAACGGCTTGAACTTCTTGGAAATATTTTTTCAAGCCCTCTAATTCTAAATCAGGGGATTGCCCTTTTTTGTATTGAAAATATTGGCGCAATAAATACGAAGAAACCATACGATAAACAGTATCGTCCATTGAAGCAAACGGCAAATGAAAATACGCCATTCCTCGCATAGTTGAAAGAATCGGACACGCGCTGCTCGCCATTACAAATCCAATCAAAGCCCGAAGACCTGTTTGTGCATCGGTAAATTTGAAATATTCACGTTCGGGGGTTTTCACTGTGATTGATGCGGCTTTGCACGATAATATCTCATTGAATCCAGCGACAATTTCGTGTGCATCAATGGCAGCGGGACAGTGCGAATATTCACTTTCAGAAAGCGGACAATTTGGACATTGGTGAAAGGTTAATTGCGTCCAAATAGGATGGTGCGCAGGATCGAGGACTTTGTCACGAGGGCGATTAAAATCAACGTGATAGGTTAAAACCTTGCCATCTTCAAGAGTAAAAGTGTATTCAATATACATTATGTCTATTTCCTATCAGCGGGGCGTTTGCGAAAATAGAGCAAAACACATACCGATGGTGCCGGAGGTCGGACTCGAACCGACACAGAGTTGCCCCTACCAGATTTTGAGTCTGGCGCGTCTACCGATTTCGCCACTCCGGCTCTGAAGACGAGATTATAACAAAACATCTTCCATTTGACTAGTCTTTTTTTGAGAGACTGCACAATTAGCCCACAAGCAACCTCATTCTTACCTTTCATAACTGGAAAAAGCTAATAAAATCCAACCCTTACCCAGCGTTCACAATGCTCTCTTCTCAATTTGAAGAAGTTTGATCATTCTACAAGAGTTTTAACTATTGTCAAGATGTTCTACATATTTTATGCACGCTTGCAAGCATTTGTTTTTAGGGGTGTACCAAAGATAACTTTCTATGTTTTGCTCTACTTTTTATAAAAGAAGAAATGCCATAAAATTCACCCCAAACCTTTCAAAATAATCCACCCATTTATTGAGTTTTTATTTGTTTTCTTCAATAATTTACATAAAGTTGTTTGATTTGTTGCGCGATATTAGAAATATAAAAATCATGTTTCAAACGTTGATGTCCAAGTTGTCCTAAATGATTTCTCAAATCAGGATCATCGCGTAATTTTATGATAGCTTTTTTTAAATCATCAATATTGCCGATTTTACATTTTAAACTGGCATTACCTGCGACCCAACTTACGCCCGAATCTAACATTTCATTAACAATTAACGGTTTTGAATAATTCATGGCTTCTAAAAGTACCATTCCAAAGGCTTCGGTTCTTTCAATCGACGGCAAACAAAATGCTTCGCAAGTGCTCAATAATGCGGCAACTTGTTCATCACTGCAACGTCCTAATAATGCTACATTTTCTGGTTTATTTTGGATCAAACTTTCTTTTAATTCACCTTCACCAATCAAAAGCAATTTGGTATTTTTAAGTTGAGCAACCGCTTGTAATAAATAAGATTGTCCTTTGTAATACGTTAAACGCCCAATATGTAAAAGTTTAAACTCAGTTTCTCCCCATTTTTGGTTCGCCCATTGTAGAGAATCTTGGGTAGGAACTGGCAAACGTTGGGGATTTAAACCTAAAGGAATTACTCGACATTTTTCTTCCCAATTTTTTAATGCGGGACTGGCTTTCAAATAGGTTGGTGAAGTGGCAATGATTGCTTTACTATTTTTTAACAAATGTTGCTCAAATGGACGATAAAATTTATACGCTAAAGCAAGCGATTTCTCAATCGTCGAAGAAACCACATCCGCGTGCCAATGCACAACATAAGGAATTTTATATTTCTGGGCTAATAGAAAAAACCAAAAAACTGAGGTATTCGGGACGTGAAAATGCAATAAATCGGGTTTAAATTCTTTGAGCAACTTATGAAACCAAAAAGGGAAATGTGGACTGATTGGCGCATATAACAAACGCCCATAACAAGGTGCTCGATAAACGAAAGGAAATTGCGAATCTGGCTTGATTTCTGGTATTAATTGAGAAGGTTTCTGATGATCGTGAACTAAGGCTAATTGTTGAACGCCAAGTTTCTCTAATTCAGGGAGCAAATCCGCCATGAAAGTTTCTATGCCTCCCGAAAAAGGCGGATAGAATTTTCCAATATGTAACACTTTCATTTAATTGAATTTTTGAGAGAATTGTTGGGTGGTTTTAGCGAGATCAGTTGATTTAAATAACCCTTGAATCACCGCAAGGTAATCTGCACCATTTGAAATGAGTTGATCGGCGTTTTCTAACGTAATTCCCCCAATGCACACAATCGGAATTGAAAGTTTTCTTTTGGCATTTATTAGCAAATCGAGATCAGCTTTCACGGCGAGCGGTTTGGTGTTTGAACTAAAAAACGCGCCAAATGCAATATAAGTTGCTCCCTGTTTTTGCATTTCAACAGCGCGATTTAAATCGTTATAACAAGAAATCCCAATTATTTTTCCATTTCCTAAGAAATCTCGTGCAATTTTCAAATCGCCATCGTCTTTTCCCAAATGCACACCATCGGCATCGATTTGTTTTGCAATCTCAATATTATCGTTAATAATCAAGGGGATATGATATTGATTGCAAAGTTTCTTTATTTCAATCGCGTGTTTAAAAAAACCAGATTTATCACGATATTGCAACATTGCCGCCCCGTTCTTTAGGACAATTTCAACTTTTTCTAAAAATTCCTCATCGCTTAAAACAGAGGAATCGGCAATCGCGTACAAACCTTTTTTCATAAGTTATTTCTTCGTTTGTTTGGGATCAATATCTAATGCACGAAGTTTGCGATACAAATGCGTGCGTTCTAATCCGACTCGTTGAGCAACTTTGCTGACATTTCCAGCAGATTCTAATAGTTGATGCTCTAAATAAGCCCGTTCAAATTGCTCACGCGCTTCTCTCAACGGCAAATCAAAAATCGCCATTGCTGCGGGCGCAGGGGCGGTACGATGTGGCGGGCTTAAAGTGGGTTCAATTTCAGCGACTTGTATATCAATATCACTGCCCAAAATTAACAACCGTTGCACTAAATTTTTTAATTCACGAACCCCACCAGGCCAATGATAGTTTCTCAAACGATTTTGAGCTGCCACCGTGAAACGTCGATAAGGCAAACTTTCTTGCGTTACAAATAGGTTGATGTAATACTCTAAAAGCTCTGGTACATCTTCACAATGTTCTCGCAACGGTGCAATGTGCAAAGGAACAATATTCAAATAATAAAACAAATCTTGTCTTAGTTTTCTCATATTAACCGCTTGAGAAACATCATACGCGGTCGCTGCAATTAAACGCACATCGATAGGAACGGTTTGATTTCCTCTCACAAATGCTCGATTTTCTAAGCTACTCAATAACCTAGCTTGCACGCCCACCTCTAAATCAACAATATCTTTAATAAACAACGTTCCACCGTGCGCTTGTTGAAGGCGAGTCGGGGTGCTGCTGCCCTCATTTCCAAATAATTCAGTGAGTTGGTTTTCTGGGCTCATCCCCGCGACCCGCACATACACGAACGGATGCGCCCGCCTCGCGCTGTGACGGTGCAAATATTGCGCAAATAACGCCCGTCCACTCCCCGATTCTCCACTTAACAAAACAGGGGTGTCGTGGTGGGACATTCTTTTGATTTGCTCTCGCAATGTGGTCATAATTGCACTGTGACCCAACGGTTCAGTTGTTTCAATATTTCTTCTCAATCCACTGTTTTCACGTTGCAATCCAACCATTTCTAGCGCACGCCGAATTGTAATGAGCAACTTAGCTAATGCAATCGGTTTCTCAATGAAATCATAAGCCCCTAAACGAGTTGCTTCAACTGCTGTTTCAACCGTTCCATGCCCCGACATCATGACAACCACCATGTCGTGCAATAAACCGCTTTCTTGCCATTCTTTAAGCACAGAAATGCCGTCAATATCGGGCATCCAAATATCTAATAGCACCAAATCGGGGCGAGTTTCTTGACGAAGTTGTTTGGCTTCGTGCGCATTACTTGCAATGCTAACCGAGAAACCCTCATCTTGAAGAATTTCTTGCAATAAATGACCAATATCTGGTTCATCATCGACCACTAAAATATGCGCACTCATCTAATATTTTCCTTTCATACTTATATTGTAATAGAAATAATTTTTCTCACAATAATTTAACTTGTTTAGACGTTAATAATAGTTTATCAACCGTAATTAGCGTCAAATCATGTACGACGGCGGTTGCAGCAATAAAACGATCCGCAGGGTCTTGGTGAGGTAATTCTAGTTCACGACTTTTAATAACAATATCAGTTGTAATCGCTAATTGCTTAATAGATAATGAAACAATAGCTTGATTTATCCACGAAATAACGGGTTGATTAAAAAGGATTTTTCGTTTTTCAGCTAAGATAAGCACTTCCCAAATAGTCATTGAAGAAATATATAACGTATGTTGCTCATTTTCCAAAACAGAGATCATTTTATGGGAGAGTTTCTCGGGTGATAAAACACTCCATATAAAAATATGCGTATCTAATAAATATCTCATTGTAAAACTTGCCAAATTTTAGCATCATTGGGTGATGAATTAACAATATCATCCATTATTTGTGCAGAGCCCGCTAAAGCACCTAATTGACGTTTGTGAGTTGTTTTTTGTTGCACTACCCACGCTTTCAAAATGTTATCAATCATTTCATTTAATGGCGTTTGTTGGGTGAAATGATTTAATTCACTAATAGTTTCATCTGATACAATGATTTCCATAATAATTTTTTCCTTTCATATTTTCTCAATTAAAAATATCATCAAAGTTTAGTTCAATACCTAATTTGGGATCGATGATCTTTCCTCCCGAATAAGTAGCCACTTGATCTAATCCATTAAAGACAGTTACAGAATGAGGAAATGGCATGACTAACCAACACGAAGAAATACCAGCTTCAAAATAAACTTCAAATTTATCAACCGCTTCTTTAATATTTTGACTCATTGATAAAATTTCAATGGCTAATAACGGCATTTCAGTCATGCGAACAATATCATAAAGAAAATTAGTTTTACGCTGAGAGTACAAACAAATATCTGGACGAAATTCCTTACCTTGAATATCCAACGATAATTCAGATAACACCGTGTATTTATTTAAACTAAGCAACGCTGCGCCTAATTTTATTTGTAAATAGCCATGATTAAAAGACGGACTCATAAATTTCCTCTATTTCAAGCCAAATGTGGACGTTCTAAATAAGCGTGAGAACCCATTTCTTGCAAACGGCTGACGGTTCTTTTGAAATGTGCGGCTTCACCGGTATAAAGTTGTTCGGGATGAGCGGCAGCTAAAATAATCAATTTCACATTTCTATCATAAAACTCATCAACTAAATTAATCAAACGCCGTGCGAAATCATCTTGCATTTCACTTAAAATCGGAATGTTGCTCAAAAAAACCGTGTGATAATATTGCGCTAATTCAATGTAATCTGCAACCGCGCGAGGTATATTACAAAGCACTTGAAAATCTAACCACAAAATTCCTTCTGCTTTTGCAATCGTGGGGATTTTACGACCATTGATTTCTAATACTAAATTAAAAGAAACATTTTCTATCGCCAAACGGTGGAAAAGTTCATTGAATTGTTGCTGATTTTCTCCATTCATAGGGGCATAATAAATAGAGGCTTTTTCTAAGACGCGCAAACGATAATCCATTCCCCCGTCCACTTGCAAAACTAACGTATTTTCTTTGATCAATTGAATCGCGGGTAGAAATCGTTCGCGTTGTAATCCGTTCTTATAAAGTTCATCGGGTTTTTCATTGGAAGTTGTTACCAATGTAATGCCTTCTTCAAACATCGTTTCTAATAAACCACTTAAAATCATTGCGTCGGTAATGTCGGTGACGTGAAATTCATCTAAACATAACACTTTGAATTTTTTAGCAAATTCTCTCGCCAAACGAGGAAGTGGATCACGTTCGGTTCTTAAAACTTTCAACCGTTCGTGGACTAAACGCATAAACCGATGAAAATGCAAGCGTTCTTTATTTTGAAAGGGCAAACACGCAAAGAAATTATCGATCAAATAAGTTTTGCCGCGCCCCACGCCGCCATAAAAATATAACCCTTTGATTTTATTCTTTTTTAAATCAAAAAGCCATCTTTTTAAACCACGCGGTCGTTTTTGATTCAATTCTTCAAATAAACGCTGGGTTTCTCGAACGGCGTTTGCCTGCGTTGAATCACTAATAAAATCAGGGCGTTGCAAATCTCTTTGATAACGATTAAACGGTGTCATGGTTTTTCGATATGAGAAAAGTTTTCTTCGGGACGTTTGGTGAGGACTTCGACCCCGTGTTCGGTGACGGCGACGGTGTGTTCCCATTGTGCCGACAAACTGCGGTCTTTGGTTAAAACCGTCCAACCGTCGGGGAGTTTTTTGACATCGTGGCGACCCGCGTTGATCATCGGTTCGATGGTGAAAGTCATGCCGGTTTTTAAGATCGCGCCGTCAGAAAGTTTAGCGGCATGAAGGACTTGCGGCTCTTCGTGGAAATCGCGCCCAATCCCATGTCCACAATAATCACGCACCACGCCGCAGCCTTGCGATTCGGCATAATGTTGGATCGCGTGACCGATTGCGCCAAATCGCAGTCCGGGTTTGACGGCGGCAATACCACGTTTTAAGCACTCATAACTGATGTCAATCAATCGTTTAGCGCGAATACTTGGTTCGCCGACCGTGAACATTCCACTCGTATCGCCATGCCAACCGTCTTTAATAATCGTAATGTCGATGTTCAAAATATCGCCATTTTTCAAAGGCTTATTATTAGGAATGCCGTGACACACCACATGATTAATCGACGTACAAATGGATTTTGGAAAACCTTTGTAATGCAAGGGTGCGGGGATAACCTTTTGAATTTTAACCATATAATCGTGGCAAATTTGATCGAGTTCTTCGGTGGTCACGCCCACTTTCACAAAAGGTTTAATCATGAGCAACACGTCAGCGGCAAAACGTCCCGCCACGCGCATTTTGGCAATCTCTTCAGGGGATTTTAAGGTAATGGACATAACAAACGAATCGTGTTCAAACTAGGCATTATAACGTATATTGACGTGCTCATTTAAAATTTCCGAGTAGTGATCAAAAGCAAGAGATGATTTTGAATATTTTACGTTCATTTTCAGTAAATTATACATTTAACCAACATCTCAATTTGATCACCACCAATAATTAAAGCTATTTTCCAATGAATTCCCAAATAAAAAAGCCCTCTCAAGTTTGAGTTGAAAGGACTTTTTTGTGGAGCTAAAATACTTTATAAATCAAGCAATAAGCGTTGAGGGTCTTCTAAATATTGCTTAATATTGAAAAGAAATTGAACCGCTTCACGACCGTCGATGATTCGATGATCATAGGTTAGAGCAACGTACATAATCGGGCGAATGACCACTTGACCATTTTCTGCAATCGGACGATCAACAATGTTGT
>JFJP01040948.1_pt1 | contig 10404 bp, 7 predicted proteins | sample 431651 | NCBI WGS metagenome assembly JFJP01 (sample SAMN02602958, study PRJNA72255) | Microbial mat metagenome, whole genome shotgun sequencing project. | biome: fresh water; feature: sink hole; material: water; isolation source: purple microbial (photo- and chemosynthetic) mats found in... | reverse complement strand
CCACAGCAGTTGTCGAAGATTCAAAACCGCTCGAAGATGGAGCAACACCACTTTGGTTGTTCTTTATAATTGCATTTGGTGCCGGTTTAATCGCCATCCTTACTCCATGCGTCTTCCCAATGATTCCCATGACGGTATCCTATTTCATGAAATCAGGTTCCAATGGTAAAGTTCAGGCATCCATTTATGGCTTCTCCATTATTGCAATTTATACTCTCTTTGGAACAGTTGTAGCTGTTTTGTTTGGTGCCGAATTCAGTAACTGGATCAGCACACACTGGATTCCAAATGTACTGTTCTTCCTGATCTTTGTGATTTTTGCGGCTTCATTCTTTGGATACTTTGAAATTACATTGCCTAACTGGCTGGTTAATAAATCAGTTTCGGCCGAGGACAAAGGCGGAACCATTGGTACAGTATTTATGGCTCTTACCCTGGTGCTTGTATCTTTCAGTTGTACCGGACCTATTGTCGGAACAATTCTGGTAGAGTCAGTAGGCGGACAGATACTTAAGCCGATTGTTGGTATGTTAGGTTTCTCGCTAGCCTTCGCCATACCTTTTACACTGTTTGCATTGTTTCCACAGTGGCTTAACAAATTGCCCAAATCAGGCGGCTGGCTTAATACGGTGAAAGTTGTATTGGGATTTATTGAGCTTGCTTTTGCACTTAAATTCCTTAATATCCCTGATCAAACCTACCATTGGGGAATCCTCGACCGCGAAATATACCTGGGCTTCTGGATTGTGATTTTCACCATGATGGGATTTTATTTATTGGGAAAAATCAAATTTCCACATGATAGCGACTATCCTGTTGTGAGATCGTTTCCTCGATTGATGCTCATAATTGCAACTTTCACTTTCGTGGTTTATCTGATTCCTGGTTTATGGGGAGCCCCGCTCAAAGGTATTTCCGGCTGGCTGCCTCCTATGGAAACGCAGGATTTTGATGTAACGGCTATTGTTCGTGATAACAGCGGAAGCGGAGGTATTACAAGCAAAGGCAATATTGCTGAAGCACCAAAATACAGTAATACTGCACTTAAAATTCCGCATGGACTAAAAGGATATTTTGATTATGATGAGGCTTTAAAAGCTTCAAAAGTGTTGAATAAGCCGGTATTTATTGATTTCACAGGACATGGTTGTACCAACTGCCGCGAAATTGAAAATCGTGTTTGGAGTGACCCGGAAGTATTGAAGCGCTTACGCGAGAATTTTGTGATTGCCGCTCTTTATGTAGATGATAAAGTAATTGAACTGCCGAAAGAAGAATGGTATACCAATAAAACAGGGCGTGAGGTAAAACTACTTGGAAAGAAAAATGCAGAGATACAGATAGAAAAATTCGGAGCTAATGCACAACCATATTATGTGATCCTCGATAGTGACGGTAATTCGCTTGTAAAGCCCCATGCGTATGATCTGGATATTTCTTCTTATGTCAAATTCCTTGATGAAGGTGTTGCTGCCTTCAATAAAAAGAATGAAATAAAGTAAAATTTTTAATACGATTAATTGAAAGCCGGTAGTTTTTTTCAACTCCCGGCTTTTTTTTATCTTATTGATTCACAATTCATCCAAACCATTTACAAATACAATTTAAGGTTAGCTGAGTAAATTATTTATAGATACAAGCTTTTTGGCACGGGCTTTGCAACGCACTTTATAACAGACTGTCTGAAACTACTGTAAATAAAGAGTTAAATTAATAACGCATACTAATTTCTACTGCCATGAAAAAGATAACTTTATTCCTGATCCTTTCGATGGTTATAGTATTCAGTGCCGAAGCACATAAATACAAAAACAGAAAAGCAACCATAACCATCACGACCCAGACCTTCTACGATCAGCTTTCACCTTACGGAGACTGGATTTATACACCTGACAACGGATATGTTTGGCGTCCTTATTTCGATAATCCTGAATCTTTCAGACCCTATTCGTCAAATGGGAATTGGATTTATACTGATTATGGATGGACATGGTCATCCGGCTACGACTGGGGTTGGGCAACTTTTCACTACGGCCGGTGGGATTTCGACAATTATTTAGGTTGGATGTGGATTCCCGGATACGAATGGGCACCTGCATGGGTAACCTGGGGATCATACGATAATTATTGGGGCTGGGCTCCAATGGGACCAAACGTTTATGTTCAATCTTCATGGTATGCTCCCGATCCCTGGTGGACCTTTGTTCCTCAAAATCATTTCTGCTCAAGCAACTGGAATCATTATATCTACAATCGTCCGGTTCGTGTAAACCATATCACTCATATAACTAATGTACATGTTGATGGCAACAATCACAATAACCGTAATTCATGGTACAATGGCCCACGTGTTAATGATGTTGAGAGGTATTCTAAAAGCAAAGTAAGAAGGGTAGAAGTTGCTGATAGTCAGAGACCTGATAGAGTTGGGATGCGCAATAACACTTTGAATGTATACCGTCCGGCAGTTGATAACAAACGTAAGGATGTTCGCCCAACGGAATACCGCAATGTTGAACAGGCCAGAACCGGAAAACGGATTGAGCAAACCAATGCACGTACCAACGATCCTGGCGTAAATCGTACCCGCGACAGCAGAAATGACATACGCAATACAAAACAAGCTACGACTGAACGCAAAGTAAATTCAACAAAAGAAACCAGGGTTGAACCACGCACATCAACTCAATCTGCAAATCAAACTTCAAATGCCAGAAGAAATGAAATTAAGAGAAATTCAACGGAAGCTGTACGCACTGTTACACAATCCGAAGCACGAAAAAGTTCTTCTGACAGCAGGTCTCAGGTTGAGCAACGCAGCAAATCACAGGTATCTCCTTCAAAAAATTCAACCCGACCATCAGTTGAAACAAAAAAGGAAACTTCCGATCGCAAAAGTAAAATTAATATAACTGAAGGTAATCGACCCATATCAAATACAAACAGGGTTATAAACTCCGAAAACAGTCAATCCCGCAAAAGTGCTCCAACCAGTGGAAATGTGAATAACAACTCATCACGTGGATCACAAAAAAGTCAATCACCTGCTGCACAGCCTACTCGTGAACAAAGAACACAGAATGAAGCACGCTCTTCAAACTCCCGCTCTGAAAAAACTGAAATAAAACAAGCAACTAAAGAACAGGTTCAACAAGCTGTAAGTAAGACCTCTGATGAAAGTCGTGCAAAAAGGTCTTCAGGAAAACCAACAGGCAGGTAAACAGAATTAATTAAACAGGAATCGGCTGCAGGAGAAATTCTGCAGCCTTTTTTTTAGACAGGGCGCGATTTCAAACTGATATATGGCTCTTACCTGATAGGATTTAATCAATTTGTCAGCTTTACAAGGCGAACATGATATTACTTATATTTGTTAAAGAATTGATCGAAAAACAGGCAAGCAATTCCTGCCTCTTTTAATCTTGCTAATATTAATCTTATGGACTGGGCTTACCTTCATATAGTTATAAATCACTTCCCGATAGTCGGGTCAGTTATCGGTACAGTGCTAATCATTGCTGGTCTGGTTTTTAAAAACCAGGGAGTTAACATAAGTGGTTTAGGAACTATTGTGTTTGCTGCACTTACAGCAATACTGGCATATCAAACGGGTGATCCGGCTGAAGATGCCGTGAAGGGAATTCCAGATGTAGCCGAAAGCCTGATCAACCGCCACGAAGATATCGCAACAATAGGAATGTACCTGATGATCCCGGCCGGATTAATGGCTGCTATGTCATTATACAGCATCTGGAAGAAAGAACGATCCGTTCATTTTCTGATAATTATCACACTCATCCTTTCGTTAATCAGCTCAATGGCTATGTTGTATGTGGGGAGAACAGGAGGACAGATCAGGCACAGCGAGTTTAGAAATGATGCTGAAAAACAAAATAGTATCGGCTATCAGAATGAAAATGAGACGGAAAAATAATTCCTGTTTCCTGCATAAGCAAATACTAAATCCAAAATCCTCTGGTGATTTTGGATTCAATATTTTTGACTTGTTGCTTATTGAAATTCTCTGAGCGATTCGTGCACTCCTTTATGAATTTCGTACCAGAAATCAAGAGCTGCCGCATTGCGGTCTGTTTCAAATTTTTCGAGCCAACTTAGCAAAACAGGATCTTTGATGCCATCCACCTCTTTCTTTCGTTTCAGAAAGGTGTAAATATAATCAACGCTCCGGCTGCTTTCCCAGAAAACGGAAGAGTTGCGGGCATTGATCCTGGCAGCGGTGGTACGTATATTTTTCAGATATTTTTCCTTCATTCCATATAACGATTCGATAATTTCCGGTATCATTTCTTCGGCCCACCCGCGGTGAAAGCGGCAAAGCCCTATATTATCGATCACCAGTTCCTGAATCATTCGTTCTGCATTTTTGCGACCCAGTTCGCGCGGTGGTATGAAATCGTTTCCATAGTTCATATAATATTTCCCCATAATGGCCATAGGAGAGAGGGTGCCTGGTGACCAATACTGGTTTGGAACCATCCAGCCGTTACGTGCATAAGCTGTGTAAACAAAGCTGTTCAGCACGTGTTGTCCTTTTGTTCGGGCAAGGTGGCGGGCAAATTTCCGGGCACCTTCGTTAAGGTTAACTATGCCGCGTTTATGTATGATGCTTTCGAGCAATTCAAGTCCGATAAGCGCATTATGCATCGAATCATCCACAACATTAAAATTCTCAGGTTCAAAAACTGGCTTAGCGGTTACGCCCATCTCTTCGGCACTTACGGATCCATCAGCCAGGCATTCCATCATCCACGAAAGCACCCCGCCCACCGAAATGGCATCAAAGCCCAGTGTGTCAGCGTGATGGTTTAATAACTCAGCTGCACGCTGATCGAAAATGCCACACTGCGGCCCCATGGTTTGATAAGGTTCATAATCTTTTTTAAACTCGTTGTTCATCTTTTTACAGACAGCCGCGCAGGGTTCGCCACAATTTTTCTGCTGTTTGGTTTGTATGGTTTCTTCGTTGAATTGTTTAAGGTAGTGATCCAACACAAATTCCTTGTGCAGTTTCACCCGTTTCTCTTCATCCCATTGAAGGCTTTTATAATTGAATGACATCATCCGACCTGAGAGCGTGGCATAATTTACGCCAAATGTGCCACCGGTATTAAAGTTGGGATCGTAGCGGTATTTCGTGGTGGCGTCAATATCCTTGGCTGCTAGTTTCTGTTGGTATTTCTGCTGAAACCAGGCATCGGCCACGGTACGGTCGCGGAAATCTTCGGTTACAACCGTACCTCCGTAAATAATGGCTGCAATACCGTGATCGCGCAGCATTTTGGTCCCGAATCCGCCCCGCCCTGCCCAGGTATCAACAAAAGTGAGCTCTTTGTTGCGTATTGGAACCGAACAGATTCCTCCAAAGTCGGTAGCCAGGGCGGCAGGGCCGGTTGCCAGAATTCTAGGATCGGTTTCGTAACGGTGTCCATATTTTTCAAGCACATGATCCATAAGGCTGTATATTCCCTTTCGACCTGAATCCCAGACTGCATTCACATTAACAGGCGTAATTTCCACTTCAACTTCTTCGCCATGCACACGGTTAAGATACAATATGGAAGGCGTATGTGCTTTGCCAATTATTGATAGCATATTTATTCCCATATTTTCAAAAACCAGGGCAGCTCCACCCATGCTCGAAACATAGAAGCCGCTCCAGCAAGGCGAAAAACCATTAAAGATCAGTCGGTTAGACCCGGGAAATATAGAGCCGGCCAGCAAGCCTGTCCCGATATTTAGGCTGTTCAGTTTTCCTGACAAATGCAACCCAAGATCTACAGGACCAAAGAAGTCGCCGACCTTGTATTTTTTCATCCTGTAGAAGGATGTGGCTGCATCTACAAGCAGAACTTTTTGCATCTGATCCATAAAATGAATATTTTAACTGGTTTAAAAAAGTAATGATGAACGATTAAAGGTACAAAAATATCATGACCCTTTCTCATTCATCATTACAGGTGTTTTGGCACTGTTTTTTTTGAAGATGATTCTCTTGCGCCGGATGATTTAGTCCTGTTTCTTATGCAAGTTCATCGCTGTAGTACTTATAAAACCAGGTAATTGTTTCAATTCCTTTAAAAAAACACTCGAGGTGGTAGTTTTCGTTTGGCGAATGGGCGGCATCCGTATCCAGTCCAAATCCCATAAGGATGGATTTGATTCCCAAAACCTGCTCGAAAGTTGAAATAATTGGAATGCTTCCACCGCTTCGCGTAGGAACCGGTTTAATGCCATAAACGGTTTCGTAGGCTTTGCTGGCGGCACGATAAGCAGCCGTATTGGTTGGAGCAACATACGGATATCCGCCGTGGTGCTCTTTTACTGTAACCTTCACGCAATCAGGAGCAATGGATTGTAAATGGCGGGAGAAAAGTTCTGCAATTTTATGCGGGTCCTGGTGCGGAACCAACCGCATGCTGATTTTTGCAAAAGCTTTTGCAGGTAAAACGGTTTTCGATCCTTCGCCGGTGTAACCGCTCCAGATTCCGTTTACATCCAGTGCCGGACGTATGCCGGTACATTCGTTAACGGTATAGTCTTTTTCACAAAGAGTGGATTTTACATCAAGTTTTTTCTTGTACTCCTCAAGGTTGAAAGGAGCGCGGGCCATATCCGCGCGTTCTTCCGCCGAAAGTTCCAATACGTCATCGTAGAAACCGGGAATCGTTATATGATTATTTTCATCGTGCAACGAAGCGATCATTTTAGCAAGTATTGTGGCCGGATTAGCGACAGCACCACCATAAATTCCCGAGTGCAGGTCTTTATCAGGACCGGCAACTTCTACTTCCATATAAGCAAGGCCACGTAATCCAACGGTAATGCTTGGAATATCAATGGCAATCATACTTGTGTCAGATACCAGGATCAGATCAGCTTTTAACAAGTCTTTCTGGCCGGGCAGCCATTTCCCCAAAGCAGGCGAACCCATTTCTTCTTCGCCTTCAATCATCCATTTTACATTGAAATGAAGCTGGTTTGTTAAAACCAGGTATTCAAATGCTTTAACCTGCATAAAGAGCTGTCCTTTATCATCCACAGCGCCGCGGGCAAAAATCTTCCCGTCGCGGACTTCCGGCTCAAACGGGGGCGAAGTCCAGAGTTCGAGCGGATCAACAGGCATCACATCATAATGACCGTAAACCAGGATTGTAGGTTTTGCCGGATCAATGATTTTTTCGGCATAAACAACCGGATGGCCGGTGGTTTCCATTATTTCTGCTTTGTCAGCGCCTGCTTTTAAAAGCGAATCAACAACATATTGGGCTGTTTTTACCATATCCTCTTTGTGTTCGCTTTCGGAACTGATTGAAGGTATGCGGATTAAGCCAAATAATTCGTCAAGATATCTTTGGGAGTTGGATTGGATGTAACTTTTTAGATTTTCCATTGTGCTGTTTTTATTTATGTTGTTTTTGATTTCTATGAATGATTTTTAATGCGGAATTATAACTGATTGTCTAATATACCCGGGCTAAAGATATTTATTCCACTTCTTTTTCAAAGTATTTTATCTCAAAGGTATTTCCGTCAAATTTTCCATATGAGTAATGTTTTACCCAATCACCCAGAATAATGCAACTAGCTTTTTCTGAGACTTTGATATTGGTTGGAATATGCCGGTGTCCGAATACTAAATAATCTATATCCGGATTTTTTGCTGCCATTTCGCGTGAAAATACCAGCAGTATCTCCTGGTCATTCAGGAAGAAATTTTCATCTTTATCCTGTTTTATCATATTTGAAATACGGCTTCCACGCGAAAAGTAAAGTCCCATTTTTGTGCCCAGGTCGGGGTGAAGCCAGCGGAACAGGAATTGATTGAATTTGAAAAGGAATACCTTTTTCATAAACTTGTAGCTGTGGTCACCTGGACCAAGGCCATCGCCATGAGCAAGAAAAAACTTCTTTCCTTTCAATTCAATTTCTTGTGGATCGTCATGAATTATAACGCCTGCTTCTTCGTTCAGATAATCGAAGGCCCAGAAATCATGATTTCCTTTGAAGAAATGTACCGGAATTCCTTTTTCTGTTATCTCTGCCAGTTTACTGAATAATCGTGTATATCCTTTGGGAACTACAGTTTTATACTCAAACCAGAAGTCGAAAAGGTCACCCATAAGGTAAATAACTTCAGCATCTTTTTGAACCATATCCAGCCACCGGATCAGCCTTTTTTCACGAACCAGGCTGCTGATCCTGTCGGGAATACCCAGATGAAAATCGCTGGCAAAATATATGTATGTGGGTGTGGAATCCATTTGGTAAAGATATTATAAGTTTGAACGGTTATACTGTTTACTACTTAGTTTGGCGCTTATATTTTGTCAGCTTTTATTTGCAATTCGCTGTTCAGTATCAAAGATTCTTTTTTATTAAAGCCTCCAACTCCCCAAACGCTGGATCGCGGGCTATGATATTCCCATCTCTTCCAATCAGAATCATTTTAGGAATTACCATTACCGCATACGTTCTGCAATAATCCGATTCGAGTCCTTTTGGATCATTTACCTGCACCCAGTATGCTTTGTCTAGCAAATACGATTTCTTCCAGAGGTCAGCATCTGAGTCGATGGAAACAGCATAAATTTCAAAACCACGCTCGTGATACTTGTTATAAATTCCATTGAGATACATATTGTTTTGTCTGCTCGGTGCATTCCAGCTGCTCCAGAAGTACACAAGGGTAAGTTTACCACGTAAGGATGAAAGTTTTGTTTCTTTTCCCGCTGCATCAGGTAATGCAATTTCTGGTGCCGGTGTGCCTGGTTTAACCAGATTTGCAAGCATTTGTGCATCTGCAATTTCAGCCTTGAGATCAAGCATGCGGAGGTGAAAAGTATTTACAAGGCTGTTTTCGGGATAGGCAGAAAATAGTGTACTGTCGAGTTTTAGAAATAATTCCGGGTGAGATTGCTCAGAAATAAGCGGGTTTGGACCAAAATTATTCGAAATGATAAGGAGTGATGCAAGCGAATTAGGATATTGAGCTACAAATGAAACCACTTTATTTTTCTGATCGTTGAAGATTTCAATGTATGCTGAATCTAACTGTCGCTTTACCTCTATAAAATCAGGATTTGAGCGGCTTTCGGCAAATATTCGTGATAATGAATCTACTTTATTCAAATTTGAGATAGTGAATGTATGGTATTCAAGATATAACTTTGAATCTTTTGATCCTTCAACCGTATAGGTATTTCGAAGGGTATTGCCTTTACTAGTCAACGTTAGCTTTTCACCCGGCGAAACCACCAGAGTAATTTCATTTTCCGGATTCTGTGCTAATGTGTAATATCCGGCTTTGTTTACTGGAAATGAGATTTCGAAATTGCCGGAAGCATCCGTTCGTACTGAATCTATCAGAGGTTTGCTGTCTGGCAGAAGCTGGTAGATATAGAATTTCGTATCAGGCAAGCCGGTGAAAGTTCCATGTATAGACACATCATCTGTTGATAAACTATTACATCCCTGGACAAGCAACAATGGAAATAAAATAACGAAAATCAAGGAGTTGAACTTCATACCTGGTGTTAAAATTAGTGTACAAATGTCGGAAAAAAATCAATCCCATTACTTCCATTAGCTAAGCTGTATTAGCTTGGTTTTTTGACTTTTTTAACGTTTTTGGTTAAAGTAATTTGCTTAATTTTATCGGAACTAATAACCCGGCTTATGAAACTACATTTATTTTTAATTTGGACCTTATTGTTAGTTTTATTTTGTCAGACTGTGGATGCGCAGAAGGTTATATTACTTCAGAAACCGGGTAAAACGAAACGTTTTTTTTACCAATCCGGCGACAAGATTGTAGTTCGTATGGGCGACCCCGAATTTACTGTAAGCGGTGAGATTACTAACATTGATGATTCCAGTTGTACGGTTAACCGAAATTATACTTTTCAATTCACTAAAGTAAATGAAGTACTTATAAGGAGGCCATTTTTAAGCGGCTCGTGGCGAACGATGTTTGTGGCAGCAGGCATTTATTTTTTCGGGAGCATGTTTAACCACGCGATAAATCAGGAAGAACCATTGATTGATAACACCGTACCTTATGTTAGCGGTTCTTTTGTTGCGCTTGGCACAACATCCTATTTATTGCGAAATAAACACTGCAAAATGAAGGATGGATGGAAGATGAAAGTGCTGGATTATGATATTTTTAAAGAGAAAAAAGAGGTTGAGGAATAGATTTTTTTTTCACGGAGACACGGATTACACTGAATTTCACAGAGATTTCTTTTCTTAGGATTTCTAGTATTCTTATCTACTTACTGCTTTCCTTTCTTAACCACGGAGGCACAGATTACACAGATGTTCGCGGAGATTTTTTTTTAGTGATTCTTGATTCTTATAGTGAGTTAGTGGTTTCCTCTTTTT
>JFJP01018963.1_pt1 | contig 10404 bp, 7 predicted proteins | sample 431651 | NCBI WGS metagenome assembly JFJP01 (sample SAMN02602958, study PRJNA72255) | Microbial mat metagenome, whole genome shotgun sequencing project. | biome: fresh water; feature: sink hole; material: water; isolation source: purple microbial (photo- and chemosynthetic) mats found in... | reverse complement strand
CGACTGGGGTTTGTGGCACCCCGTAGCATCCCGGTGTTCAGGAAAGAGGTTTTCGAGGCGATCCAGGCGGAGAACCGGCTGGCTGCCGGTCCGGACAAGTCAGGAATGGAAGCATTCGCAGGCATGTTCCGAGGGCGAAAGAAATAACGCTGGCGTGTTGGAACAGATAAAAGCAAAGGAGGTGAGCGACAGAAGAACGGCGATGTGGGTTAAGTACGTCGTTATGCCGGAACGGCGCACCGGAGCGATAGGCGCTCCGCAGAGGGTCCGGTGAATCAACAGGTTGTGGTAAACAAAAATGGGCAAGGATGCCCGAAAAATGAAATAAATCAAGGAGGATACAAATGCAAGTCTACAATAACGTTCCGGCTTTTGGTGTGTGGGTCAACTACTCGGCCAGCGTCAGCAACATGCGCAACTCGATGGGCAAACTGTCCAGTGGCCTGCGCATCAAGACGGCGGCGGATGACCCAGCCGGTCTGGCGATCAGCGAGCGCATGCGTTCGCAGATCCGCAATTCGGGCATGGCTGCCCAGAACATTCAGAACAGTATTGCGTACATGCGCACAGCCGATTCGTGGATGCAGAAGATCCATGACATGCTGCACCGGATGAATGAGCTGGCAGTGGCGGCCAACGATGGAACGAAGACGCAGACGTTCGAGAATATGCAGGCGGAAATCATCCGCATCACAACCGGCAGCCTGGCACGTGGCAAGTTCAATACCGCCAATCTGTTCCAAGGCAATACAGGACTGGTTACCCAGGTCGGTGCGGATCCAGGACAGTTGTTCTGCGGGGCGTCGATTTCCCTGCATCGCGGGAGTACATCCGCGATCGGTGAGACCAAGATCAACTTCTCCTGCGGCCAGTTCACCGTCGGGGCGACCGTTGACGTGACGTGGGCCTCCGTGCTCAACGGCGGCGCCAATGCGACCAGCGCCTTCAATGGTGGCATCACCATTGGATCCCAGGCGGATGCCATGAAGGCAACCGCCGTGTTGAAGCTGGCGATCGACCATGTCAGCAACAAGCGCGCCGTGATGGGGGCGGAAGCCAGCCGTCTGGGGCACTCCCTGGAAGGTGTCCGTACCTACCAGGAGAACATGATGGGTGCCGAGAGTCAGATCCGCGATGTGGATATGGCGCTTGAATCCACCATGTTCATGAAGTATCAGATCCTGACCCAGGTCGGCACCGCGATGCTGGCGCAGGCGAATTCACTGCCTCAGAGCGTGATGCAGTTGATCGGGTAAGGGACTGAATCGAAAGACCGGTTCCGCATTGGGCGGAGCCGGTCTGTAGATTCGCTGAAAAGGAAACCGCCATGACGACAGCGACACCGATGGCTTCCACGGAAGTCAACTCTTTTGAGGAATACACGTTGTATTCTCTCGACCAATCGTCCTCCGGGGTCCTTGGGATGATGGACCGTAGCAAGCAGATCGCCTCCCTGTGGCCCGATCTGTCGGCCATGATCAGCCTGCCTGCGTTATGCCAGGATGTGGCAGCCTTGGCTGGCTTTCAACATTCCTTGCACGCCACACTAGGTGATTTTGACGGTAAGGCAGGGGCCTGCTGGACCCAAGCTAGGGCTGAGTTACAGAGCGTGATGACCTCCCTGGAGGATTCGATCAACATCAATGATCCCGACGTGATCAAGCACATCTTCGGGGTTATGTTACCCCTCTCGTTGAATCACTTCGCGGAGGCCATCCCAGGCCTGAAGCAGCATGTCGAGGAGATGATCAGGGAAGATGCATCCATGTCGATGACGACCGAGGATAAAGGAGCCTGATGGAATCGTCATGGTTACAGGCCTTGAAGGAGACGGACGCCGATGCGGCGGGAGTATTAGCTCCTGTAGTACCGGAACCCCCTTCCGTTGTGCCTGTTGCCATCGCTGACGATCCGGTTGCCGTCGTTCGCGAATGGCTTGGGAAGATTATTCCCTCTCCAAACGTTGTGATTGTACCGGGTATTGCCCAGGTACATTTAATTGAACCCCTTTTGAAACTCAAGGAATCCTTGAGCATTTTGCTGCTGGAGAACGATCTCTCCAAGCTGGTCAGTGCGCTGAATGCGGTCGACAGCCCAGTCCTGGCCGCCGCCATCCGTTCCAAGCGCCTCCGGATTGATCCCGCCGAGTCGAATGTAGCGTCGGCCGAGCGTTTCCTCAGCACGGCGGATTTCTCACGCCAGCCACGCATCCGCCTGCTGGATGCGATGACGGTTTCTCCAGAAGATCTTGCCATGGCCACCGAGATGACCAAGGTTGCCCGTGAGTTAATCCGTTTCCAGGCCTGCGACCTTTCGACGCGCCTGCGCTTCGGTGCCGAATGGCAGGAACAGACCGTACGCAATATCCCCCAGATCCTGCGGCATGCGCCGCTTTCATCATTGTTTGAAGAATTTAAAGGGAAACCGGCGCTGGTAATTGCCGCTGGCCCCTCACTGAACGATGCATTGCCCTTTATAAAAGCGCTGCGCAAGCGGTTCGTCGTGATTGCCGTAGGCCGTGTGTGCAATCATTTGCGAAGCAATGGCATCTCTCCGGATCTATTTGTGACGGGGGACGGTCAGGCGATGGTGAAGAAGCATTTCGCACACAAGCGTCCCGGCGTTCCTGTGGCGGCAAGCTGTTTTACCGAACCGGAGGTGATCAACTCGATCGACCGGGTCTTCTTCATGGAATTGGTTTCCATGAGCCTCCCCCAGTGGCTCCGTCCGAAGCTCGGGGAACAGGGAGAGATCTATCCCGGCGGCAATGTCTCGACGGCAGCCATGTCGGTGGCGGTGGCGCTGGGTTGCAACCTTGTGGTAACGGCAGGTTTTGATTTGAGCTATCCGCCCGATGGAAAGACCCATGCAGCAGGACAGAGTACCGGGGCGTTGCGCCCTGGCATGACCTATTTCGATGTGCCGGGAAATTACCAGGACACCGTCAAGACCAACCGGCAAATGTTTCACTATATCGGGTTTGCCAAGGAATTCGTTTCCGATCATCCGGAGATCCGTTTCATCAATCTCAATAACGCGGGTGCCCGCATTGACGGGATGGAACTGGCTCGCCCGGAAGCCCTGGAATCGTTTACCAGCGATCCCTTTGATGCCGCCGCGCGCATTGCCACGATCTATGAGGGGCAGGCCGGGAATCAACAGCGCAGCGCCACCTGCATCGAGGGGCTGCGTGGCGATATTCCCACCCTGCAATCCTTGCGGATCGACTGCATGAAGGCCGCCATGGTGTGCAATCAGATGATCATGCTCATGCGTCGGCCGGGTGCCGTGAAGGATCCGGAGACGTTATTGCGGGCGCATCTCGCCAGTGTTGCCCCGGTGGACGCCCGCCTGAAGACCGACCCTATCATGGATCTGCTGGAGGCCCGCCTGGAGGGTGTCTCCAACGCCCTGACCGAACGTATGCTGACGACGGAGGAACGGGCCATGTCGCCCGCCGTGCGCAGCCATCGCCGCTGGCGTGATTTCTACAATGCGGTCGCGGACGCCTGCGAGTTCTCCCAGGAACTCATCGAAACCGTGCTGACGCAGCTTGACTCTTCATCCGCTTCGGCGGAATGTATTAAAACAGAAAGCCGAATGGAGGTTGCCGTATGATTGGTCTGCAGTATGAATCCCAGAAAGTGCTATCGGCCTCGCCGATGGAACTGATCCTGATGCTTTATGATGGTTGCTTGCGCAGCCTGTCATGGGCTCTCGACGCGTTTGATGACATTGACGATCTCAAACGGATGCAAGGCGTGAATAAACACCTGCTGCAGGCGCAGAACTATATCACCGAGCTGGCCTGCTCTCTGGATGTTGAGCGGGGCGGCGAAATGGCGATCCAGATAGAGCGACTATACAGCTTCATGCTCCAGCATCTGATCGAAGCCAATACGCAGGGGCAGCGCCGCCCTGTGGAGGATGTCCATCGGATGATCTCCGAGCTGCGTGACGGGTGGGCGCAGGCCATGGAGTCGATGCCACGGGGACAGGAGCCGGAACCGATTCCGGTCGAGCGCACCAGTAGTTTTAATTTTTCGGGATAGGACGAATGGCGCTTATGCACGAAATTCTTGAACTGGATCATGCCATCCGCAAGGCGCTGAACAATCAGGATGGGGAGGCGGCGCTGCGGCTTGCCCAGCAGCACGATGATCTTTTGCACCGGGTGATGGATGTGGAGGACAAGGGTATGCGCGAAACACTGGCCCGTCAACTCAGCGAGCTGCTTGCTCGGAACATTGAACTTGCAATCACCGTACGTGAACGGGTGCGAGAGGAACTGCGCACCGTCATGCAGCAGCGCAAGCTGGCTGGCAGCGCTACCGATAGCGCGCCAGTCCGCTCCTTCCACGCCTGACACACGTGCACCCGACTCTCGCGATCACGCACGGCTTGCTCATCGAGGATCACTGGACAAACGTGCGGGCATTCTCGAACAGGCGCATCCAGGGACCGGCCTCGCCCTCGCAATAGGCGGCTGGCCGATACGACAACTGCAGCGAGCGGAATCCGCGCTCGGGATGCGGCATCATCACCGTCACCCGCCCGTCCGTGGTCGTCAATCCCGTCAGCCCGCCAATCGAGCCGTTGGGATTCTGAGGATAGCGCATCGTCGGCCGTCCCCGCCCATCCACATACCGCAGCGTGGCTAGGTTCTGTTCGTTTACGGTATCTAGCGAGCCTTGCTGGCTGAAGTTTGCAAAGCCCTCCCCGTGAGCCACGGCAATCCCGATAAGCGACGCTTCCATACCCCGGAACAGGACCGACGGCGAGCGCATGACCTCGACCTCCACATAACGTGCCTCGAACTGCTCGGAGCGGTTACGGGTGAACACCGGCCACGCCTCCGCCCCCGGGATGATCGACTTGAGCTGGGACACCATCTGACATCCGTTACAAACGCCCAGCGTAAAGGTTTCCGGACGGCTGAAGAATGCACTGAACATATCCCGCAAACGGTTGTTGAACAGGATCGACTTGGCCCACCCCGAGCCAGCCCCCAGCACATCGCCATAGGAGAATCCCCCGCAGGCCACCAGGCCGGCGAAATCGGCCAGGTCGATACGCGCGGACAGCAGATCGGTCATGTGGACATCCACGCACTCGAAGCCAGCCCTGTCAAAAGCGGCCGCCATCTCGACCTGGCCATTGATCCCCTGTTCACGCAGGATCGCCATGCGCGGGCGATGAGCAGGGGCGACGGTGGGAACATCCGGGCAATACCCCAGTGAGAAGTGCAATCCCGGATAATCCTCGTCCAACAAGAGGTCAAACTCTTCCCGTGCGCATTCCGGATTATCACGCAGACTCTGCATCTGCATCGTCAGGGTTGACCAGAGCCGGTTAAGCGCCATCAGGCTGCCATCATAGACCATCGCACCGCCGTGCGTGAACCGTAGGCGCTTGTGCGTTTCATCAACACGCCCGAGGACATGCGAGACGCCACCCAGACCATGCTGCGCAAGGACCGCCTGAACACGGTCCATATGCCGATCCAGAACCTGCAGAACGCCACCCAGCTCCTCGCTGAATAGGATCGAGACGACATCCCGACCGAGCCCGTCGAGCGAAACCTCCATGCCGCGCCGACCGGCAAAACCCATTTCCGCCAGCGTGACCAGCAAGCCGCCGTCAGACCGGTCGTGATAGGCAGTGATCTGACGCTCCTGTATCAGTTGTTGCATCGCCGCGAAAAAGGCTTTCAGCAAGGCGGGATCGTCGACATCCGGAGCCTCTCCACCCAACTGGTTATAGACCTGTGCCAGTGCCGAGCCGCCCATACGGTTGCGCCCTTGCCCCAGATCAATCAGCAGCAGTTGCGAACCTCCACGCTTCAGATCGGGGGTCACGGTCCGGCAGGCATCCGTTACCGGGGCGAAGGCACTGATGATCAGACTCAGCGGTGCCGTCATCTTCTGATCGGCCCCCTCCCCCGTGCGCCAGACGGTACGCATCGAGAGCGAGTCCTTACCGACCGGAATCGCAATCCCGAGAGCCGGGCAAAGCTCCATGGACACGGCACGGACGGTATCGAACAAGGCGGCATCCTCGCCCTCCTCGCCACACGCGCACATCCAATTCGCCGAGAGCTTAATCTGGCCGATATCACCGATCGCCACCCCCGCCAGGTTAGTCAACGCCTCGCCAATGGCCAGTCGCCCCGAGGCGGGTGCCGAAATCAGGGCCACATTCGTACGTTCTCCCATGGCCATGGCCTCCCCATGCGTCGAACATAGAGAAGTCACGGTCACAGCGGCATCGGCCACCGGCGTCTGCCAGGGGCCCACCATCTGGTCGCGAGCCACCATCCCGGTAATACTGCGGTCGGCAATCGTGATCAGGAAACGCTTATTGGCCACGGCCGGTAATTGCAGGACACGGGCGATGGCGTCGTCCAGTTTCAGCCCTGGCAGGTCGAGCCCACCTGCCGCAGCAGGCAAACGCTTGACGTCGCGCAGCATCCGCGGCGGCTTGCCTAGGATAACCCCGAGCTCGATGTCGATCGGCTTGTTCCCGAAATGCGAATCCTCAAGCGTCAGATGCCCGTCGCCGGTCGTCTGTCCGATCACGGCAACCGGACAGCGCTCGCGCTCGCAAAGGGCCAGGAAGGTGTCGAGCGCATCGGGCATCACAGCCAGCACATAGCGCTCCTGGGCCTCGCAGCACCAGATTTCCATCGGGCTCATCGAGCGATCCTCGTTATGGATCCGGCGCAACTGGAAGACCCCGCCGGTCGCTTCAACCAGTTCGGGACAGCCATTGGAAAGGCCGCCCGCACCGATATCGTGGATGCTAAGGATCGGGTTGGCCGTCTCCATCGCGATGCAGGCGTCCACGACCTCCTGGCAGCGCCGTTCCACTTCGGCATTGCCCCGCTGCACGGAATCGAAATCCAGATCGGCGGCATTGCTGCCGGTATCCATCGAGGAAGCAGCCCCGCCGCCCAGCCCGATACGCATGGCCGGGCCACCCAGCTGGAGGATGCAGGCATTCTCGGGAATGGCGTGCTTGTTGACGTGGATGCGCTTGATGTTGCCCATGCCCCCGGCCACCATGATCGGCTTGTGATAGCCGCGATAGCGGCCGTTGTGTACATCCTCAAACGTCTTGAAGATACCGCACAACTGCGGGCGCCCGAACTCATTGCCGAAATTGGCACCGCCGATCGGCCCTTCCAGCATAATCTGCAGCGGCGTCGCCAGCCGCTCCGGGAATTCGGCAATGTCGCGCTCCCAGGGCATCCGGTAGCCCGGTACGCGCAGGTTAGAGACCATGAAGGCGGACAACCCAGCCTTGGGTTTGCCGCCGATGCCGGTGGCGCATTCGTCACGGATCTCGCCACCCACCCCCGTGGCCGCACCAGGATAGGGCGCAATCGCTGTCGGATGATTATGGGTCTCGACCTTCATCAGGATATCGGTCTGCCCTTTGCTGAAGGCATACACCTGCGACCCGTCACGCCGCACCTGGAACCAGACATCCTCAAACCCGGCCATCACGCCCGAGTTGTCCTTGTACGCCACCAGCGTATTGCCAGGATGCGTGGCATGGGTATGGCGGATCATGCCAAAGAGCGTGCGATCCTGGCGCTGGCCGTCGATGACCCACTCGGCATTGAAAATCTTGTGGCGGCAATGCTCGGAATTGACCTGCCCGAACATCACAAGCTCGACATCCGTCGGATTACGCTGGATCCGCCGATAGGCCTCCAGCAGATAGGTGACTTCGTCCTGACTGAGCGCCAAGCCCATCGTCCGGTTGGCCTCCTGCAAGGCCGCTTCGCCGCCGCCCAGGATATCGACCGTGCGATAGGGGGCCGGCTCTGGATGCGCGAATAAATCCGAAATATCAGTATACACGCCCTCGGTCATCCGGTCATGCAGCAGTGCCAGTGCCGGTCGAAACTCGGCAATCCCCAGCACACGACCCTCCGCCGCAAGCATCCGGTAATAGATCCCCCGTTCGACGCGAGTAATGCAAACCAGCCCGCAATTCTGGAAAATATCGGTGGCCTTCGACGACCACGGGGAGATGGTTCCCTTACGTGGGGTGACATGGAACCCGCCAGGTTCAAGAATGCCGGGAACCACGCTCAACAAGGCGTCTGTCTTCTGACGGTCGGCCTCGGAAGGGGCCTCCCTGGCGTCCAGGAAATAAACATATTCGGCCTCCACGTCCGCGATGGCAGGCTCGACGGCCTGTAGCCGCTCCCGCAGCGCCACGAGACGATATTCAGAAAATGCGGATCCCCCCCGAAGACAAATTGGCATGGACATCTTTCACGCTCCCGATTAGAACTAGCAAACAAGCTCCAGATTAATACCATCCCCTCCCCCCGCAATCAAGCCTAGCCTGAAACGAACAGGCAATTCGTATGGCACATTTTTGAGCGTGACAGATAGCGTGGCAAGGCGGCTTCTGGCAGGGGGTGATAATGGCAACGGTCGCTCGCATGGCATGTCTTGCCCATTACAAGGCCGCAGCCGCCCTACTCGACGAACTGACAGAGAGCAGGTTCTGCTGCCACCCGCAAACACCTGTTTGTCATGTCAGCGGCCATGCCGCAGGGCATCCGGACCGAACTTGCGGCGCAACTAGCCGCTCGCGTTTCTGCCGCTGCACATCATCGCCACCGAACAGCGACAACTGTTCCGGCGGACGATCCTGCAGGTCGCTGACGCCGAACCCGATCAGCCGGACGGCCCGGCCGGCAAGCCCCTCCTCATGCAGGAGTGCCAGGGCGACGGCCCGGAGCGTGAAATCATCACAGCAGGCTGGATTCAGTACCTGCTGGCGAGTGATGGTCTTGAAATTATGCCATCGTACCTTCAGTCGCGCCGTCCCGGCATACCGTGATTTTTCACGCAGGCGCATCCCCACCTCGTCCACCAGTTCAAGCAGCATTTTCTCCACCCGCTCCAGCTCGCGGACATCGCGACTGAAGGTGTGTTCCTTGGAAATGCTTTTTTCTTCCGACTCGGTCTGCAGTTCGCGCGCATCCTCGCCATAGGCGAGTCGCAGCAGTTGTTCGGCGGTATGCCGTCCGACCACGGCGTCCAGCACGGGCAGCGTGGTTCGCTGCAAATCACCGATGGTCATGAACCCCGCCTCGTTCAACCGGCGCTGCAGGACCACCCCCACGCCCCAGATGCGTCCGACAGGAAGGGGCGACAGGAAGGTCAGGATCCCCTCGCGTGTGGATGGCACCAGCGTCAATCCATCGGGCTTGTGCATATCGCTGGCGATCTTCGCAAGGAACTTGTTTGTGGCCACGCCCACCGATGCCGTCAACCCGATCTCCTCGCGGATCATGCGCCGGATCGCCTGGGCGATGTCCTCGCCGCCGCCAAAGAGCGCCTGCGCCCCGGAGACATCCAGGAACGCCTCGTCGATCGACAGCGGCTCGACCTCCGGTGTGAACCGCTCAAAAATGCCGAAGACGGCATTTGAGATCTCCTGGTAGCGCTCGCGACGCGGCGTAATAATCACCAGTCCGGGGCAACGGCGCACAGCCTCGCCCATCGGCATGGCCGAATGGATACCAAACCGCCGCGCTGCGTAGCTGGCAGCCGCCACCACGCCGCGCTGTTCAGCGGGCGATCCGACCACGACCGGAAGCCCGCGCAGGCCCGGATTATCGAGTTGCTCGACGGATGCAAAGAACGCATCCATATCAACATGCAGGATAACCCGGTCCATACGCCTCGCTCTCAGCCTGCCTGCCGCTGGCGATACGACTCGACCTCCCAGTTCTCTATAAACTCACGGGCGGCATCCGTCATGTATTCAACCCCGCCGAAGGCCGCCGTCAGCTTGAGCACGAGGGCACCATCCTGCGCCAGATCGAGCGCCAGGTCGGCATTCTTCTGCGAGGTACCAATCCCATAGACCCGTCCGCCAGCGACGACAACCTTCGGGGCATACCCCCGCTCGGCCTTGTATTGCGAGACGGCCGCCGCCGTCAACGGCCCGGTGAACGGGAACGCCTTGGCATAGACCAGATGATCCGGTGTCAATGGTCCCGGCGCATCGGCAAACAGGCCACACGACGCCGTGAAGGCGGCATCCACCCCGAACAGTGCCGTGATCTGCGACTCGATCGCCGGATTCGCCGGGGCATTGTCGATCTCCAGGGCCTGCGAGATACCCGCCGATTTATAGACCATTCTCAGGGTATCCATGACCCTGCCGTAAAGAGCCCGGATCTCATCCGCTGTATCCGCCGCGATGAAGATGCCATGGTTCTTGAGCACGAGCAGCGCGGGCTGATGACCGTGCGCCGTCCGATAGGCGTCGATGCGCTTGCGCACTTCCATGCACAGCGTATAGCCGGGGTCGATGTAGTCAACCCATAACGCATCCGGAAAAAGGCGCTTGCAGGCCGACTCCCCGTCC
>JFJP01006251.1_pt1 | contig 10404 bp, 11 predicted proteins | sample 431651 | NCBI WGS metagenome assembly JFJP01 (sample SAMN02602958, study PRJNA72255) | Microbial mat metagenome, whole genome shotgun sequencing project. | biome: fresh water; feature: sink hole; material: water; isolation source: purple microbial (photo- and chemosynthetic) mats found in... | reverse complement strand
CGGGGCTTTTTCGTTTCTGCATGCTCGCTGGCTGGCGCTATCAGCCGGGAAGCCGTCAGAGGCGGGTGCGTGACAACACAGACTCCAGAAGCCCGCGGGCTGCGGGCATTGGCGAGCGGCCAGTACAGCCACAAACAGCAGGCGTTCATCGATTTCGTTTTGAACCAGTGCGTGAGCCAGGGGTTATGAGCTTTCGCCCGAAAAACTGACCCCACTGCTGCGCCTGCGCGACCAGAACGCGCTGGCCGATACAGCGCTCACGTACAGTGCCACGCATGCCCAACGCGCTGCCGCCCCTGATCCAGTCTCTGCTGTCGCCCAGCCGCTATCCGCACCCGGTCGATGCCGTTCAGCTGATGCAAACCCACGGCGCCTGGGTGCTGCTGGCTGGCGACCGGGCCTACAAAATCAAGAAGCCGGTGCATTTTCCTTTCATGGATTTCAGCACCTTGTCGCTTCGCCGCGCCGCCTGCGAGGCCGAGCTTCGGGTCAACCGCCGTTTTGCCACCGCCGACCCGGCCACCCAGCTGTATCTGGGTGTGCTGCCGCTGCTGGGCAGCGAAGCCGATCCGCGCTGGGGCCAGCCTGACGCGCACGGCCCTCAGGCGATCGAGTACGCGGTGCACATGCGGCGGTTTGACGAGGCCAACCGGCTGGACCATCTGTGTGCCCGCGGCGCGCTCAGCACCGCGCAACTGCAAGCCCTGGCGAAAGATTTCGCGGCGTTCCAGGCCCGCGCGGCCGTGGCCGCGACCGGCGGCGCCTGGGGTGAGCCGGCCGGGGTGATCGCCTTTGCGCGCGACAACCTCACCACCTTGCGCGAACACCTTGGCGGGCCAGAAGACGCCAGCCAGCTGGCCGCGCTGACCCAATGGACCGAGGCGCGGTTTGCCCGCTGCGAACCGCTGCTGGCAGAACGCCGCGGCCAGGGCCGGGTGCGCGAGGGCCATGGCGATCTGCACCTGGCGAACCTGGTGTGCATCGGCGCGACGGTGTTGCCGTTCGATGCCATCGAATTCAACGAATCGCTGCGCTGGATCGACACCGCCAGCGACATCGCCTTTCTCTGGATGGACCTGCTGAACCAGCACCAGAGCGGGCTGGCCAACACCTTTCTGAGCGCCTGGCTCGACGCCAGCGGCGACACCACCGCGCCCAGCGTGTTGCCGTTTTTTGCTGTCTACCGGGCGCTGGTGCGCGCCAAAGTGGCGGTGCTTCGCAGCGCACAGCCCGGCGCCGATGCCCCAGCCGCGCAGGCCGAGGCGCGTGGCTACATGGCGCTGGCGCAGCGCATCGCCGAGCCGCCTGCGCCCCGGCTGGTGATCACCCACGGCCTCTCGGGCAGCGGCAAAACCTGGGCCGCCGGGCACTGGCTGGCCGCCGACCCGGGTGGCCGCGCGATCCGGCTGCGCTCGGATGTGGAGCGCAAGCGGCTGCATGGCCTGTCGGAACAGCAGGCCAGCGGATCCGGGCTGAACAGCGGCCTTTACAGCGCCCAGGCGCATGGCGACACCTACGCCAGCCTGCTGGCGCGCAGCGAAGATTTGCTGCGCCAGGGCTGGACGGTGCTGGTGGATGCGGCGTTTTTGCGGCAGCACGAGCGGGCCGCCTTTGCGGCGCTGGCCGGGGCGCGCGGTGTGCCGTTTCACCTGCTCGCGCCCGAGGCTCCGGCGGCGGTGCTGCGCGAGCGGATCGCGGCGCGGCAGGCCCGCGGCGGCGATGCTTCAGAGGCCACGCTGGCTGTGCTGGAGCAGCAACTGGGCTGGGTGGAACCCCTCACACCGGCCGAACGCGCGCAGTGCTTGCCCACACCAGGCTGACAGCGTTCACAAGATATTTCACAAGCAGCGCACCGGGTTTCACAAGCCAGCGGCGGCGGTGCTGGCTACCATTCGGGCACACCACAACACCCCGGAGACAAACCCCATGCCCGTGATCACCACCGTTGAAGACCTGCGCGTCCTGGCGAAAAAGCGCGTGCCGCGCATGTTTTACGACTACGCCGATTCTGGTTCGTGGACCGAGAGCACCTACCGCGCCAACAGCGACGATTTCAAGCGGATCAAGCTGCGCCAGCGCGTGGCGGTGAACATGGAAAACCGCAGCACCGCCACCAAAATGGTGGGGCAAGACGTGAAGATGCCGGTGTGCATTGCGCCGGTCGGGCTGACCGGCATGCAGAGTGCCGACGGCGAGATCAAGGCGGCCAAGGCGGCCGAACGGTTCGGCATTCCGTTCACGCTGTCCACCATGAGTATTTGCTCGATCGAAGACGTGGCCGAACACACCACAGCGCCGTTCTGGTTTCAGCTCTACATGATGCGCGACCGCGAAGCCATGGCCCGCATGATCGAGCGCTGCAAGGTGGCCAAGTGCAGCGCCATGGTGCTCACGCTGGACCTGCAGGTGATCGGCCAGCGCCACAAGGATCTGAAGAACAAGATGCGCGCCTCGGTGATCCCGAGCCTGGGCAACATCGTCAACATCGCCTCCAAACCGCGCTGGGTGCTGGGCATGATGGGCACGCGCCGCCACACCTTCCGCAACCTGGTGGGCCACGTCAAGGGCGTGAGCGACATGAGTTCGCTGGCCTCCTGGACCAACGAGCAGTTCGACCCGACGCTGAACTGGGAAGACGTGGCCTGGGTGAAAGCGCAGTGGGGCGGCAAGCTGATCCTGAAAGGCATCATGGACGTGGAAGACGCGAAGCTGGCCGTGGCCAGCGGCGCCGACGCCATCGTGGTCAGCAACCACGGCGGGCGCCAGCTCGACGGCGCGCCGTCGAGCATCGACGCGCTGCCGGCCATCGTGGCCGCGGTGGGCGACCAGATCGAGGTCTGGATGGATGGCGGCATCCGCAGCGGGCAAGACGTGCTCAAGGCCTGGGCACTGGGCGCTCGCGGCACCATGATCGGCCGCGCCATGGTGTATGGCTTGGGCGCCATGGGGGAAGAAGGGGTGTTGAAGGCGCTGGAGATCATTCACAAGGAACTCGATGTGACCATGGCTTTCTGCGGCCATACCCGCATTGAGACGGTGGACAAAGGCATACTCCTGCCCGGTACCTACCCCACCTGACAGCAGCCCGAAAAGCGATTCCTCAGCCCCATGACCGAAACCCCGTCTGCCCCCCCGGTTTTCCAGCGCGTCAGCACCTGGTGGCGGGTGCTTTCTATTGTTCTGCTGATCGCGCTGCTGTTGGGCTGGGCCGTCGGCGTCAGCATGACCGAGCAACTGAAAGCCCAGATCGTGCAGCTGCAGGGCCGCCTGGTGCAGGTGTCCCAGGTGCGCCAGATTGCGGTGCTGCAAGACAAAGACCAGCTGCCCGCGATGCTCATCACCTTCGACCCGCAGCAGGGCGTGCTGCTGATTCAGCGGCTCAACGAGGTGCGCGAAGGACGCCAGGACAGCATGCAGCTCTGGGCCCTGACGCCTGACGCCGCGCCGCGCTCGCTCGGCGTGATCGCGAGCAAGTACCAGACGCTGCAAATGCCGGTGACTGAGGCCGCGCTGCGCGGCGCCACCTCGCTGGCCATCAGCGTGGAAAACAAGGAAGGTGTGACCGAAGCAGCCGGCCCCAGCCTGCCCTACCTGTTCCAGGGCTGGCTGGTGCAGAAATCAATCTGAAGGCCGGAGCGCGCGCCACCCGCCGGGAGACCCCGCCTCAGAACGCTGGCGTGCCGCGCCCTCGGTGGCTTCAGCGCAGCTCGTATTCAAACGTGCTCACCACCCGCAGCCGTTTGCCGCGTGAGCTGCCGTCGTCGAAATCGTTGCCGTCGTCGCCGGTGATCCGGATCACGCCCTGGTTGGCGGTCTTCAACGGACCGAGCTTGGCTCCGGCCTCGGCGGCGAATTTTTCGGCCTGCTCGCGGGCATTGCGCGTGGCCTCGGCCAGCAGCGGCGCCTTCACGTCGTTGAAGCCGCGCAGCTGAAACCGGGGGCCGCTGCGCGCGCCGTCGTTTTCGCCGCCGAGCTGCACGCCATCCTGAATCAGCGGGTCCACCGCCAGCGCAGCTTTTTCCACCTCGGCCACGCGAGCCGATTTCACCAGCACCTGGCCACTGCCGTTGAAGCGGAACGGCACATTGCCCTGCGCGAATTCGCGCGCCAGCAGGTCCTGCACCTGCAGCGGGCGGGCCTCCAGTTCCTCGTCGGTGAAGCCGCGCGCCTTCAGAAACGCCAGCACCTTCTCGCGGTCCGCCGCCAGCGCCTGCTGCACGCCACTGAATTCGGCACCGGCGCGGCGAAAGCTCAGCGTCCAGATGGCGAAGTCGCTCTCCACGTTCTTCTCGGCCAGGCCCTTGACGGTGACGGTGCGATCGGCCATGCGAAAGCGCTCCAGCCCCTGGCTGACCGCAAAGCCGGCCATGGCGAGGCCAGCGGCCACCAGCAAGGCGGCAAGAAAACGGGCGATGTGGTTCATGGTGTTCGGCTCCGGGTGTGGATGGTGCGGCCGGCAGTCGCGCCGCTTTGAATGGTCAGTTTAGGGCAACGCATGGTGCCCAGGGCAGCGCTATCCTTGCCCAGTGACCACCGAACGCACGACCCAAACCGCCCTGCCCCGGCGCATCGCGCACCTGGACATGGACGCGTTTTTTGCCTCGGTCGAACTGCTGCGCTACCCGCAGCTCAAGGGCCTGCCGGTGGTGATCGGCGGCGGGCGCCGGCGGGCCGACGACCTGCTGGCGCGGCTGCGCGACACCTACCCGGAGCGCGACTGGAGCGAAACCACGCTGGACCGCATTCCGCTCGACTTCTTTCCCCGCCTGGCCGGCTACACCGGGCGCGGCGTGGCCACCACCGCCACCTACGCGGCGCGCCAGTTCGGCGTGGGCTCGGCCATGGGGCTGATGAAGGCCGCCAAGCTGTGCCCGCAGGCCATTTTGTTGCCGGTCGATTTCGACGAGGTGCGCCGCATCTCGCGCCTGTTCAAAAGCACCATCACCGAGATCGCGCCAGTGATGGAAGACCGCGGCATCGACGAGGTCTACATCGACTTCACCAACGTGCCCGGCGGCCAGCGGGAAAACGGGCGGGCGCTGGCGCGGCTGATCCAGAGAAGCATTCACCAGGCCACCGGTATCACCTGCTCGATCGGCGTGGCACCCAACAAGCTGATCGCCAAGATGGCGAGCGAATTCAACAAGCCCAACGGCATCAGCATCGTGCTGCCTGAGGATTTGCAGACGCTGATCTGGCCACTGCCCTGCCGCAAGATCAACGGCGTGGGGCCCAAGGCAGACGCCAGGCTGCAAGCCCACGGCATCCACACCATTGGCGCGCTGGCCGAGCGCGAGCGCGGCTGGCTGATCGAGCATTTCGGCAAGAGCTACGGCGACTGGCTGCACGCGGTGAGCTGGGGCCGCGACGAGCGCCCGGTGGTGACCGAGAGCGAGCCGGTCAGCATGAGCCGCGAAACCACCTTCGAGCGCGATCTGCACGCGGTGCGCGACCGCGCTGAGCTGGGCGCCATCTTCACCCGCCTGTGCGCGCAGGTGGCAGCCGATCTGCGAGCCAAGGGCTACCAGGGCAAGACCATCGGCATCAAGCTGCGCTACGACAATTTCCAGAGCGTCACCCGCGACGTGACGCTCCCCGACGCCACCGACGACGCGGCCAGCATTCGCCGCCACGCCGGACTCTGCCTGAAACGCGTGGACCTCACGCGGCGCATCCGGCTGCTGGGCGTGCGGGTGGGCAAGCTCGTCAAACCAGGGACAGAGGGCGCTGCGCCCGCGCACTACAGTGGCAACCATCCTTCGGTTCCCCGCAGCGTTCAAGACAAGGCCCACGATGACCACACCCACCTGCTTTTCCCTGATCTCGACTGACGACCACATCGCCCACCTGGTGCTCAACCGCCCCGAGGCGATGAACACCATGCACCCGACCTTCTGGCGCGAGCTGGACGAGGTGCTCACCCAGCTGCACCGCGATGGCACCGCGCGCGTGCTCGTGATCAGCAGCACCGGCAAGCACTTCTCGGCCGGCATGGCGCTGGAGACCTTTGCCAGCATGCAGATGGACGACCAGAGCCCCGAAGGCCGCGCGGCCATCTTCGACCTGCTCACCGACATGCAGGCCACCTTCACCAAGCTGGAAAACCTGCGCATCCCGGTGATCTGCGCGATTCAGGGCGGCTGCATCGGCGGCGCGGTGGACATGGTCACCACCGCCTGCATCCGCTACGCCACGGCAGACGCCTTTTTTTGCATCCAGGAAATCAACATCGGCATGGTGGCCGACGTGGGCACGCTGCAGCGCCTGCCCAAGCTGATCCCGCTGGCGGTGGTCAAGGAACTGGCCTACACCGGTCGCCGCCTGAGCGCGGCCAAAGCCGAGCAGTACGGCCTGGTCAACGCCGTGTTCGACACGCCCGAGGCCATGCTGGCCGCCGCGCTGCAGTGCGCGAAAGAAATCGCCAGCAAGCCGCCGGTGGCGATCTGGGGCACCAAACAGGCGATGACCTACGCGCGCGACCACTCGGTGGAAGACAGCCTGCGCCAGATGGGCTGGCTGCAGGGCGCCATCTGGAGCAACCGGCATGTGGGCGAAGCGATCACGTCGATGAAGGAAAAGCGCGCGGGCCAGTTCACCCCGCTGGCCAGGCTGCAGTCGTTCAAGGAACTTGACTAGAAATTCCTGAATGTGCTGGTTGAACGCGATGCCAGAATCGGCGCATGAAGACCTTCCACAATCCTCACCACCACCGCCACGCCGGCAAACAGGAGATGTTCCGCGGCCGGCTGGTCGATTGCCACGAGACCCCCGCCCGGCTCGACTTCGTGCTGGCCGAGCTGCAGCGCCGGCAACTCGGTGCCATCGTGTCCACCGCAGACACCGATGCGCTGGACGCTACCCTGGCCCGGGTGCACAGCCCGCGCTACCTGGACTTCCTGCGTCAGGCGTGGGACGACTGGGTGGCGCTGGACCCGGGCAACGCCGATCGCGACGCGCTGCCATCGGTCTGGCCGCTGCCCAACCGCCACGGCTTTCGCACCGATGTGCTGCCCGGCAATTTTGCGGCGCGCCTGGGCGCGTTTGCGTTCGACTCAGGTTGCCCGCTCACCGCGGGCACCTGGGTGGCAGCCCGCGCCGGCGCCGCCTGCGCCCTGGCGGCTGCGCACGCGGTCGCCGCCGGTGAGCGCAGCGCGTTCGCGCTGACCCGACCGCCGGGCCACCACGCCGGGCCCGATTACTTCGGCGGCTACTGCTTTTTGAACAACGCCGCCGTGGCCGCGCAGGCACTGCGCGACGCTGGCCGGCAGCGGGTGGCGGTGCTCGACATCGATTACCACCACGGCAATGGCACCCAGACCATTTTTTACGAGCGCGCCGACGTGCTCACCGTCTCGCTGCACGGCGACCCGCGCACCGAGTACCCGTTTTTTCTCGGCCATGCCGACGAGCGCGGCGCGGGCGCCGGCGAGGGTTTCAACCTCAACCTGCCGCTGCCGCGCGGCACTGGCTTCGGCGCCTGGCGCCGGGCGCTGGACGTCGCCCTGCAGGTGGTGGACAACTTCGCCGCCGACGCGCTGGTGGTGCCGATGGGGCTGGACACCTTCGAGGGCGATCCGATCTCGGGCTTCACCCTGCAGAGCGACGACTACCGGGCGATCGGTGCCGCATTGGCCAGCGCCGGTCTGCCCACCGTGTTCACCTTCGAAGGCGGTTACGCGGTCGATGCGGTGGGCGTGAATGCGGTCAACCTGCTCGAAGGTTTCCAGCGCGCCAGTTGAGCGTTACGCAGCGCGCCATCCCCGCACCGCCCGAGCGCCAATCGCCTCACTGCCGCGCGGTGCGCACGTTGGCTGGCGGCAGCTGCGGGTGGCTGCTGCGCCAGGGGTTGATGTCGAGCCCGCCACGGCGGGTGTAGCGGGCGTACACGCTGAGCTTGGTCGGCTTGCAGCGGGCCATGATGTCGGTGTAGATGCGCTCGACGCACTGCTCGTGAAACTCGTTGTGGTTGCGAAAGCTCACGATGTACTGCAGCAGGCCAGCCTGGTCGATCTGCGGTCCGCTGTAGCGAATCTGCACGCTGCCCCAGTCGGGCTGACCGGTCACCAGGCAGTTGCTTTTGAGCAGGTGGCTCACCAGCGTTTCCTCCACCGGCTTTTCGTCCAGCGCGGCCTGCAGCAGCTCGGGCGCGGGCTGATACAGGGTGCACTCCACATCCAGCCGGTCGATCGACAGGCCATCGAGCTCGTGCACCGGCTCGGCATCGAATTGCTCCGGCAGCAGCAGGCGCACGCCAGCCGTGGCCCGCGCCGGCGCACCGTGCCAGATGGCGGCGCTGATGTCGTCCCGCAGGCGCTCGCGCACCTCGTCTGCGCTGGCAAAGCGGGTGTTGTTGAAGCTGTTGAGGTAGAGCTTGAACGACTTGCTCTCCACGATGTGTGTGCTCTCGCAGGGCACGGTGATGTGCGCCAGCGCCACCTGCGGCTTGCCGCGGGAGTTGAGCCAGGAGAGTTCGAACGCGGTCCACAGATCGGCACCCAGAAAGGGCAGGCTGCCCGTGATGCCGATTTCCTGGCGCTTGGTTGCACGCGGCAGCGGAAACAACAGCCCAGCGTCGTACTGGTCGATGTAGGCCACGGCCTTGCCGAGCTGGGAATGTTCAGGGCTGTTTTGCATCATCGGGAACAGGTTATTTGAATTCGCGTTCGCGCAGCCATTTGGTGGCCACCCACTTCTCGCCCGCCACCACGGGCGCACCGCCATGCAGGGTGCGGGTGGCGGGAGAGGGCCGGTCGTAGCTGAAAAAAACCGCATTGCCCCGCTGCGGCGCCACCTCGAGACCGAGATCGGGGAAGGTGGTGCCGCCGCCTTGCTGCGGCTCATTGAGGTACATCACCAGCGTGGCCAGGCGCTGGCCACCGCGCTGGAGCACCTTGGCCGTGCCGGGCTCGCCGGGATCGAAATAGTCGTAGTGCGGCTTGTACTCGGCGCCCGGGCGGTAGTGAAGCACCTGCAGGCCCTCGCCGTTTTCCACCGGCCAGCGCAGCAGGTGGGCAATGCGTGCCTCAAGCCGCGCCAGCAGCTCACTTTCGCCGCGCTGAAAGAACATGCCGCTGCTGGTGCGGTCGGGGTTGAGCTCCTCACCCCCGGTCTGCGTCTGCACGGTCAGCGAGCGCGCCAGGCGCGGCCGGGCAGCTTCAATCAAGGCCTCGCACTCCTCATGCGACAGCAGGCCAGCGCAGGCTGGCGATCACCTGCACCCGCCGGTCGCCCGCATCGACCTCGCGCGACGAGGTGGACAAGTCCACATCGGGCAGCCGCACACCGTCTTCCGCCGCCATGCCCGCCCCGGCAGCGGGTGTCACCACCGGCGCCAGGGGCTGCTGAAGCCGGTGTTCGCGCAGCGTGTCATCGAGTGCGCGCTGGGCCACACCGGCGGCCCACCCGGCCTGCACCATGGCCTGCAGCACCGCCTCGTTGGGGTGGCCGCCGGCGGCCTGCTCCAGGATCCACTGACGCAGCTCGGGTGTGATGGGCTGGCTCATGTCGGCTCTTGGTCTTTCAGCCCTGCGCCTGGCGCCGGAACACCAGCCGGTCGGGGCAACGGTAGCCTTCTTCGGCGAACGCTTGCAACTGCGCCGGGGTGGAAGCCTGGTGCTGAACCGCGAAGCGCACCATCAGGCCGCGCGCGCGCTTGGCAAAGAAGCTCACCACCTTGTGCTGGCCACCCTTGCTTTCCTCAAACACGCAGCTCACCACGCGGGGCTTGAGCGCCTTGCGATCGACCGCCTTGAAGTATTCCTCGCTGGCCAGATTGACCACCACCGGCGACTTGTCGGCCGACGCACGCTGATTCAGGTAGTCGGCGATCTCGCTGCCCCAGAACTGGTACAGGTTGGTGCCGCGCGCCGTGGGCAGGCGCGTGCCCATCTCCAGGCGGTAGGGCTGCATGAGATCCAGCGGCCTCAACACCCCATACAAACCACTCAGGATGCACAGGTGCTGCTGCAGCCAATCCAGATCGGCCAGGCTCAGCGACTTGGCGTCCAGCCCGCCATACACATCACCATCAAAAGCCAGCACCGCCGGCTTGCTGTTGCTGGCGGTGAAGCGGGGCGACCAGGCCTGGTAGCGCGCCACGTTCAGGCCCGAGAGGGCGTCGGACAGGCTCATCAGCTCAGCCACCTGCTGGGGCGACTTTTCGCGCAACACCGCGATCAGCTCGGCAGCCTGCTGAGCAAACAGCGGCTGGGTGTGGGCAACAGCGGGCGACGGCGTCTCGTAATCAAGCGCCTTGGCAGGTGAGATGAGAAACAGCATGGTGTGCAAGCGGCCCGGCGGGGGCAAAGGGTCAAGACAGGGAATTCCCGGGTCGGGGGAATGGCGCCAAACGCTTTTGGCGCCAGCCGCTGATTATGGGCAAGGCTGCGGACCGCAATGGGATGC
>JFJP01029826.1_pt1 | contig 10405 bp, 6 predicted proteins | sample 431651 | NCBI WGS metagenome assembly JFJP01 (sample SAMN02602958, study PRJNA72255) | Microbial mat metagenome, whole genome shotgun sequencing project. | biome: fresh water; feature: sink hole; material: water; isolation source: purple microbial (photo- and chemosynthetic) mats found in... | reverse complement strand
CGGGGGGAGAAGATCCAGGGAAGATATTGGGACATCCAGCCGACGACCGGGAACCAGAGGAGCTTGTCCGGTTCCTTGCCCTTCCTGCGGCCTGCCGTGTACTGCCAGATCATCATGATAAAGATGGAGAACATGCCGACCAGGCCGGACCACCAGACAATCGGATTGCCGAAGGAAGCGATGGCCTCATCAAAAGGCGCCTTCAGCAAGGCTGCGTCATAAAAGAAAATCGGACGGATGTCGAAAGGCCATTCATACCAGAAGGAATAGTAGGGATGGGGGGAGGTGACGCTCTTGTGGTATTCATACATGCTCTTCTGGGAATCGACAACCCACTGGAGGAAGGTTTTTGTCTTGTCATGATGCGGCACGGGCAGGTAACTTAGTGTATAGACGGCTGCCGGAACCACGATGAAGAGTATGATGCAGATCAGACAGGTGAGATAGAAATATTTGACAACCCATTTGCCGACGCCCTGTACTTTTTCTTTCGGTTCCAGTCTTTCCCGATTCTGCCTGTTTTTGAATTCCCTGAATTCAACGGTTCGGGAATAAAAGAACAGGAACGCAAGGCCGAAAACAGCATAAAAACCGATCCATTTCACAGCGCCTGCAAGTCCGAGAAACAGGCCTGACAGCGCGAGCGGTCTGATCGATTTCCAGAATCCCTTTTCATAGGCGGGCTCATCCAGGTAAACAAGCATGAAGTAATACGAAGCCATGATGAAGATGATCAGATAACTGTCCACCGTACCGATGCGTGTCTGGGTGAAATGCATGAAGTCCGCCGCGAAGAACAGGGTGCAGAAAGTGGCCCAGTACGAGTCCTTGAACAGACGCTTCGCCATGGCGAACATCAGGGGGAGCATCAGCGCGCCGACAATGGCTCCGAGCCAGCGCCAGCCGAAAGGCGTCATGCCCATGATGGCTATGCCGACCTGCATGATGTCCTTGCCGAGTGGCGGATGGGTGTTTTCGTAAATAACAGGCCAGTTCTTCAGCTGTTCCAGGGCGGTGCGGGGGAAGTACACTTCATCGAAATAGGTATTGTGCAGCACATTGGGACGATATGGGACAATATCCTGCTCATCAAAGAGTTTTTCAACCCCAGGGGCTCCCTTGACATCGGTCACCGTGAAACCGGAAAGCTGTTCCCTGCCATGGAAAAAGGCGAGTTCCCTGTATTCCGCCTGCCAGAAGCCGGTTTTCTTGCCGTCGCTCTTGGGTGCCTGCTCCGCTGTCGTAATGCGCAGGCGATTCGTCACAACGCCTTCCTGACTGTATGCCCAACGGAAAAGCGCTTCCATGTCCAGATTGGTGAAGGAGACAAATTCCCCATCCTTCTCCGCGGATATTTCCAGCGAACCGAAGCAGCCCCAGACAGGACCCAGACCACCGAACAGAAGGGTGCGGTCGACGGTCACTTCCCGGCCGAAGTCGACGATGAAGGAATCCCCCTTCTTTTCAGGCGTCCAGCCTGTCTGCGGAGAACGGAACGAACCGAGCCAGACCATGGCGACCGCCAGATAGATGGCCGCGATGAGCCAGGCGCGCTTCCGGTCTGCCAATGTCATTCGGGCGGGGTTTTGGGATAATTCGATCATCGGATTTTCCGCCTTTCGATTTGTTTTGTTTCGGTTGCCGCCAAGACGGGTGGACCATCAACAATGGCGGATTTACCGCCTGCGGAGGTTCCCGTTTCGCCGGAAACGCGAAACAGGATGAAAACCGTCCAGCCATACGCAAGAATCAGAAGGAGGGATGCAACTGTGCCACGTGTTTCCGATACCGGCAGCCAATAGATGAGAGACCAGCTCAAATCATATACGACCCACTGATTGAACGCTGTGACAGCAGAAACCAGCAGAAATGGACCCGCCAGACGGAATTCATACAGCATGCAGGCTGTCCCGATCAGGAGAGCCGGAACCAGATACCGCTCGTGCATCTTCGTCATGAAGAGGAAGGCGGAGAACAAGGCAATCCAGGATGCGAAGAAGAGGCTGCCCGGGTGATGCGGCTTTCGCAGGAGAAGCCAGCCAGCCAGAGAAAAACCTGCAGCGGTCAGCAAAAACCCCCAGGTGGACATCGGCAGACCCAGAACGGGCGTGGAATCCGCTACCGTCTGTCCACCGAGCGGGAACCATAGATTGAACGCATTCGCGGTTCCGTACGGATAATCCTTGATGCTGCGCAGGTAAAGATCGAACAGCCACCAGAAGGGGTCAAGCCATTTCGGTATCCGCCCGGAGAGGGAAGTCGGCGTATAAAAGGGAAGTATGATGGCCAGATACATGCCCGTACCTGCTGCAAGTGCGAGACCGATTGTCCTCAACCATTTTTTCCATTTTAATCCAAACAACGCATGTAAAAAGGCCGCCAGCACGATGGGGGTCAATAGGCCGCTCTGCGGTTTTGTGAGGACGGACAGCAGGAAGATGAGCGCGGCCGCAACCGGTTTCTTCTCAAGAAACAGCAGAAGCACCAGCATCAGAAGCATGGCGGGAATCCCATCGAATTGACCCCAGACGGAGGAATCAAAAAGCACGGCGGGATTCATGAAATAGAGCATGGCAAGGGCGAATCCTGCGCGAGGCCGATCCATTCCCAGTCCCAGACGCATCAGGAGGCTTGCACCGACAGCATCCGCCAGAACCGCCCATAATTTGATGAACTGCACATGGCTGGCTGCACCCATCTGCGTCAGACTGGCAAACTCGCCTGTTAACCAGAGCAGATATTGATAGGCAGGCGCATAGACGACATGAAAGGTGGCATAGAAGTCCCTTGGGCCCAAATCGGCCAGATGGCGGCTCCATGCGAGGTATCCGGTCATGTCGACATCGTAGGAAGGAGCAAGGGTGAAAAGGATGCGGAGTATGACAGCAACAACAAAAAAGGGTTGCCAGGTTCCCCATTCCTTTTTCGGTTCGAGGCGGTTGTCCCGTTTGCGTCCGTGAGCCATGAAAATAGTCTCCGATGCTGTCTCCGTTGCTGTCTGAGGGCCGGTTCCCATCATGCATCCGGCTCCTTGTCATTTTAAACCATCGGACTTGCTTCCGCAACCGTTTCAGCAACCGCGTCCGCAACCACATTCACAGCCGTTTCAGCAACCGCATCCGCAACCACATTCACAGTCGTTCGTCCGCAGATCCCGCGGATAATTGATGTTTCCCTTTTTTTGCGCTATGATGGATCAAACCGTCCGGCTCCGCACGGGCCGGGACCGATTGCCAGCACAGTTGTCGGTACCGGCTTTTTCGTTGCAGGGACAGGCATCTTGTCCTGTTCCGTTCCACGAACACATGGCGGAAATCCCGAGGACCGTGCCTTGTCGGCCTGTCCGAGACCGGTACGGCGGAGAGAATCGATGCGATATGTCAGCACCAGGGGCGGTACACCCGCCATGTCTTCCGCAGAAGCCATAAAAACCGGTCTTGCCCCGGATGGCGGTCTGTTTGTCCCGGAAGGGCACCCTGTCCTGGCCACCGGTGAATTGTCCTCCCTGATCGGCATGACGTACAAGGAACGTGCCGGATTCATCCTTTCACGCTATCTGACCGATTTCACCGAATCCGAGATTGCCATGTGCGTGGAAAATGCATATGGCGGCACCCGTTTCGACAAACAGGGCGTCGCGCCGCTGGTTCACCTCGACGGACGGCTGTCCGTCCTGGAACTCTGGCATGGTCCCACCTGCGCGTTCAAGGATGTGGCGCTGCAGATTCTTCCGCAGTTCATGACGGAAGCCATGAAAAAGACTGGTGAGAATCGGGAAATCGTCATTCTCGTCGCCACATCGGGAGATACCGGAAAGGCGGCATTGGAAGGATTTGCGGATGTGCCGGGCACACGGATAGCGGTTTTTTATCCGGATGAGGGCGTCAGTGAAGTCCAGAAGCGGCAGATGATCACGCAGGAAGGGTCCAATGTGCATGTAGTCGGCGTATCCGGAAACTTCGACGATACGCAGACCGGTGTGAAGCGGATCTTCTCCGATGCCGCCCTGGCGGAAGCCATGGACCGCGCGGGACTTGTGTTCTCATCGGCAAACTCCATCAACTGGGGCCGATTGGTGCCGCAGATCGTGTACTATTTCTCCGCCTATGCCGATTTGTGCCGGGAGAACCGCATTCAATGCGGGGATCCGGTGAATTTCGTCGTACCGACCGGCAATTTCGGGAACATCCTGGCCGCATGGTATGCCATGTCGATGGGGCTGCCTGTCGGCCGTCTCATCTGCGCATCGAACGCCAACCATATCCTGACGGATTTCATGGAAACCGGTGTGTACGATCGCCGCCGGGATTTTCACAAGACCGTTTCCCCTTCCATGGACATTCTCATCTCCAGCAATCTGGAGCGGCTTCTGTACGAAATGTCCGGCAAGGATGCGGAAAAAGTGGCCAGCTGGATGAAATCCCTCTCGGTTACCGGTGCCTACAACGTCGGAACCGAAATGAAAGAACACATCGCCAAACTTTTTTATGGTGGATGGACCTCTGAGGACGATACATTGAAAACCATTCATTCCGTCTGGAAAGAGCACCATTATGTTGCCGATACCCATACCGCTGTCGCCCTGAACGTATACAACGGATATCTTGCCGAAACCAATGACAAGACGGTCACGGTACTCGTCTCAACCGCAAGTCCTTTCAAGTTCAGCGACAGCGTGGCCGGCGCCCTGTTCGGAGCCGGTGTGCTGGAAGGAAAAGACGAGTTCGAGTTGCTGGACCTTCTGTCGGAACGAACGCAATGGCCGGTGCCGGCAGGGCTGGCCGGCCTTCGTGACAGGGAGATTCTGCATAAAGTCCATGCCACTGCGGAAGGAATGGCCCTCACCGTTTCCCGGCTGCTCGGAATCATTCCGGCAGCGGAAGGAGAGATACATGGCTGACAGGAACAAGGTCCATGTCCGGCTTGAAAAACTGGTTCGTGATTGCGCGCTGGAGGTACTGGCATGTCAGGAACGGATCAGTGAGATCAATATCGCATCCACGGATATCAACCGTCCCGGTCTGCAGCTGACCGGATTCTTCGATTACTTCGGAAATGATCGGGTTCAGGTCATCGGCAAAGTCGAGATGACCTATCTGGATCAGTTGGACTCCCAGTCCCGGTATGATGCGCTCTACGGCGTATTCAGCCGCAGCGTTCCCTGCGTTGTGCTTGCCCGCGGCATGGAGCCCCATCCTGAAATGTTGGTGCTTGCAGAACAGTTCAATACACCTCTTTTGCGGACATCCGAAGTGACAACGCGATTTTCCAGCAACCTTATTGCCATGCTGAACACGGAACTCGCCCCGATGGAGACCAAACATGGGGAACTCATCGAGGTCTATGGGGAAGGTGTGCTGATTCTCGGGGAAAGCGGCGTGGGCAAGTCCGAAACGGCACTGGAACTCGTGAAGCGCGGCCATAGGCTGGTTGCGGACGATCTGACGGAAATCCGGCGCGTATCAAGCAAGACACTGGTGGGTACCGCACCTGAAATCATCCGTCACCTGATCGAAATCCGAGGCATCGGTATCCTGGATGTGAAGCATTTGTACGGCATCGGATCAGTCAAGATGACGGAGAGCATCAATCTCATTGTGAACATGGAATTATGGAATTCCTCGAAACAATATGAACGACTCGGCATGGACGAGCAGTTCACGGAGATTCTTGGCATCAAGATTCCTTCCCTGACCATACCCGTGCGTCCCGGAAGAAACCTCGCCATCATCATCGAGGTCGCGGCCATGAACAACCGTCAGAAAAAGATGGGATACAATGCGGCCCAGGCTTTCTCACAGCGTATCAGCCTGCAGCAGGGGCTGCCGGTTGAATGATCGGCAACCGGTCCTGTCCCGCGTGGAAAACCGGCAGAATAACCCGTTGATTGTTCGGCAGAATGTCCTGAACTGCGAGGTAAGTCGTTTGACAGAGAACAGCCTGGAGACCGTGGCAAGCGGACTCATTCGTTTGTCCGGAGAAGATCGCGTTCGGAGAAACGTGGATATGAAGCCTTACACCACCATGCGGGTGGGCGGAACGGTCTCCGTGTTCGTGGAAATTTCCGGTGCGTTGGAACTGTCCGCCATTCTGCGTTTCCTTCATGGAGAAGGCGTGCCGCATGCCGTAATCGGCAACGGATCCAACCTCATCGTGGCGGATGAAGGATATGAGGGCGTTTTGCTCCACCTTTCCTCCGGACTGTCCCGCGTCACCGTGCTTCCGGATGGTCTGGAAGCGGAAGCCGGTGCCCTGCTTTCCGGTGTTTCCCGCGTCGCATGGGAAAACAGCTTCGCAGGCCTGGAGTTTGCCTCCGGCATCCCTGGCAGTCTGGGCGGTGCGGTGGCCATGAATGCAGGAGCGTATGGACGGGAAATCAAGGATGTCGTCGTGACAACAACCTGTCTTGACGCGAAAGGTGAAACCATTGTCCTGAAAGGGTTGGAGCATGATTTCGGATACAGACACAGCCGTGTGCAGACAGAGGGGCTTGTCGCCGTTTCCGCCAGACTCCGCCTGCAGCAGGGCGACCCGGATGCCATTCGCGCGGAGATGCGCGAACTGGCCGGAAGACGCGCGGACAAGCAGCCGCTCCATCTTCCCAGTTCGGGCAGTACGTTCAAACGCCCCGTCGGCTATTTTTCCGGTAAACTCATCGAGGATTGCGGACTGAAGGGTCTGCGGGTCGGCGGTGCGCAGGTGTCGGAGAAACATGCGGGTTTCGTCGTGAACACCGGAGGGGCTACCGCGGAGGATGTTGTCAATCTCGTAGGGCTGATTCGCGAAACCGTGCGACGGGAAACCGGCGTGACACTCGAACCGGAAGTGAAGCTTCTCAAGGGGGACAGCCTATGCAGTTTCTGATCATCACAGGCATGTCGGGCGCAGGGAAAAGCCATTGCGTGAAATATTTCGAGGATATCGGCTACTACTGCGTCGACAATCTGCCGCCCTCACTCATTCCAACCTTCGCGATGCTCAGCCGCCAATCCGGCAAGATGGAGCGGATTGCCCTGATTGTCGACATCCGCGGCGGGGACATGTTTCAGGAGCTCTTTCCGGCGCTGGAGCAGCTCACCATGCTGGAGATTGCCTATCGCATCCTGTTTCTGGACTCGAATGACGGGGTGTTGATCAAGCGATTCAAGGAGACGCGCCGCATGCATCCGCTGGCGCAGGATGGCCGCGTGCAGGACGGCATCACGCGGGAAAGAGAGATTTTGAGCCCTGTCCGGGCTAGAGCCGACTATATTCTGGACACCTCGAACATGCTGCCTCGCCAACTGCGGGAGGAAATCATCAAACTGTTCGTGGAAGGTCGTGCCCACAACAACCTGACGGTCAATGTCCGCTCCTTCGGTTTCAAGTATGGCATTCCGCTTGACGCGGACCTTGTTTTCGATGTGCGCTTCATTCCGAACCCCTTCTATGTCGATGCGCTGAAACCGCTGACCGGGCTGGATTCCGCCGTGTCCGACTATGTGATGGCCCAGTCGGAAAGCGTGACCTTTCTGAACAAACTGATGGACATGGTCTCGTTTCTGCTTCCCTGTTTCGTCAAGGAAGGCAAATCGCAGATTGTCATTGCCATCGGCTGCACAGGCGGAAAACATCGTTCCGTCACGTTGGCCTGCAAACTTGGCGGACTGCTGGAAGCCATGAACGCGACAGTTGTAGTTGAGCATCGGGATATTGATCGGGATGCGAAGGCGGCTGGCCAATGAGGACATTCCAATGGTTCCGAATCGGATTCCGTTTCCGGAAATGGCTTTCAGGCGCAGTCGCAGGAGCCGTTCTGATTCTTCTTTCTCTTGGCACACTTTTGAAGGATATCGCGGCAGGTCCCTATCAGATAGGAATTGCGGCCGTTTTGGCAGCCGGGGGTATCCTCAGCATAGGCATCTGCTTCCGGACCATCCTGTTGAAATTTCTGCACGTCTATCCGACCGGCATCTACAAGAAACCGGAAAACATCGCCGAAGTCGGGGATGTCCTGTACAGGCGCAAGGTGTTGTCATCCGGTCCGCGTATCGTCGTGATCGGCGGCGGCACCGGAATCTCCACCATGCTGCGCGGGTTGAAGAAATACAGCAGCAACATCACCGCCGTGATCACCGTGGCGGATGACGGCGGCGGTTCCGGCGCGCTGCGCGAAGACCTCGGCATGCTGCCGCCGGGAGACATCCGAAACTGCATCATGGCTCTTGCGGAAACAGAGTCCGTCATGGAGAGGCTGCTTCAGTACCGGTTTACGGAAGGAAGACTGAAAGGGCAGAGTTTCGGCAATCTTTTTCTGGCGGCCATGAATGGCATTTCCGACAATTTCGAACAGGCTGTCCGGTTCACGGGCGAAGTTCTCGCCGTGACAGGACGGGTTCTGCCCGTCACGGAGCAGGATGTCAGGTTGATCGCGGAACTCGAGGACGGAACGGTCATTGTCGGTGAATCGAATATCGGACGCCATCATCTCAGTCACCCCCATCGCATCAGGACGCTCCGTCTGGACAAAAAGGATGTGAAGGCGCTGGAACCGGTGCTGGAATCCATTCATGAAGCGGATTTGATTGTACTCGGTCCCGGCAGCCTCTACACGAGCATTCTTCCGAATCTCCTGGTCGACGGTGTGGCGGAAGCCGTCACAGAGTCCCATGCCGCAAAAATCTATGTCTGCAACGTCATGACACAGCCCGGAGAAACAGACGGGTACAGTGTTTCGGAACACATCCAGGCATTATGGGCACACGCGGGAAACAACCTCTTCCAGTACTGTCTGGTCAACAGCGGCGAAGTGAACGAAGCCATCCTCGATCGATACCGGAAGGATGGGGCGGATTTGGTGATGGTCGATCTTTCAAGATTGAAAAAGATGGGTATAAGACTGGTGGAAAGTGATTTGGTTGAGGTGCGGGATCGACCCTTCCAGCCTGATTCGGACAAATGGACGCAGGTTGTGCGTCATGATCCGGACAAGTTGGCGCAGGCGGTCATGGATATTCTCAGGGTCCACTGACTTTGGGGGCGGGAAGCCGAAGACCTTTCCCCTGGAAAGCAGGTGATGTCATGAAATTCAGACCTTCCTCCTGGCGGGCACCCGAGGCCGGGCTGCAGCGGGAATGGCTCCTGACGAACGGACTCGGTGGATATGCATCGACATCCGTGACCGGAGCGAACAATCGGCGGTATCACGGATTGCTCGTGGCGGCATCGCCGGTCGGCAATGAGCGTCAGTTCATTCTGTCCCAGATATCTGAGACTGTGGTTTCCGAAAACAGTTACCGAACCTTGCTGTCGTTTCATACGCGCGACCAGGATTACAGGGGAGAGGAATGCCTCCGCTCGTTCGTCTGGAACGGGATGCCTGTCTGGCATTACCGGGTTGGATCCCTTTCCATTGAAAAGCAGGCTGTTCTGGTCTACGGAAGAAATCTGACCGTGATCCGTTACCGGTTTGAAAACGGGGATGAACCGGTGTCCTTTCACATGACACCCCTCGTCAACTACCGGAATCATCATTTTCTTACATACAACCAGTACGCGCAGTACGAGGTGGACTTCAACGGCAGGCAGATGGATGTCCATCCGTTCGGTTCCTCCGACATCATCCGGATCACCTGCAGCGACGGCCAGGTGATCCGGCGCGACCGCACCTATTTTTACAATATGGATTATCCGCTCGAACGGGAACGGGGTTACCCGGCAACGGAAGACCACTACATTCCGGGCTACTACGAAATCAAACTGGAACCCGGCGCGTCCAAAGTCGTCACCCTCGCCGTCAGCCTGAATGAAAGCCTGGACGATGTGGATGGGGATGCCTGCATCCGCGAAGAGGAGTTCCGGTTGGCCAACCTTCCGTTCCGGCTGCTCTACCAGGATCCTTTCGTGCATGCCATGGCGCAGGCGGCCGATCAATTCATCGTACGCCACATGAAGGAAAACGACGAAGTTTCCATCATGGCCGGATATCATTGGATCGGGCCCTGGGGTAGGGACTCCCTTGTCGCGCTGCCCGGTCTGCTTCTGAAGTCAAAACGTCACGCGGATGCTGCAGGTCTTCTTGCCGATCTGGCAGGCAACATCAGGATGGGACTCCTTGCCAACCCGTTGCTTCCGGAAATCAAGTTCAATCCGGATATGGCTGCCGATGGTCCTCTCTGGTTCTACGAGACCCTGTTCCGCTACTTCCAGGAAACGGGAGACCTGGATTTTGTGCGGCGGATGATGCCCGTGTTGGAGGACACCTTCCAGATGCACGCGCTCTGCCGGATTCGCGGCATGCTGATGAATGAGGACGGCATGCTGGCAATCACGGACGGAAATGCCCCACTCACCTGGATGAATGCACGAATTGGGAATTGGGTGGTTACACCCAGGGCCGGCATGGTAGTCGAGATCAATGCACTGT
>JFJP01002423.1_pt1 | contig 10405 bp, 8 predicted proteins | sample 431651 | NCBI WGS metagenome assembly JFJP01 (sample SAMN02602958, study PRJNA72255) | Microbial mat metagenome, whole genome shotgun sequencing project. | biome: fresh water; feature: sink hole; material: water; isolation source: purple microbial (photo- and chemosynthetic) mats found in... | reverse complement strand
AAGGGACCAGCAAGGGCGTGCGCATTTCGAAAGCCTGTTCGCCCGTATTCCGCACGACTGGTACAGGAATAACCCTGTCGCACAGTATGAGGGCTATTACGCCAGCTTCTTCTCTTCTATAGCCATTTCGCCGCATTCGGTCTGAATATTGTGCTGGAAGAAGTTGCTAATAAAGGCGGCATCGACATGGCCGTGCGTTTCAATGAACAGGTTTATTTATTCGAATTCAAGGTTGTCGAGTTGATCCCGGCAGGTTCGGCGCTGGCCCAGTTGAAAGCGCGCGGCTATGCGGAGAAATATCGCGCGCTGGCGCAATCGATCCACTTGGTCGGCGTCGAGTTCAGCAAGGAAACCCGCACCGTGGCGGGTGGTGAAGTCGAGTCGAGCTGAATTCGGCAGTGTGAGTGCAACCCAAGATTAACCGACCACCTTCAACCGGCTTCGGCCACCTGACTCTGGTTTGACTTGAATTTGCACGCCGATGCGTTCGGCCATTTCATGCACATGCGAGATAACGCCAACCTTGCGACCCTGCGTTTGCAGATTGTCGAGCGCGTCCATGGCGACGGCGAGCGTTTCCGCGTCGAGGCTACCGAAACCTTCGTCGATGAACAGCGATTCCACCCGTACGCTGTGCGACGACAATGAGGCCAAACCCAGCGCCAAAGCGAGTGACACGAGAAAGGATTCGCCACCGGAGAGGGAATGCACGGAGCGACTTTCATCGCCCATGTCCTGGTCAACAACAAGCAGGGTCAAGGAATCCGGCAGACGTTGCAGAAGGTAGCGACGCGACAATTCGGCGAGGTGCAGGTTGGCGTAGCCGAGCAATACATCCAGCGTGTATTGCTGCGCAATACGCCGGAATTTTCGTCCATCGGCGGAACCGATGAGGTCGTTGAGCCTGGCCCAAATGGCGGTTTTTGCGGCTTGCGCGCGCATCACCTCGATTAACCCGGCGACGCGCAATCGACGTTCATCATCCTGCCGCAATGCCACTTCCTTTTCGAAGGCAATGGCTTTTTCCTGTGCCAGCAGCGGGCGGAGTTCGGCCAGTTGTTCGGCAATCCTGACACCATCCTCGCTATCGCCAACACCAGCGGCATCCGCCGGCGCCCTGGTCAGGTGCGCCGCCAGTTGCGCCTGACGTTCATTCAGCACGGTCGCGGCGGCGGCTGCCGCCTTATCCAGTTCCGCCAAGGCGGTGCGCTCGCTGGCCAGCCAGGCGACATCGAGATCGAGCAGAGGCTTGAGGCTGCCGATATCGAGGACGGCAAGCGCATGGGCATTGAATCGGTCGAGCCAGTCGGCGCGCTTGGCAGCGGCCTGATTCGATTGCGCACGCAGATTGATGCCGGCCGCATCGGCTAAATCGCGCGAGGTTTTCGCTTGCGCGGCGGCGGTTGCCGCCTGTCTGGCCGCATGCTCCCGCGCGCTGAACAGGCTTTGCGCTGCCGCGACCGCCCGCTGCAGGGCGAGTTCCACCTCAACGACTGGCTTGCCGCCCAGCAGGCCCGCGCGTAATTGACGCTTTGCCTCGATCCGCTGCGCTTGCATCTCGAACGTCGTCCGCGCCTGCACCTCGATTTCCCCGGCTTTTGCCAACAGGCCGGCGGCCGCGTCGATTTGACCCGCCAAAGTTTCGAGCGCGCGAGTCTGGTTCTCCAGCGCTTTGCGCTGCGCCAGCCAGGCCGATACCGTTGCTTGCCACGTTTGACGAAAAGCGATCGGATGCAGTTGCCATTCGGTTCGCCAAGTGTTTTCGGTATTGCTTCCTGGCAATACCGGGTCTAGTTGTGCAAGCAGGTCATTACATTGGGCTGTGGCCTGGGTGATGCGCTGCCGCGCTTGCAGCACCGCTTGCGCCGACTGTCGCAACGTCTCGCCCGTCACCAGACTCGCCTCGCGCGCCTTCTGCTCGGCCTGCTGCGCCGCGCTCAATCGCCTCTGCGCGGCATCTTTCGCTTTGCCGGCGGCCCGATATTCGGCTTCCTGTCTGGCGAGGTTTTGCAGTTCAACCTGATGTACTTCGCGGCGACTGACAAACCAGGCCTCGATGTCCGCTTCAACCCGCGATGCAAGCCTGTCGGCAAGCAATTCGCCATTCTCCAGGCGGGTGTGTTGCAGGCTATGTTGCCAGCTCTGCGCCACCGCATCACGGCGCGTGGCGAGGTCGCGCAGTCGAGTTTCAAGCCCGGAAAGTTGTTTGATCTGCGCTTTCAGAGTGGCGTCATGGCTCGCTTCCGCCTTCACCAAATCATTCAACGCTTCGCGCAAGCGGGCGAATTCTGCTTGCTGATCCTGCAACAGCGCATGCAATCGGTGGCTGGCGCCCGCTTCTGCATAGGGATGTTCAAGCGCGCCACATACCGGACAAGCCGCGCCGTCTTGCAAGCCGGCACGCAGGCTGTCGACATCCTGATTGCAGGCGGTCTGCGCGCGTGACAAATCACGTTCAGCCTGCTGCGAACGGCCTTCCATGCCAATCCGTTGTTGGCGCAAGCCTTGCAGCGCGATTTCTGTTTGCTGTCGAGTTTGTTGCGCAACCTCGGCCTCGCGCTCGACTTCAGCATGTTCGCGCCGACGTTCTTGCCATTGCATCAAGTGAGTTTGCGCCTCCGCCAGGCCCGCGCGGAGAGTTTCGGCCGCAACTCTTTTCGCGGCGAGTTCATCTGGATTGAATTGAGCGTAATGCGCGCTGGCGACCTGCTCGGCGGTGGCTGCCAGTTGCCGCTCCGCTTCGCATAAACCCTGCGCCTGGCGCTGTTGAGCTTCCGCCACGGCGGCGGCGGTTTCAGTTTGTTGCAGGCGCACCAGTTCAGTCTGTACCGCCTGCGCCTCGCCAGCGGCCGCCTCCGCTTGTTTAAGCAGATATTCCCAGTGCGACCAATCGATTGCCAGCGCTTCCGCCGCAGCGTTACGCGCTAGCCAGGTGTCGGTTTCGGCGCGCGCTTGAGCGGTGAGTTGTTGTCGGCTCAGCATTTCCACGCGTTCGACTTGATGCTTGCCGACCACTTTGACCGCCGCCTCCAGCGCATCTTGCGCGGCCTTGCATTGGGGGGTCAGGGTATTGATTTCGGTATCGAGTTGCTTTGCCGCTGCGATCTCGGGTTGCGCGTTTTGCTGTGTCTGGATGACCCCGTCGCGTTGCTGGCGTACCCCCTCCAGATCGGCTTCAGCCGAGGTCTGAAGCCGATTGGCTTCAAGCAGACGAGCTTCTTCTAGCTGTAGTTGCTTGGCGGCCTGCTCGATTTCCGCTTGCAAGCGTTCGCATTCGGCTTGCAGCGGCCGCGCCGGGGCGACCGCATCGATCAGTTCGAGGTAAGTCCGCCGCGCTGCGGCGGCTTGGCAGGTCTGGGTGGCGCGTTCCAGCGCGTTCCGCGCCAGATTTCGCTCGGCATCGAGCCGCGTCGCTTCCTGCCGCCAGCGTTGTACGTTTTCGAGCTCGGCGATCTGCTTGTCACGCGCCTTGGCTGCCGCGTCGGCTTCCGCGTGACCGTGTTCGAGTTGCGCCCGGGTTTCGTCGTTCAGCGGCGGCGCTTCAGTGAGTTGCCGTTCAAGCACCTCGAGTTGCGCTTTTTCAGCCGTGGCGCGCGCATAGACCTGGATCGACAAACGCTCGAAGTGCGCGCTCCCGGTCAAGGTCTGCAACAACCCGGCGCGCTCGTCGTCATCGGCTTTGAGAAAGGTGGCGAAATCGTTCTGCGCCAGCAATACGGCACGGGTGAACTGGGCAAAACTCAACCCCAGCAGTCGTTCGATGTTGCCATGCACCTCGCTCTTCAGGCTGCCGCCGACCGGCTGCCCGTCGGCCACCCGGGTAAGCAGGTAATCGACATTCTGCAACCGGCCATCGGCTTTCAGCCGCGCCCGCCGAATCGACCAGCGCGACCGGTAGGCGACGTTGTCAATGGCGACAAAATCAACCTCCGCATAAGCCTCGCTCTTGCCGCGTCGCAACAGGGTGCGCGGATCGGACGGCGAGATCTGCTCGTTCAGCACATCCGGAATCTGCGCGCGCGTTGCGCTGGCGAGCCGGGGTGTTGCGCCGTACAGGGCCAGGCAGAGTGCATCCAACAACGTGCTCTTGCCCGAGCCAGTGGGGCCGGAGATGGCGAACAAACCGGCACTGGCGAGCGGGTCGCGGCTGAAGTCGACCTCGAAACTGTCGGCCAGGCTGGCGAGGTTCTTGCCGCGTATGGCGAGGATTTTCATATCCCATCCTCCGCCGTGTTAAGAATTTCGTGCAACGCGGCGAGCAGATCATCGGGCGATGCCTCGCCATATTTTCGCAGATAGGTGTCTTTGAAAATGGCGACCGGGTCGAGTTGGCCGAGTTCATCCAGGCTGCGGGCGGCGGGTGCGGGTCGATCCGGGCTGATGCAGCTATGGGTATCTATCCTCGCCAGCCGCACCGGCTTGCTTTCCAGAGCGGCTTCGATGCGCGCGCGCAATCCTGGTTCGGGACCATCCAAACGAACCCGCACTTCCAGAAATGGCCGAGCGTCGGGGCCGACGTCAGCGAGTTCCAGTTTGGCCAGGGCCGCTTCCACTTCTTCGATCGGGGCGGCCTTCAGCGGCACCCGCAGCATCTCGACCGCGCGTGGCACCGCGATGCTTTCGATTCCGGCCAGACGCGCGCCATCGAGTTCGACAATGAGCACCTGATGCGGGTAGCCCATCTCGGCAAACGACAGCGGCAACGGGCTGCCGCTGTAACGGATGTGTTCGGCGCCGCCAACCTTCTGCGCGAGATGCAGATGCCCTAACGCGGCATAGGCGACGTCGGCGTCGAACAAGCTGCTGGACAGCATTTCCGCGCCGCCGACGACGATGCGCCGCTCGGAGTGTTCTGAAACCTGACCGCCCGCCATGTGGCAGTGGCCCATCGCGACGATGGCCTGATTCGGCTGGCGATATTCGCGCGCCATTGTCTGTGCCTGACCATATAGCGCGGCGACGCCTTGCAGATAAGCATCTCCCGCGTTATCCAGACGCGGTACATCGCTGACGCGCAGAAACGGAATGGCAAGGCACCAGGCGGCGACATCTCCCTGGCGATTGCGCAGCGGCACGACCAGTCGACTCACCTCGATATTGCCTTCGGCATCGCGCTCGACAACGCCGACGACGCGGGCGTCGAATTCCTCCAGAAAGGGTGCCGGCGCTTCCAGACGTCCGGGTGAATCGTGATTGCCGGCAATCAAAACGATGTTGAGATGCGGCACGCGTTGCCGGGCGGCGGTAAGAAATCGATACAACATGCGCTGGCTGGCGGCGGAGGGATTGGCGTTGTCATACACATCGCCACTGATCAATAGCGCATCGATCGCATGCGCTACCAGCGTCTGCAGCAGCCAGTCGAGAAAGCGTTGATGCTCCCAGGCGCGGTCATGGTGATGCAAAGTCTGGCCGAGATGCCAATCTGAAGTATGTAAGAGACGCATGCGGCGATGCCCTGTCAGGGTGAATGATGATCGTAGCAGCCTAACGGATCCGGTTGGCGTTTCATCGACACGGGAATCCGCTCACGGAGGGCAAGTGACTGTCCTGGTGACTCATGGACTGTCGCTCATTATGCAAATGGCGGCGGCTGCGTTCCGCTTTATGCGTGAAAATTGCGCCATGCAGAGGACGCTTCTGTTAAAAAGTACCAGATGAAACTATCGCGTATCCTGGTCGTTGACGACAATCATTTAATGCTCACCTTGCTGGTCGGACTGTTACAGCAAGAGGGCTATCGCCATGTCGACAAGGCTTACTCCGGCAAAGAAGCCGTCTCCAAATTCCTGCAAACACGCCCCGATGTCATTTTCATGGATATCGAAATGCCCGACTTCAGTGGCATCGAAACGCTCAAGGCAATCAAGGAATTCGGTACCACCTCGCAAGTTGTCATGGTGACCGCCACCCCCACTGCGGAAAACGTCAAGCAGGCCAAATTCGCCGGCGCTTGCGGCTTTCTGGTCAAGCCGGTCTCCGCCGCCAAGCTCTCCAGCGCCGTCGATCAATGCATTGAACAGGCCGGCAAGACGGAGGGCGATATCGAGCTTTTCATCTGCGAATAAAGCTTGCTCATTGATGGGGCGAGTCTCCTGCCGGCGCGCTGACGGTAGGAACCTTGCATGATTCCGCGAACGCACTCCGCCTCATCGCCGACAGCGTGCGACAGAGCGCACGACGATTCAGTCGCGCTTTGAAATCGGTGGGCGAGAGGCGGATGGATTGATCGTAGGCGGCCAGCGCGGCTTCCGCTTCGCCGGCGCCGGCGAGGGCATAACCGAGGTTGTTGAAGGCGCGACTGTTGGCCGGATTTTTTGCCGTCACGTCGGCCCAGAAAACGACTTCATTGCGATAGACCTGATTTCGCGCCTGCGTTGCCAGCGTCAGACCCAGCAACAATACAGCAGCCATCGCGGCCATAAAGCGCGGCCGCTTATCCCAGCTTTGCGACAGCCAGGCTGCGGCAAATAGAAAGAGTCCGGCATTGGCGAGGTAAAGATGGCGTTCACTGGCGATATCGAGACGCGGCAGCAGCGAATTGGTGGGCGCCAGATGCAGCAAGAACCAGAGCAGGCCAAAGCCTCCCCAGCGCGTCAGTCCCGTTTTTCGCCAGGCGATTAAAGCGCCACCGAGCAAGCCAATACCCAGGCTGACGGTCAAGGCCCAAAAGACATTCCAGTGGGTAAACAGCGGCAGTATCGGGTCGGCATCAAGCGTAGTCGGCCAGAGTGTCTGCTTGAGCAGATAAAGCAGCGCCGCTGACTGGGTGATTAGATTGTCGAGCAGCGGCCGAGTTTGCAGACTGACCTCCGCCAGATACCGAAACGACGGCAGTAGCAACAATATTGCCGCAGCCAGGCCGGCAACCAGCCAATGCCCGCCGGTTCGACCCAGCAAGTCGCGCAGCGGCAAGGTTGGCGAACGCTGGCGTTCAATCAGCAGCAAAGCGAGCGGCAGCGTCATCGCGGTTTCACGCGTGGCCAGCGCGGCGGCAAAAGCGACGAGCGAGAGACCGCTTCGACGATCAAGGTAAGCCAGCAGGCTGGTCAGATAAAACAGGGTCATCAATGACATCGAGCGACCGGAGATCAGGGTCACCGCTTCGGTCTGCACGGGATGCACGACAAATAACAGTGCGCTGAGCAGGGCAACCCGACCCGCATCTTCACGTTGAAGCAGAAGTTTCAGGATGATGGCGCGCAGCAACAAGGCGTTGCCGATATGTAACGCCAGATTGACCGCGTGAAAGCCGAACCGACCGTGATCGTTGGCGTTGCCCGCCCAAGCCAGATTCAACGCATAAGAGAGTTTCAGCAGCGGACGGATGCCCGGCATGCTCCGCCACCAGGCGGCGAGGGAGGCAACCGCAGGGTTGTCGACAATGACGTTGAAATCGTCAAACTGAAAACTGCCGTCAAAACTGTTCCACCCGGACAGCAGCGCCAATCCGATGATCAGCGCGACAGACTGGCGTTGATTGATCACCGCCAGTCAGCCAGCCAAACGGCGGGGGCTCAGAAGCCGAACAGACCGCGCAATTGTTTGATGCCCTTCTGAATTTTTTCAGTGGCGATGGCTTCAGCCGATTCGGTTATTGATGGGCTTTCACTGCCGGAAGAGTCTGCCTGTGGCGTATCGCTAGCCATTGCTGAATTGGCGCAGAAATTGGCAAAGCGCGGTTCAATGTCGCTGGTGTTTCTGCGGCCTTCGCAGTGCGCCTTGATCAATTCCGCTTTTTCTTGCGGGCAGTGCACAGAGACGAAATCGAGTTGGCTGTCGCTAGCCGCCTTGGCGCAGAGCTTGGGCTGCTCGGCCGGGCAAAAACGCGAGACGAAGTTGAAATCGGGCTTGGTAGCCGAGCTGGCGCACATTTTTGCCAGCGACTTGCCAGGATCGAGTTTGCACTCGCTCAGCAAAGCAGGGCCGCCGCTGGCGGGGTCTGCAAGCGCTTCCGCCGGCAGGTGGCGGGTGGCTTTGTCGTAACCCTCCGGGGTGGCGATTTTTTTGCAGAAGAGCTTGTGCTCCTTCGGGCACTGGCTAGCCATTCCCTTCACCTGCATCGTGTCCAAGGCGTTCTGGCAGAAATTTCCCAGCGCTTCATCCGATTTTTTTTGCAGCGCCGCGACAGCGCCAGTGAGATCTTTGTAGTCGCAAGCCCCAAGGCGCTTGCCGGACATTTTCATGCTCATCGTTTCACCGGATGACATGGTCATTTTCATGTTGCCGGAGTAGCTGGTTGGCGTGCTGGTGATGTCTCCAACCATCAGACCGTCCTTGCACTGCGCCTTCCACTGGTAACGGTTGCCAGTCAGTTTCTTTTCCAGAACCTTGCATTCATCATCTTCGCGAGTGACCGGCGGCTCCTTGCTGTCTTTTGGGGCGCAGATCTTCTGCTTCGGCATGGCGAACGGCAAACCCTCCATCTGCATGCCGAATTCCCAGTAATACCCCGGCTCGGCGAAAGTGCTGCCGGAAAACAGGCTGGTGGCGAGGATAACAGCGGGAATGAGCGCGCGCATGAGTGACTCCTGGATGAGTGTCGTGGTTGGAAACCGCGACAAGGGTAAATATTTTCAGCCCGAACCGGGCTATTTTCCAGGGTTAAATTGCGCGCGAAAGGTCAGTTCGCGATTTCGAAAATCTGGTCGAACCTGGCTACCTGCAAAACCTGCAAGGCAATGCCCCGAGCGCCTTTGATTTGCACGACCTTGCCCGCCTTGCCGGCTTTTTCCTTCATCAGCAGCAGCATGCCGAGGGCGGCGCTATCCAGGTACTCAACCTGGCTCATTTCTAGCTGGATGCAGGCTGTGGTGTCATTGGCGATCGCCGGCTCACATGCCGTGCGCAGCGACTTGTGGCTTTCAAAAACAAAACGACCTTCCAGTTCAAACACCGCAGTCTTGCCGAAATTGTGGGCATTGATTTCCATGTTGTTCTCGTCAGGCGTTGATGGGATGACGCATAGTAAGTTAAATCGGCAGAAGTATCAAATATATGAACATGTGTGCATTTTTCTCATGGCCTATGTTGTATTTTTGAGATCGAACGCCGGCATCAATTAATTACAGAAAGTAATTTTTCCTTTAAAGCTGTAATTTGTACTTAATGGAAAACATAATTTATTTTAATGACCAAGCCGGACGTCGTTCGTAGCCTGAATTCACCCGAATCGATCGATTAGTCTTTCGATTACGCCCGGATCAAGACCTGATCGCACCAGCAAGGCGGTCGGATGTTGAAAATAAATGAAACATTCCAGCAGAAACCGAACTAAAAGTAGAAAATAGATTTCATTTTTCTGGAGTCGGTCGATGGACATCAATCAAAGCACCGATTTCTGCACCACCCGCGAAGCCGCCCGAATCCTTGGTATTTCGGTGCGTACCGCTCAACTCTGGGTCGAAAATGGCACGCTGGAAGGGTGGAAGACCGAAGGCGGCCACCGCCGTATCAGCCTCGCGTCGGTCCACCGCTTGCAGCAGAGCAAGTTGGCATTGGTCGCTCCGGCGATGGTCGAAACCAACAGACTACAGGAGCGCATGAATATTCTGGTGGTCGAGGACGACAATCTGTTGCTGCGCCTCTACAAAACACAAATGGAATCTTGGCAACTGCCGTTGAGCGTGGCCACCGCGCGCAACGGTATCGAAGCGCTGATACTGGTCGGCCGACTCTCGCCCGATCTGTTGATTTCCGATCTTCAGATGCCGGAACTGGATGGCTTCGGCATGCTGCGCACCCTGGCGCGCACACCGTATCGCGAAGGCATGGAAATTGTGGTGGTGACCGGCATGGAAGCCGATGACATCGCAGCGGCGGGCGGTTTGCCGGATGACATCAAGGTTCTGCGCAAGCCGGTGCACTTCGCCGAACTGCGCTCGCTGTGCGAAAACCTGCTGGCGCGTCGACGCGAATTATCCAGATAAGCGACTGTCCAGGTTATTCATGGACAGTTAGCAAAACGATGAACCGATTGCGACGTTAGTCGACCGGATTACGGAAAATTTCAATGGATCTTTGTCCTTTGATTTTAAGGTGCATGTGACTCGCTCGATGCACTATTGCGGTGCGTGGTGTGTTTCAACACCCAAGCAATCGACTGTTTTCATGCATTTTCAGGGCTTGGCACGGGCATTGCTAATGTCAATGCAGGCTGTCTTGCCTAAGCGATCTTGGACAACGGCGTCCGCTCCCTATCAGGGCGGACGCCGTTTTTTTACCTGAAGTCCAGTGCTTGACGCAAACGGCGGATATCAGCAATCCATTCAATCACCGCCAGGCAACGCATCTCGCACTGGCTGGCGCACGCAACCGATTTCATCCCCGCGACGTTTCGTTGCGTTATCCTGAAGGCCTGTCTGATTTTGGTTGTCGAGGGCGAAAATCGGCCCAGACGATTTCA
>JFJP01027660.1_pt1 | contig 10406 bp, 7 predicted proteins | sample 431651 | NCBI WGS metagenome assembly JFJP01 (sample SAMN02602958, study PRJNA72255) | Microbial mat metagenome, whole genome shotgun sequencing project. | biome: fresh water; feature: sink hole; material: water; isolation source: purple microbial (photo- and chemosynthetic) mats found in... | reverse complement strand
TAAAAATAATTTTAATAAATTTATTTCAAATCAAAACTTTAAGAAAAATGGAGGAAGACAGTTCCAGGCTCTTATCAGATCAGGACTTAAAATTCATAAGTAAATGGACATCCGAGTCCAACCTTGATGCCTTACGAGCTCATATTCTAAACCTCTGGCAAGCCTGCAAAAAAAACTATCATATATACGTTTGCATTGAGCGCTTTATGTTTTTAAAGCCACGGTTATCTTTCCATTTCGCTTATAAATCCTTAATCGAAAAATTAAAGCCACTAGAAAATACCCCTGATTCAAAAAAAGTTGTAGATTTAGGCTGTTGTTTTGGCCAGGACACTCGAAAATTGATATTAGATGGCATTGCGGCCAAAGATATCTATGCAATAGATCTCCATGATGGCTATTGGAACGCTGGTCGAGAGCTTTATATGGATACTCTGCAGAATAATTCTAAGAGATTAAATGGAATTACAACAATTTTTGGAGATTTCGCAGTTCCTTACCCCTTACCTTCAGAAATTACTGATAGAATAGTTGATAGTTTAACAGGAAATTTCAATGCGGTTATTTGTCAAATGATTCTTCATGTATTATCAAAAGAACAGGCTGAAAATTTTATGAAGAGAATCTGTTCAATGACGAAACCAGGAGGAATTTTGATAGGTTCTTGTGTTGGGTCTGAAGAAGAAGCTGTTAGTGGGGCACCAACTCCTAGAGGGGATGGTGTGAGGTATTTACAGTCAATAAAATCTTTGAATGAACTTTTATTGAGAAATGGATTTAATGAGGTAGAAATTAAACAAATGCCGAAGGGTTCCGAATGGAAAAATAAGAATGCTATGCCAAAAGGACCTGAAAATCATCCTGAAGTGAAAAAATGCAGATTTGAATTTGTTGCTTATAAAGCGAAATGAGCATAAAATTATTGAAAATCAAGTGTTAAAAAACTATTTAAAACTAAAAATTTTTTTAAAATTAAAAAAAAGGAATTTCGACATTTTAAATAAAAATTGAAAAATTAATTAAATTTTTTTTAATAATAAACTCAAATAAAAAAAACCCTACCTATCAGAATCCGTCATTTTCTTTATTAAAAAAGCTCTTACCCACTTAATTTAAAATAAAAACAAAATTCTTTAAACCCATCATTTTCTCTCCACAATATTACAAAAATGGGTATGGCATCCTCAAAAATGTACGTTCCTTCCAATGAAAACGAACAAAAAAATTATTTTTCTCAAAACCCCAACGATCGAAAGGATACGAACATCATCTGTATCGGTTTTTCCATCTTAAAAGAAGACCACAAAAACCTGATACAAAACGGCGATCCAATCCTCTGTTCCCAATGCAAAGTAGGTTTCAATTGCTACAGTAAAAGTACCTACAACGAGGCTCAAAAAGCTCGTTTATGGGTCTGTGAATTTTGTGATTTCAACAATTTTCTTCAAATAGACGAGAATGAAATTCCAAAGAAAGAAGATTGTCTCTATCTTTTAGAGCCTCCTCTTCAAAAACAAGGGGATTTGAATGATAATTTGAATATAGTCCTATGTATAGATTTCAGTGGCTCAATGAGCGTTACACAAGAAATCAAAGGAAAACTTGAGTTCAAACATTCTTCTCTTGAAGATATAGAGAATTTCAAATCCTTTATGGAGCCTTGGGAGTTCTTACAAATGAAAAAGGATTTAGAATTAGACGTATTAAAAAAGACCTTTGTCTCACGAAAACAATGTGTTCTCGCAGCAATAGAATCTCAATTATCAGAGATGAAAAACGATACTCCTAATAGAAAAGTAGGTCTAGTAGCTTTCAATAATGAAGTGATTATAATAGGAGATGGGTCAAAAGATCCGAAAATTATCGCAGGAGATAAACTTTTAAATTATGATACTTGTTTAACAGAAGGCTTGCTTTCAACAGAAACTCATTTAAAAGAACCAATTTCTGAATCTTCGACTAAATTATTCGAAGCTTTAGAGAAATTGAAAGAATCTGGACAAACAGCCTTAGGACCTGGTATTCTTGTGGCTTTGGGCATGGCTTCCAAAGGCTCCCAAGGCTCGAAACTAATAATTTGCACTGATGGTTTAGCGAATATCGGCTTAGGATCTTTAGAAAATCATGATAATACTGATAATTTTTATGAGAAATTGAAGGAATTCGCTGTGAAATCGGGGGTTACTATCAATGTAATAACAATTAAAGGCGAAGAATGCAAGGTAGATGTATTGGGAATGCTCGCGGATAATACAAATGGGAAGGTTTTGAGAGTAGATCCCGAGAATCTCAATCAGGATTTCGCGAATGTGATAAAAGGCGAGATTTTAGCAACAAAAGTCGAATTAAAGGTCTTTCTTCACAAAGCTTTGCGATTTAGAAATGAAGATGAAGGGGAATTTATGAATAATGGCACTATTTACAAGAAAATCGTGGGGAATGTGACAGAAAAAAGCGAGGTTTCTTTTGAATATGATCTAAAAGACCCGAATAAAACCAAGGAATTTATTGATATCAAGGGTTTGAAGAAACTGCCTTTTCAAGCACAAGTGACCTATACCACACATTTGGGGAAGTTCTTGAGAATCATCACGAAGTTTCAAGAGATTAGCAATAAGATTGATGAGGTTGAAAGAGACGCATCTATTCCCGTAATCGCCAATCGAGCGATAAAGAAAAGTGTTGGAGAGGGATTAAAGAAAAAAAAGTACTATTATAGGGTTTTTTGCTAATGAAATTTAATTTGAGGGGGTTTATTTTATGACTTATATGTTTTTTTTTGAGTTTGTCTGAGTTTTTTTGAATTTTTTTCTCTGTTTTTTACAGGTTTTTTTGTGTGATTTTTACAAGTTTTTTTCTAACTTTTTATAAATAAAATTTCCTTTGAAAAAGCTTTCAAAAGGCAACATTTGATTCATCAGAATACCAGAATCTAGCTGAAAAAATAGCGTTCAAACAAAACAAAATTGATTCTTCAGACATGGTTCAATTCAAGAGAAATACTATAAAAATGCATAAAACCTTAGAATCTTTAGAGAAAATTGAAAGCCAGAAGAGTCTTTCTAATCTTTCTCCTTTAAAACCTCCTTCACATGCAAAAAACTTACCTATTGTTGAAGAAGAAGAGAAAAATGAAATAATTTTTACTGTCAAAGGAAAGAAATTCAAAGAAGAAAAAGTTGAAGAAAAGGAAAGCGAAGACCAATTAGCTCTGGTTTTATTCCAACTGAAAAACGAAGAACAATTGGAATATAAGCCTTTAGAGAAAAAATAAAAGATTTTAATATATAAAACGCAATAAATTATAAAAGTTTAGAAGAAAGAAAGATTTTAATAATTAAAATTTAAATGAATTTTCTCAATGAATTTTTAATTAAAGATTATTTTCATTTTAAAAAATCAAATGAATTTTCTTTTAATGAATTCTTTATGAGAAATTTCAGATAAAAAAAACAAAATGAAATAAGATTTCTTCCCCTTTATTTATCAAATTTTTTATTGAAAATAAAACTCTTAATGATAATTAAGAACTCATTAATTTTTTTACAATGAAGATGTTTTAAAATTCACAAAAATCGAAAATTTCATAACCCCAAAATAAAAATAAAAAGCTTTTCGAAAAAACTTATAAATTTTTATTTTACAATAGTTGTAAAATAATTGAGTTTTATCATTAAAAAAATGAATTTTTCTCAATTTGAACCTAATAAAGCCAAAGCATATTTCAGCGATGACGAAATCACAAAGGAAAGCTCTTCGAAACTAAAAGCTCGATTTCTTGATTCCCATCTTGAAAAATACCCCGAAACTCCCCCTAAGCTTTTCGAAAGCTTTAAGAACTTTTTTTCTTTTCTTCCAAAGAATTCCAACATAAATAATCACATTTTGCCAAGAAGTATCACATTAGAAAACATCATAAATAAAATTGAGGCGGACAATGCGAATAAATTCTCAAATCTTGATCACAATACAAAAGAAAAGCATCCTTTGCGAATAAAATCAGCAAGTTTCGGAGAAAATCTTGATAAACTAGAGGATTTTCATTGTTTTTACTCAGCGATAAAACAACAAAAAAGAAAGGTTTTTTATTTTTTTTATCTTTAAAATCAAATGAATAAATAAAAGGTTGATTTGGATCTCTTAATAGTCATGAATAGTGCCTTTGAGCTTTATCAAAAAACATCTAATCAATTCTTTTATCTCGTAAGAAATTCCTTTTTAAAAGAGAGAAATTCCTTATAAACCCCTGTAATTCCTTTATTAGAAATCACTCATACAATCAATTCTTCTCAATATCCTCATTTATCTCACAACTCCCCTTTTAAAACTTAAGGCTTTTTTATCCCAAGAAATCAATGAATATTTTGAAAGAACAACTCTTTTTCTCGAGCAAAAAATCCTTCAAATCTCAAATGATTACACAGAAATAAGCTCAGCTCCTTTGAAAAAACGACTTTCCTCTACAAAAGAACTCTGTCTATCTCCCAAACAGCTCAAACACTTTAGAAAAGCCTCTTTCAAAAACCCTCGTTTGTTGAAATCGCATTCCCGTGTGGTTTCTGAGCTAAAAGACCTTGAAAAAAAGTCCAAAATCAACATAATTTCACCAGAAGAAGCTTTAGAACAGGTTTTATTGAAGAAAATCCTGAAAAAAGTCAATGAAATTCGTGCGGTGATCGCTCCTTTAAATTCGTTATTCTTTTTGAATAATCTTCGCTTTATTAAGCAAAACCCAGTTTTATTGAATAATGAAGTTTCTGAAAGGCTAAGACTGGAGTTTCTGAAACGCTGGTTCGAAAAAAACGAGAAATCTGATAGTTTTCAGGTATATTTGACATGGAAACAGAAGAAATGGTATGCTGAATATCAGCGAGATCAAGTGTTAAAACAGAAGAAAAAGCTCGAATTTCAGGAATTCGCCATTTGCAAGATTTGTGATGAAAAAGTGCCTGAAATGAACTTATTGAACCATTCAACAGTTTGCAAGAAACATGAGGATTTAAAGGAAAATTCGAAGAAAAATATCCATGAGCTTTCAAATAAATTCCTCACGATTCTCAGTGATCTTCGCAGAAAGCACAATATAAAAGGTGCGATAATAAAGAATCGTATTCATAAACTTAATACGAATTTACGAAAAGTTGATAATTTTCGTCTTTCTGATGAGGAAAACGACGAAAATGAAGAAAACCTTTTCCCCATGAAAAATTCCTTAAAAAAGCCTACAAATGCTTTGCCTTATCTCAGTGAAGAAATGATATCGATGGCTAGCTCAATGGAATGTATAAAGCTTCATAGTTTAACACAAGATACATCAAATAACGAAGTTCCTATCATGAAATTCTATGACTTTAAGATAGAGTCTGATGAAAACCATTCAGAAACTCCTACTCCTTTAGTAGGAATCTGTGATAGTTTTTCAAAGGAATTGTTTCATAAAATGAAGTTTTCTAACATGAAAATCGATCAATCTTCTATATCAAAAGAAGAGATTTTATCGGAAGCTACCCCGAAAAAAATGAGGAATTCGTGTTTTGAACTACATAGGACTTTTAAAGAAATTAATGAAGGAGAGTGTCATTTGAAGGAAATACTTGAAACAGAGGCTGAAAGACTGAAGATTAATAAGAAAGCATTGAAATATATGGATATTTTATTAGCTTTAGTGAATATCTATGTCACAATGAGCTCAGAAGCACCAAGTTCAGCTTTTGTGAAGCTTCGACAATATTTCGAAAATAATTCAAAATTATTAATTTCTTTGAAAGAATCAATAGAAAAACGAGATTCTATCAAGATTTACGAAGAAATATGGTTGCAAAGTGATGCAATAATCAAGCTGTTATTAGCTCAAAACGACTGTTTTATCGAGATTTTAGATGTGGAAAAAGAGCTGAAATTGTTTGCAAATCCTTTGAAAATAGGACTCAGACTCACGAAGTCGATTTCGAGGAAATTCTCTATTAATATTCAAAGGGCTGAAGAACAATTCGCAGATGCTTTTCTCACTTGTAAGCCGAAATTACAAGAGAATTCTTCACATTTCGCAACTTTTTTCAAAAATAATAAAGAAAAAAGCAAAGAAAATTCAGCGATAGAATTAAGAAGCTCTTTAAAACCAGTAATTTTAGATGATTCATCAGAATTTTTCGTCAAAAAAGATAAATTTTCTTTCGATGAAGCCGATGAAAGTCCTCCGAAAAAAGACGATATTGATATTCTTCCAAAGCGAACAAAGAAAAAGACGATAACTTTGGTCGAATTCAAGCCTAAAACCCAAGAAAGAGCTTGTTTTAATCGAAGTTCTATCAATAAACCATCGTTTTCTCGAAGCAAAACCCATGTCTATTCTTTAGAAAAAGCATGTTTCGGGATACCTTCTTATAATATTATTGAGAATTTCGTTTATGATCATAGCATCAGCTTTATGAATAAAAAAAAAGCTTTAAAAGCACTATTAGATGCTCCAATTTGCTGGGGAGGAAATTATATTGAGTCTTATAATTCTGATGGGGTTTTGACCACTTTGAAAAGGAAAAGGGAAGGCAGAAAAAAGAATTTGAAGGATGTGAATAAAGCAGAGGACTCGGAGAGCGGGTCTTCGGGTGTCGAGGGAGATGATGATGTGTGTTATTTGAGCGATCAGATGGAGAAAAATCATATTCATACAGTAAAATTGAATGAAAACAAGTAAAATTTTTAAGGGGTTTTTAGAAAAAAAATTAATTTTGTTTTTTTTTAGTTTTTTAGAATTTTTTGATTTTTTAAAAATAAATTCTTTAGCGTAGAAGCTATAAAAATCGAGGATTTTACCTTTCTTAAACTGATCAGCAAAGGAGCTTTCGGTCGCGTATGGCTAGTGCAGAAGAAATTCACCCAGGACATCTACGCGATGAAGATCGTGAACTTCGCTGAGAAAATGTCTAAAAACCACTTGGATTCTTTGAAAAAAGAGCAAGAAGTTTTTTCTCTTATCCACGGTGATTTCGTGGTGAAAGCTCTTTTTACGTTTTCTTACGAGAATTACATTTGTTTTGTGATGGAATATATGATGGGTGGTGATTTAGGCAGTCTTTTAGAGACTTACACGTGCTTTGACGAGACAATTGCGAAATTCTATATAGCGGAGATAATTCTCGCAGTGGAATATCTCCATTCTCTTTCGATAATTCATAGAGATCTTAAGCCTGATAACCTGCTTTTAGACTCATCTGGACATATAAAACTCACAGATTTCGGGTTAAGTGAAGTAGGTTTCGCGATACAAAAAGAAAAAAAACATAAGGTATCCAAGAAAAAACCTCCAATGTTCTGTGCCTCTTTGAAGACAAACCCGATAAATTTAATAGAATTGGTCTATAATCAGACATCTATTCGTTATTCAGCTTTCAAACTCCAATCTCCCCATAATTTCCCTTCACAAATCCACTATTCACAAGTTGATTACCCTTCAGTAAATTCCCAAAGCTCTTTCCCAAAGAAAAGCTCATCTCATTCACAAAGCATACATATAACGAGAGAAGCCAGTATAATCGACGATATTGTAAACACTAAGCAAATAAATAAACCCAAAGAGAAAATACGTATTGTGGGGACTCCTGATTATATGGCTCCTGAGATTCTAGAGGGAAATATCATGCACGATAGTCTCGTGGATTGGTGGAGTGTAGGTGTTATTTTGTTTGAATTGTTAGTAGGAGTACCACCTTTTAATGATGAATCCCAAGAAGCCATCTTTAAGAATATAAAAGAAAGGAGAATACCATGGGATCAGATACAAATAGGGGTAGATGAGGATTGCATGAGCGAAGAAGCTTATGATCTTATAAATAAACTGCTCGAAAATGACCCGAAAAAAAGATTGGGAAAGGGGGGAGCAGAAAAAATTAAAGAACATCAGTTTTTTAAAGGGATTGATTGGGAGAATTTGAGGAGAAAGGAAGCGCCTGTGATCCCAAAATCCAAAGAAATCACGGATACAAGCAATTTCGTGAAAAAGAAAAGCTTTGAGGAGGAAGAGTTTAAAAACCCATTTTTCTTTGGGAAAATCACTGGAAAAAATAAGGTTTTTAGAAAATTTTAGAGTTTTTAATAATTTCTTTTTAATTTTTGAAACTTTTTGAAAAATTAATGATTTTTTTTTTATTTTTAAATATATATCAATAAAAAGGTGAAAGAAGCAATACAAATATTAGGAAGGAACTCATTTCGTTTGAGAAGATGGGATTTATTACATGAAGAAAATAAGAAAATGGCTTTGGATAAAGAAGCCAAAAAGTAATATTTTATTTGAAAATCATTATATGTAAAAAAATTAGTAAAAAAAAACTTGAGGAGATCAATGAAAATGAGAAAAAGCTTCAGAAGATTGAGATGGATATTTTCGAAATGGAGATTCTCGAAGAGGATTTACAGCAAAAGAAGATCAACACGTTTTTCTAGATATAAATCTATGTAAAGCCCATTGTTTTGTGTTTCAATTTTATTATAATAAAAATTTATGCTGGAGTTTTTTTCCCATAAATTTTCAAAATTTACACATAAAAAAAATTTCAACAAAGAATCCTCATTTTTTTAATAAAAAAATAAAAAAATTAATCAAAAAAACACAGAAAAGAAAAAAAAAAATCAATAATTTTTTGAATAAAACTCCTTTAAATTTTTGTCCATGAATGATAAAAAAAAGAAAATACGTTACTTGAACATAAAACAGGAGAAACTCGAGAAAAAGCTGATCGCGGAAATCGAAAAATTTGCTTTAAACCGTCCGAAAATCCCAAAAGATTCTCAAAACCCTTACCAATACCTGACAACCTTTAACAATCTAATCGGTTATTTTCGTGAAAAAAAACGATCTTATGGTCCTTTATTCACCTGGGCCCAGCGTCATCAGGCTTTTACGAAGATTTCAGTTCCTCAGCATTTCGAGAATGAATATAAAGACGGTGGCAAGAAGATCTTCACGAAATCAAAGGTGAAAAGCTTTGAAGAAGCGATAACAAATAAGAATTATAACTCAAAATTCTTTGAAGGTGTTGAATTCACGAATATTAACAATGTTTTCGATCTTTTGAATAATAATCAAATAATTCAAAAAAATGAAAATGACGAGATTTTAACTATCCAAACTGAAGAAAACAAGCTTTTAAATACAAAAGAGACCTTGAAATCCAATGCCAAGACTTCCAATGATACAAGAAACTCTTTTAATCAGAAGAAAAACGAGCTGGTAATCAATTACGACTCAAATCTTGATAAATATAAAGGGATTATCACACATTATGGACGACAGTTGATAGGTTCTGAAAACACGATAAAGCATAGAAAATTGTTCAATATCACAAAATTACAAGATCAAAATTTATATGGGGAAACTTTGGATTTCAATTCAAATAACTTAAATAAAACGAATAAAAGTGATAATAACAATTTTACTCATGCTTTCAACAAAAGTGACAATAATTTTAACGATATTAACAGAAGAAGTTTTCAAAATCATAAGAATAAAAGCATGAATACTAATAAAATGATTCATGAGTTCGATAAGAAAGAAGAAAGACTTTTAAGGATAAAAACTGAAGGAGAAGCTGGTTTCTATTTAAATCCTTTTGATCTGAAGAATTTCAGTGTCAATAAGATCTTAAATAACATCAATGAAAGAAATCAGGATAAATTCCAGACACAAATCGAAAAAATGAGGGAGAACCTTAAGGTGAATTCAGGCTTTCTTAGGAATAAATCTTCAGAGTCCAGGGTTAAATTAATAGAGCCTGAAAAAAAAAAAGATGTACAAAGTCCCAATAATATTTCATCGATTTTGAAAACTGCTACCAAATTTCCTTTGAATAAGGTTTAATTTATTGTAAATTTATCGGATCTTAAAGGTTAAAAGTCAAAGAATATCAATACTAATGGCGATATTCTTGAAACTAGCGAGAATGAAGGGAATAAATCAATGAAATCAGCCAAGTTTTATGCAATTATTTTCTTTAAATATCGAATAAGTTTAGCAAGAAAAAAACGAAGATCAAATTGTTTAAACAAAAAATATCTTATTTTAATCCTGTGAAGCAGAACTTCAAGAAAAAGGATTCTGAAAGCGAAAACGAAAATTTTCGCACAGAATTTTCTGAGAAATTAGAAAATAATTTGCAAAAATTTGAAAGGTTTGTTATGATTTTTTTTAGTTTTCACCATGAATTTTCAAAGCAAAAGCCCAACTTTGTGTTTGAATGATATGCAAAATATGCATAAAAATTTGGATGACGATAATATTTTCAATTATAACGCTTATTTCAAGAAACGTTATTATAAGTAAAATTATATTTATTTATATTGTATATATTAATATTTTGTATATTTATGTTATTTTGAAAAAAAACACAAACACTATCAAATATTTTATT
>JFJP01020633.1_pt1 | contig 10406 bp, 7 predicted proteins | sample 431651 | NCBI WGS metagenome assembly JFJP01 (sample SAMN02602958, study PRJNA72255) | Microbial mat metagenome, whole genome shotgun sequencing project. | biome: fresh water; feature: sink hole; material: water; isolation source: purple microbial (photo- and chemosynthetic) mats found in... | reverse complement strand
GTGGCGATCTCGGCCGATCCCCAGGCGGCCCGCACGGTGCTCCGCTCCGCCCGCGAAGCCGCTCTATTGCACGCCGCCTGCACGCCGGTCTCGGCGCGCACCACGGATGCGGTCATGCATCTGCTGCGCCAGGAGACGACCAGCCAGCGCCGGCGGGTCGATCGCGCCGTCCTCCGCCGTCTGCCGCGCCGCCGCCAGCTGCGCGGTCCGCGCCCACTGTTGTGGATGGCGGTGGCGGCAGCCGTGGTGCTGGCGGTCCTCGGACTCGGCTGGGCTGGCGGCTGGGGCGGCGATCGTGGTCCGACGTTGGCTGTGCTGCGCGCCGGCGAAGCCAGCGGGTCTGATGGACGCCCGATCACCGCCGGCGCGGAACTTGGCGAAGGCTCCAAGCTGGTCGCCATCTCGGCCTGCTCGGTCGAATTGGATGACGGCAGCCGGCTGGAGCTTGATCCCGGCAGCGCGGTTGCCCTAAGCAACCTCGATGGCCGGCGCGTCGAGCTGTCGGCTGGCCGGGCTGACTGCAGCATCCGTCCGCAAAGCGGGTTCCCGCTGATGGTGACCCTACCCTTCTCCCAGATCACCGTCCTGGGCACCCGGTTCACCACCGAGGTGCGCCCGGATGCCGACCATGTCGAACTGCAGGTCGGTTCGGTGCGGTTGAACCATCGCACGCAGGCTGCAACCCTGGTGCTGGCTCCGGGCCAGGCCTGCCTGGCCGACCACCGGGGCCTGCGCCTGGAAGCCCGCGACCACATCGATGTTCAGGCCTACGAGTTGCTTACCTCCGGCCTGGCCACCAGCCTTGGTGTCCGGGCGGTGCCCATCACCGACCCGACCGTGCCGGGCGGACGCTGCCTGGCCCTGCCCGCCGTCGGTTCGGGCCTGGAAATCCCCCTGCCGGCGCAGTCTGCGCAGCTCCTCGTCTCCTGGCGGACGGATAGCGAATGTGAGACGCCCTTCCACATCCTCGCCGACGGCCGCGAGATCGCCCGGATCGCCGGCCAGCGCGGCGACAAGAGCTGGCGGCTTGAACGGGTTCCGCTGCCCGACGGGGTGACCCGCATCAGCATCGTATCGCTGTTCGACGCGCTGCCGGCGACCAAGTTCGAGCGCGGCATGCCCTACGCGGTGTGCGTGCGCCTCGGACGCGTGGCGGTGGTGCCACGACCGTGATCCTAGTAGTTTCGCTATCGCGAACGCGTGATGTAGTGGATTTCGCAGGGCTTCCTGGAGAGTGAAGGTCAGGATGGCGATGCATAACCAACGTGCTGAAGCTCTGGCGATCAGCCTGAAAGCGCTACCCCTGCGCATAGCGCAGGGGTAGCGGAGGTGCTCGGCGTATCCCTACAGATACCTAGATCGGCGTCTTGCCGCCGCGGCAGTGGATCAGGTGGTTCAGGCCGTGGACCTGGCCAGTGTATTCCAGCTCGCCACGGTAGACCGGATCGTGCCAGCCCTCAATGTCGATCGAACCTTTGAATCCATTTTGGCGCAGCTTGCTGATGATGCGCGTCCAGTCGCTGTCGCCAAAGCCGGGGGTGCGGTGCCAGCACCACTCGCGCGACGAGCCGATGCCGTAGCGCGCGATGCGCTGGTGGTCGATGGTCGCGTCCTTGCCGTGGACGTGGAAGATGCGCGCCGCCCAGTCGTCGAGCTGCGGGATCGGATCGCACAGTCGCACCATCTGGTGGCACGGTTCCCACTCCAGGCCGACATGCTTGGCCGGCACGGCGTCGAACATCAGCTGCCAGGCGTCGGGGCCCTGGGCGATGTTCCAGTCGCCTCGGTTCCAGTCGCCGCCCATGGCGCAGTTCTCGAAGGCCAGGCGCACGCCCTTGGCGGCGGCGCGATCGGCGAGCCGGCCGAACACCTCCTTGAAGCGCGGAATGCTCTCGGGGATCTTCTTGCCGCGCAGCTGGCCGGCGAAGCCGGATACGATGTCGGCTCCGAAGTCCTTGGCGTGATCGATCGCCGCTTCCCAGCCGGCCACCGTCTTGAGGTCGATCTCGGTGGTTTCCAGCGGGTTGCCGAACACGCCGATGGTGCTGATCACGGCGTTGCTGCCTTCGAGGGTCTTGCGCACCTGCTCGGCCAGGCGCGGCAGCTGGACGTCGCCGAGCTGCTGCCAGAAGGTGATCGAGAAGCTCTCGAAGCCGTGCGGCAGCAGGAACTTCAGCTTGTCGATGGTGTCGGCGCCGCCGCCGACCAGGGTGCCGATGCGGATGTCGTGCAGGGGATGGGTCATGGGGTTTCCTTTAGATCGAATCGACGGTGACACGCGCGCCGCCGCGCTCGGCGCTGGCGATGGCGGCGTGGACGATGGCGAGCGAGTGGATGTTGTCCGAGCCGATGGTCATCGGATCGCGGCCTGAGCGGAGGCTGGTCAGCATGTCATCGATGCAACCGGCGTGCCCGGTGTGGGCGAGTTGCGGCAGGGCCGGGACGGCGACGTCGCGCTTGGGCCGGATGAAGCCGTCCTTGGTGATGTCGGTGGCATCGACCACGACCTCGTCGCCACCGGCCCAGGTCGCCGTGCCTGAGGCGCAGACCGCGCGCCAGGCGCATTCCCAGGAGGTGTTGGCGCCCTCGCTGCACCAGCTGCCACGATAGGTCAGGCGGACGCCGTCGGCGCATTCGACGCAGACCAGGGCCGAGGCGCCATGCGCATACCACGAGCCGGGCGGGTTCCATTCCAGGGCGTTCACCGCCAGCGGACGCAGGCCGCCAATGTAGCGGCCCTGGTCGAAGGAATGGATCGCCATGTCGAGCAGAAGGACGTGCTTCATCACATCGCGGAAGCCGCCGAAGTGGGCGCCGATGAAGAAGTCGGCATGCAGCTCGGCGAGTCGGCCCAGGCTGCAGCCCTGCACCGCCTCGCGGAAGCGGTGGATGCCGTTGAGGAAGCGGCGGTTCTGCATCACTGCGTGGACCTTGCCGGCGGCCTTGGCGGCGGCGAGGATGCGCCGCGCATCGGCCATCGAGGAGGCCATCGGCTTCTCGGCGAGTACATGGCATCCCTTGCCGAGGGCCAGGCAGGCGACGTCGGCGTGGGCGTCGGGGATGGTCATGTCGATGACCACCTCGGGCTTCACCTTGTCGATCATCGCTGCGAGGTCGCTGCCGGTGGCGGCGTCCTTGGCGTACTTCGCGGCGCGTTCGGCGGCGCGCTTGGGGTCGAGGTCGACGAAGCCGAGCAGGGCGACGTCGTCGCGTTTGGCGAGGGCGTCGAGCCAGGCGCCGGCGATGCCGCCGCAGCCGGTGAGGACGAGGCGCAGGGGGGTGTTGCTCATGGCGGCAGGATATCCGGTGCGGCGCGGCGGTCTTGCCCTCGCAACCGGTGATAGTTGTGTTATCGTCCGGCATGCACTTGCTGTCGTACCATGCCGGTCCGTCGAGCAACGCGGCCAGGATCCGCCACGTGCATGACGACATCGAGCTGCTGGTGGTCAATCGCGGCAGCGGTGTGCAGTTGATCGGCACTGGCGAGGAACCCTGTTCTCCGGGTAATGTCTTTGTATTTCCGGTAGGATGCCGGCATATGAGCGCGACCGGCCCAGCTGAGTCGTTTTCCTGCAGTGTACTCAACGTCCTGCCGTCTGATCTGCCTGGCGAGGCCGGCACTCTCCTGGCGAGCATCTCGCGGCGTGCCGAGCACGGCAATCGGTTGTCCATACGTCCATCGACTGGTCAGCGCGTCGCGGCCATCCTGCACCGCTCGGCGAGCGAGTGGGTGTCGCCGGCGCTGGGCGCGCGGTCCGTCGCCGTCGCCCTGGTCATGGAGTCGATCGTCGCCCTGGCCCGCGACACCGAGGACGCGCCGCCGGCCGCCGCCGCCGGCGACCAGCACGTCGCCGCCGCCGTGCGCTGGCTCGAGGACTATTGGATGCGTGAGATCAGCGTTGCCGAGCTGGTCGCGCTCGGTGCGCTCGGCCGCTCGCAGTTCCTCGCCCGCTTCCGTTCGCTGACCGGTTGCACGGTCGGCCAGATGCTGCTGCAGATCCGCCTGCGCGAAGCCCACCGCATGATGCGCGCCGGCCGGCACAATCTCCTGGAGATCGCCCTGGCCTGCGGCTTCGGCAGCCAGAGCCACTTCAACCACCGCTTCAAGCGCGCCACCGGACTCAGCCCACGGGCGTGGCTGGCGCAGCCGTCGCCGGGCTGATGGGGCGCGTCCTGGCAACCGCCGGGCGCCGGACAGCATGCCGGCATGGCCAAGGCCAGGCGATTCGAAGCCCAGTTGCTCGCCGCCGAGGGGTTGCGCCAGGCGCCGGTCGCGCAGGGGATCCGCACCGCGTTGGCGCATGCCAGCGGGCTGATCGTCGCGCCGGCGGCCCGCGCCGTCGCCGAGCACCGCCTTGAGGGCTTCGAGCCGGACCTGCGCCGCGCGCTCGACCGCCTCTACGACGATCCGGTGGAGCACGATCCGCAGTGCCGTGGCAAGCTCGCGCTGATCGCCGCGCTTGATGCGCTCGGTAGCCAGGATGCCGAGCCGTTCCTGCGCGCCGCCAGGCATGTGCAGCTCGAGCCGGTGTGGGGCGGCAGCCAGGACAGCGCCCCGCCGCTGCGCATCCGCGCGACCCAGGCCGTGATCCGCATCGGCCACCACGGGATGTACCGGCTGCTCGGCGAACTGCTGGTCGACGCGGTCGGCGAGGTGCGTGGCGCGGCGGCGCAGATGCTCGGGGCGGTCGGGGGTGAACGCGCGGCGCTGCTCCTGCGGCTGCGTCTGGCGGTCGGGGATGGCGACGGCGATGTCCTGGCCGACTACGCCGCCGGTCTGCTCGCCTGCGAGGGCGCCGCCGGCCTGCCGCCGGTGGTCGCGCTGCTCGACCATGACGATCGCGCCGTGGTCGGCGGGGCGGCCTTGGCGCTGGGCGGCTCGCGGCTGGCGGAAGCCCTGGCTCCGCTGCAGTTGGCGCTGGACCAGGCCATCGACCGCCAACTCTGCCGGACCCTGATCGACGCCATCGCCCTGCTGCGCAGCGAGGCGGCGGCAGCGGCGCTGCTCGCCCTGGTCGCCGATGGCGATGGCGAGCAGGCTCTCGCTGCGGTCAAGGGTCTGCGCCTCTATCGCGAGCGTCCGGCGATCGCCGAGCGCACCGCCCGGGCGATCGCCGCGCGCGCCGACCAGCGTCTGACGGCGGCCTGGGAAGCGGCCTGAGCGTCAGTGCCAGCGGCTCGGCGGCACTCCGAGATGGGCGCGGAACTGGGCGCTGAACTCGAACGGTGAGGGATAGCCGAGTTCGGCGGCGACCGCCTGCACGCTGTGCCCCGAGCGCAGCAGGGCGCAGGCGCGGTCGATCCGCCGGCGGATGCGGTAGCGGTGCGGCGGCAGGCCGGTGCGGCGGCGGAAGTCTTTGCGGAAGCGCTCGTAGGCGAGGCCGCGCGAGGCGCACCAGGCTTCCAGATCAATGCGCCGGGAACTCTCTTCTGCGAGCAGGCGGCAGGCTTCGTCGATCGGATCCGAGGCCGGGGCCGGCGCTTCGGCCTCGGCCATGGCGGTGACGCCGATGGTGATGATGCGCGCAACCATCGCGGGCAGGGCACGGTCGGTGGCAACCGCCAGGTCATCGACCAGATCCAGCATGCGCCGACGCACCTCGCTGCCGGTCGGCAAGGCCCAGGCCGGAGGGTCCTCGGGCAGCACGCGCAGCTCGGCGAGCGGACGGTGCAGGCGTGGTCCGAGTTCGATGAATACTTCCAGCCAGTTCGAGGATGGATCCAGATAGGTCGAATGCGGTGTCCCGGGAATCCGTTGAAAACACCAGCCTGGACCGATGTCCCAGGCCCGACCACGCTGGTCGATGTAGCGCCCGCGCCCGCGCAGCACGTGGATCAGCGACCACGCCTCCATGCGGGTCTCGCGGATATCCACCGAGACTCCCGACTTGTCCATGACGCCGCCGCCGATGCGGTCGAATGCACCGCCGCCGAGCGAGCGGTAAACGTTGCGGATGGTGGTTTCCATTTCACATATGCTGACAACCAGATCACCCATGGGCAAGTGGGGAGGTCGTGGCCTACGATCGATCCCGAGGAATCCTCCATGGCCGCCAAGCCCCTTGTCTCCAAGACCGCCACCGTCACCGCCAAGGATGCGCTGATCCCCTGGCTGACTCCCGAGTTGACCGGCATCAACCGGCTGCGCGGCCGCGCCTTCGGCTATGGCTACGCCAGCGCCGACGATGCGCTGGGCGGGACCAGGCCGCAGGTGCGCTCGCTCGATGGGACATGGAAGTTCAAGATCCTCGACCGGCCCGAGGACACGCCGGCCGACTTCCCCTCGCCCGGACTGAAGGACGCCGGCTGGCATGACATCCAGGTGCCCGGCTGCTTCACCATGCAGGGCTTCGCCAAGCCGATCTACACCAACGTCAAGATGCCGTGGGCCAGCCGCTACCCGGAAGTACCCGAGCACAATCCCACCGGACTCTACCGCACCCGTTTCGAGGTGCCGAAGGCGTGGGCCGGCAAGCGCCTGATCCTGCGCTTCGGCTCGATCGAGAGTGTCGGCAGCATCTGGGTCAACGGCGTGGCCGTCGGCCTGACCAAGGATTCGCGCCTGCCCAGCGAGTTCGACATCACGGCGGTGGCCAAGGCCGGTGAGAACGTGCTCGCGGTGCAGGTCATCCAGTGGTCCGACTGCACCTTCATCGAGGATCAGGACCAGTGGTGGCAGGCCGGCATCGCCCGCGAGGTCGAACTGCTCGCCTATCCGCAGGTCCATCTCGAGGACGTCTTCGCCAAGGCCGGCTACGACCATGAGAAGGGCTCCGGCTCGCTCAACCTCAAGGTGCGCGTGCACCAGACCCCGGCCAAGGGCTGGAAGGTCCGCGCCCGTCTGTTTGACCGCAAGGGCAAGGCCGCGCTGAAGAAGCCGCTCGAAGCCGAGGTCAACTGGGCCGAGCCCAAGGATCCGCACTGGGCCGAGGAGCACATCGCGGTGCTCAAGGCCGACCTGCCCAAGGTCGACGCCTGGTCGCACGAATCGCCGACCCTCTATACCCTGGTGGTGTCGCTGATCGACGCGGCCGGCAAGGAGGTCGACCACAGCCGCAGCCGCATCGGCTTCCGCACCGTCGAGATCAAGGACCGCTCGCTGCTGCTGAACGGCCGGCGCGTGTTCATCCGCGGCGTCAACCGCCATGAGAACCACGACCGCACCGGCAAGGTGGTCGATGCCGCCACCGCCTTGCGCGACATCCAGGTGATCAAGCAGTTCAACTTCAACGCCGTGCGCACCTCGCACTACCCGCCGCATCCGCGCTGGTTCGACCTCTGCGACGAGCACGGCATCCTGTGCATCGACGAGACCAACCTCGAGGCGCACCACCACTACCACGATATCGCCAACGATCCGCGCTACGCCCTCGCCTTCCTCGACCGCGGCAGCCGCATGGTCCTGCGCGACCGCAACCACCCCTCGATCATCATCTGGTCGCTCGGCAACGAGACCGGCTACGGCCCCAACCATGACGCCATGGCGGGGTGGATGCGCCACGCCGACGGCACCCGCATCATGCATTACGAAGGCGCCATCGCGGTTGCGGGTTGGGAGAAGGGCCACGCCGGATCCGATCTGGTCTGCCCGATGTACCCGGCGCCGAAGGATCTGGTCAACTGGGCGACCACGACCAAGGACTGGCGGCCGCTGATCATGTGCGAGTACGCCCACGCCATGGGCAACTCGTGCGGCGGCCTGGTCGACTACTGGCACGCCTTCGAAAACACCCCGGGCATGCAGGGTGGCTTCATCTGGGAACTGCTCGACCACGGCATCCGCAAGCGCATCGGCGAGGATATGCCGGTCGGAGTCGAGGCTGACGCCAAGCCGAGCGGCCGCACGCCGGACATCGGCTGGCCCGGCGACAAGGAGTACTGGGCCTACGGCGGCGACTTCGGCGAGGCGACACACGACACCAACTTCGTCTGCGACGGCCTGGTCTGGCCGGACCGCACCCCGCATACGCCGATGTGGGAGGCCAAGGTGCTGTTCCAGCCGTTGGCGGTGCGCCTGCTCGATGCTGCACAGCGCGCGGTGCAGATCCGCTCGAAATACGACTTTATCACCACAGCGCATCTCGCCGGCAGCTGGGAGTTGTCGGTCGACGGCGTGGTGGTCGATCGCGGCGATCTGCCGAAGCTCAATCTCAAGCCTGGCGAGACCCGGCAGATCCAGGTCGCCTGCGGCAATGCCAGCGTGCGTCCCGGCCAGGAGGTCCATGTCACGCTGCGTTGGCGCGACAGCCGCAACATGCCGCTGACCGGCAAGAACCACGAGGTCGCCTGGGCGCAGTTCGCCCTGCCGAGCGAGGCGGTCGAGGCGCCGGCTGCTCCGGCGGTGCGCAGCCATGGCGGCAGCCTGAAGGTCGATCAGGGCCGCTCCGCGATCACCATCTGCGGACCCGGCGTCGAAGTCGCGATCGACCGCGCCAGCGGCCGCTTGACCGCCTGGAACGTGGCCGGAACCGACCTGCTCAGCGCCGGACCGCAGACCTGCGTGTGGCGTGCGCCGACCGACAACGATGGCATCCGCATGTGGGACATGTCGCGGGATCCGGTGAAGAAGCCCAAGAACCCATGGGAGTGCAAGCCAGTGCGCCGGTGGATGATCGCGCATCTCGACGAGGCGCGGACGGCGGTCGAGAAGCTCTCCGCCCGTGCTGTCGCGGGTGGTGCAGAGGTCGTCTTGCGCACGCGCACCTGGGGTGCGGACCGCGCCAAGGCGGTCGTCAGCGAGTCCCGCCTGCGCATCGATGGCGGCGGCACGCTGGCGTGGAGCCACCGCTTCGACGTGCACAAGGATCTGCCTGACCTGCCGCGTGTCGGCGTGCAACTGCTGCTGCCGGCGGACCTCGAGCGGCTCGAGTGGCTCGGCCTGGGTCCGCACGAGACCTACAGCGACCGCCGCGCCTGCGGCCTGGTGGGCCGCTTCGGCTCCAGCGTGCTCGAGCAGTACATCCCGCACATCATGCCGCAGGAGCACGGTCATCACCTCGACACGCGCTGGCTGAGCCTGCGGCGCAGCGACGGCAGCGGCGTGCTCGTCTCGGGCGCTCCGATGCTGGAGTTCAACGCCAGCCGCTACGACCAGATGGATCTCACGCGCGCCCGCCACACCTACGACGTCACGGCGAGCGACCACGTCCATCTGCACCTCGATGCGGCGCATCGTGGTCTCGGCACGGCGAGCTGCGGCCCGGATGCCTTCGAGCAGTACCGCATCCCGTCGGGCAGGCGCTACCACCTCGCCTACCGGCTGGTGCCGCTACAGCCCGGCGATGACGCCGCGTTGTTGCATCGCGGATAAGCCGGTTCAGGTCCCGCCACGCCGGCGCCAGTCCGCAGGGCTGGCGCCGCTGCGTTGGCGGAACCAGCGGCAGAAGTGGCTGGCATCGCCAAAGCCGAGGTCGGCGGCCACTGCCTTTACCGGTCCGGCGGGGTCGGCGAGCGCGGCGCAGGCGTCGGCGAGCAGGCGGTCCTCGGCCCAGGCGCGCACGCTGCGTCCACTGGCCTGGCGGAACAGGCGGTCGAGTTGAGGCCGGGAGAGACCGGTGGCTTCGCGCAGAGAGGCCCACGGCAGTGCGGATGGCGAACGCCTGGCCAGCAGCAGGCGCTGCGCTGCGGCCACCCGTGCATCCACCGCGCGCGTCCGGCCGTCGATGCCGAGGCGGGTGCAGGCGGCGGCGCACCAGGCGAGCACCGCGCCGTGCATCGCGGCATGGGCGGGCAGTGCGAGATCGCCATCCTGCCAATCCGCCGGTAGCACATGCGCCAAGGCATCTGCCGTGCGTTGCAACTGATCGTCGCCGCCGCTGATGTGCTGTGCAGTGACTCCGATCCCGCCCGGCTGACCGGTCGCATCGCGGATCTGGCAGCGGATCGAGCGGATCACGGCGTCATCGCTGAAGTGGTGCCGTCGGGCCGTTCCCGGCGCGATGAGCACCCAGTCGCCGGGTCCGGCGCGCAGCCGGCCGTTGGCGCTGGCGAGCTCGACCGAGCCCCGGCGCAGTTGCCAGGCGGTGAGCTGGACATCCCAGGTCGAGAGATGCCGGCTCGACGCTGCAACTGCCCGGTCGTAGAACATATGCAGCTCGAAATGCCAGCGTATCCACGATCCGTAGGTGGTCATGGCCAGAGTCTGCGCATTGGCCATGGATGAGCAATCCATACCATGATGCACGCTCGTTGATCCGGTGCTGCGCGGCATCCTCCTGGCATGACCAGCACCCACCAACTGCCCATCGTCGACACCTGCGACCTCCTCGTCCTCGGCGGCACCTGCGCCGCCGTGGCCACCGCCCTGGCGGCGCGCACCGCCGGAGCGCGCGTCCTGCTCGCCGCGCCACGGGCCTACCTGGGCGAGGACATCACCGGGGCGCTGCGCTATCGCGGTGATGCGGCCG
>JFJP01040946.1_pt1 | contig 10407 bp, 8 predicted proteins | sample 431651 | NCBI WGS metagenome assembly JFJP01 (sample SAMN02602958, study PRJNA72255) | Microbial mat metagenome, whole genome shotgun sequencing project. | biome: fresh water; feature: sink hole; material: water; isolation source: purple microbial (photo- and chemosynthetic) mats found in... | reverse complement strand
TGGGATATACAATCGAGTCAATGGTTATTGGATTTTAAGAGTGAATTAAGTATTAGCAATAACCTGATCTCTTCAATTGTATACCTGAGCCTTGAGAATGACGAATGGATCAATAGCCAGAGAATGGACTATTCCTATAACTCAGATGGAAATCCAATTGTTTCAACTTTCTCAGTCTGGGATAATAATAGTTCACAATGGGTCAATCAGGACAAATATGAATATACTTATAATGATGAAAAAAAGAGGAGCACCAGGCTTTATTGGATTTTTGAAAACAGTCTATGGTCCAATACCGGGAAAACAACATATTTATATGACATTAACGGGAATATGATATTATATACCAATTACTATTTCGATAATTCAGCAGCAGCTTGGCTACAATCTTCAAAAGGCGAGTATACGTATGATTTACTTAACAGGCCCATCCTTACTATAATGGCAGGGAATGAAATTGCAGCAAACGAAATTGAACTTTGGAAAAGCGATGGGACAGCAGAAGGAACTGTTTTGCTTAAAGATATTTACCCCGGAACAGGATCAGGAACTCCGTCAAGCCTGACAAACATAAATGAAACTCTCTATTTTACTGCTAATGACGGCGTTAATGGCGTCGAGTTATGGAAGAGCGACGGCACGGACGAAAACACACTTTTGATAAGAGATATAAATCCCGGATCAGGTTCATCGATGCCATATTTTCTAACAAAAGTTAATACTGCATTGTATTTTACTGCTAATAACGGAGTTAATGGAACTGAATTATGGAAAAGTGATGGAACCCATGATGGCTCTGTAATGGTTAAAGATATTTATCCGGGATCTTCATCAGGAGGTGTTATGTATCCTAAAGAATGCAACGGATTATTATTTTTCAGAGCCAATGATGGAACTAATGGAATTGAGCTATGGAAAAGTGATGGTACGCCTGAAGGTACAATAATGGTAAAAAACATCTCATCAGGATCTGCTTCCTCCTCCCCTTCAAACCTAATAAGTGTTAACGGGGTATTGTATTTTACAGCCAATGATGGAGTAAATGGGCTTGAACTGTGGAAAAGTGACGGGTCAACTGATGGTACAATAATGGTTAAGGATATTTACTCCGGATCTAACTCTTCAACCACGTCAAACCTTACCAATATTAACGGGACATTATTTTTTACCGCCAATGACGGGGTGAATGGTATTGAATTATGGAAAAGTAACGGTACAGAAGAAGGCACGGTTTTGATAAAAGACATAAACACCGGATCGCCCAATAGTTCTCCAATGTACCTTTACAATCTTAATGGAACACTTTTTTTTACAGCAGAAGATGGTGTAAATGGATTTGAGTTATGGAAGAGTAACGGGACTGCTGAAGGAACAATGATTGTAAAAGATATTCGTGAAGGGAGTCTTGGAGGGACTCCCAGTGGAATTACAGGCATGAATGGCATTTTATACTTTGTTGCAGCTGAACCTGTTAATGGAATTGAATTATGGAAAAGCAACGGTACTGCTGAAGGAACAACAATAGTATATGATATCTACCCGGGAGCCGGCTCCGGAACTCCCCGTTATCTTACGGTTATCAATGAAACATTATATTTTACAGCAGATGACGGTATAGATGGAACTGAATTATGGAAAAGTGACGGTACCACAGAAGGCACATTAATGATAAAAGACATTTACCAGGGATCAGTATCAGGGCTTCCTCAATACCTTACCAATGTCAATGGCACATTATGTTTTACAGCTAAAATAGGAACAAGATGGGTTAATGAAAGAAAAATAGATTATTCTTATAACTATAATTGTCAGGAAGATAAGCTGATCTTGCCTTATATCCGCGAATACTATTATGACGAATTTATAGACATAACCTCAGCCTCATTTATTATGAATAAATGGGATTCAGATGCATCCTCCTGGTATGTTACCTATTCTAAAGACAAATACTTCTCTGATATTACTATATTATCAGTTTCGGAAAGCTCAGTCGAATTTGAATCTGTTGAGAGCAATTCATTAGCAGTTGAAATAATCTCTAGTACTGACTGGTCTGTCACAAGTGACCAGGATTGGTTGTCCGTAACCACCGGCAGTAAAGGTACGGACGGAAAAGGGACAACTCTAACAGGCTCTGGAAATGCTACAATAATATTGACTGCATCTGAAAATACAACAGGAACAGCAAGAACTGCATTTGTTACGATTTCAGGAATTGGCGTTCAGGATCAGATAATTACAGTTATCCAGGAAGGTGTGGTTACAAAGATAGAGGACAGGTGGATCAGAGGTAGTTTTGTTTATCCCAATCCTGCATCAGATAAACTCTTCTTTATTACAAATGGGGAAATGGTTAGAATTTCTGTTTTCGATTTGAACGGGGCGATGGTTTTAAACGGCCATAGCACGGGTAGTCCGATTAATATAAGTAATTTACCGGATGGAATATATACTTTAAAAATTGAATCCGGGTCAAAAACAATGATTCAAAAGTTTATAAAGAAATAAATGACTTCTCATCCGGAAAAAAAGCACCAGAATTCCCATCAGTAACATAAGACTGATTGGAGGTATTTTTATGCACTAATACTCATGACTGTTGGGGTCGTGAATCTTTTAAATCCTGATGTGAGTTAAATTTCACATAAAGCTAAACTGTTCACCTGTGCAAATGTCTCACTTACAAGCAGGACAAGTAAGAGAGAGATTTAATTTATCGCCTGCATCAAATACCTTACCGCACTTATCACATTTGATCTGGTTTTTAGCATCGGCAATCAACCTTGTTGTAATTGCAGTGTTAAACTCCTGTGCCTGCAAATCTCTTTTCAAGGCATATGTGTCTCTGCGCTTATTGGCTGCTACAAAATCTTCCTCTTTAAGAACCGGTATAATTATTTCATCTTTCATCCGCTAAAGATACTGATAATTATCGGGTTTATCGTATTCTACAACTATTTAGACGCATGCAACCTCCCCTCAGATGTTTGCATGAAAATCATTTAACTGCCAGAATGCCTTTGAAATATCCTATTGATTCGCATATCCCGGGCAGCGGATCTTTCATGTCTTTCTCAAACTCGAGACTGCATTTCCCGGTAAAGTTTATCTTACGAAGTGCTTTAACAACACCCGGAATATCAATAATTCCACGACCGATCTCAACTGTTTGGCCATCTTTTGTTGCACCATCAACATCTTTAATATGAACATCGAAAATACGGCTGCTAAACCTTTCAATATCAACAGCCGGATCCTGCCCGTCTCTTTTTGTATGACCGATATCTATACAGATCCCTATTCCCGGATCAAGATTCTTAACATGGTCCCATATATCTGCCGGATTAGGATAAAGTGGATTATCAGGACCATGATTATGAATCGCAAGTTTAATGTCATACTGTTTGACTTTTTTCTCAACATAAGGCAAAAGCATATATTCAGGTGCGCCCACAATCATTTTTACTCCGGCCATCCTGGCATAGGCAAAAGCCTGATCTACTGCCTCCTCTGATTTCATATATATTACTCCGACCGTGTAGACCTTTATGCCCGCAGCGTTGAATTTAGCAAGTACTGAATTTATCTGATCCTGTGTGCTGTTTAATGGCATATGGAAATCTTTAACTGAGAGATTGGTAACTCCAATCCTTGTCATCATCTCAATAGTCTGATCAACAGTGAATTCCTTAAATGTATAACCAGCCATTCCTATAGAAAAAGTATCGGCCGGACTAGAAGCTGATAACGGTGAAAAAGCTGATCCGTACAGGTTTGTAGCGCCTGCTGCAAGAATTCCTGTGCCTGCTAATTTAAAAAACTGACGACGTGATTTCATACTTATGGTTTTATATTATAGACATCATAAAAATAATAAAATTATCCATTCACTGACTTAATATAATCCATCTACCTTACTATCATGTCATTATCCATAAGACGGTTATTATAAGTCTGTATAATTGCTTTGAGCTTTTCTGCCATTTCTGATTGAATCTCTGAATCACTATTAAGTATATTCGTCTTAAGAAAAACATCATTCTTATAATTATACAATCCAACTGGCTTATTATCAATCATCTCCAGTAAATGATCCTTCATATACAAATGGTAATTGCTGCCTGAGGTATTGAAGGCAAAAGATTCATAAGAATCATCCAGCAGATTAGATCCAAAAGCAATAAAATCAGAGTCGTAACGAAGATAGCGCAACACTGTCGGCATTATATCAATCTGCTGTGCTATCCTGTTTTTCATACCATTCAGCTGGCTTCCTTGTTTGTAAAAGATTACAGGTATGCTGTATGAACCAAAGTTATTCTGAAACTCTTCGTGAATGGACTCATTTGTATGATCGGCAGTTATTACAAAAAGAGTATTGCTGAACCATGGGCTTGAAGAAATCTTTTGAAAGAATTCCCGAAGGGCATAATCGGTATATCCGACAACTTCTACAATCGGAGCCGGACCTTTTCGGAATGTGCCTTTGTACTTCTCTGGCACTTCAAAAGGATGATGAGATGATACAGAGAAGATGGAGGCACAAAATGGTTCCTTAAATTCATTTAACTTAGTTGCAAAGAAATTAAAGAATGGTTCGTCCCAGACGCCCCACATACCATCAAAATCTGCTTTATCGGGATATTGATCAAGACCAAAATAGTCATCAAACCCTGCAACTTTTGCAAATGAATCAAATCCCATTGAACCATTTGGGGCTCCATGGAAAAATGCTGTATAATATCCTTTTCGTTTGAGCAATTCAGGCAGCCCGTTTATCTGATTATTTGCGTAGTGTGAAATTGTGTAGGGTGTTTCAAGCGAGGGCACTGATGCCAGTATTGAAGGCATAGCATCTATCGATTTCTTCCCATTGGCAACCGATACGTCAAAAGTAAGACCGACACTTATAAGAGAATCTATGAAGGGTGTATAACCTTCATAACTACCTCCTTCCAGATGAGGATTCAGCGCCCCTATGTACTCCCGTGCAAAACTTTCAAGAATAATAATGACTACGTTTTCATTTGAGAATTGATGAGTTGTGTCAGCTGAAAAGTGCGGATTATAGAGCTCAGCCAGTTTATTATTATCAAAGAACTCATATTTTACAAGTACTTTTTTATCAAAAGTTCTGAAAAAACTGAAGGGGGTATTCAGAACAATTGCCACATCACGGGGAGTCTCTACATAACGTGCAGCATTGCTTATTGTTATAGGACGAGTTGAATGCTTATATCCACCACGGGCTGCGCCAACAACAAGTGCAATAACAAGGGGCATCATCAATATATTAAAACCAAAATAAACAATCCTGTTACCCGGAGAAGGTCTGAGTGGCTTAATCTTATTATACAGACAGACCATCAGAAACCAGAGAAAAAGTGTAAATAATGTTGCCGGCCAGTAATCGAGCAAAAAACGGAAGAAAAGCCTGAACAGGTTGCTCTCATTTTCAAAGGTCTTGAATACATCAGCTGTTGCTCTTTTATTTATAAACCTGTAATAAACAAAATCCATCCCGTTCATCGCAATGGCAATACCGTTTGTAATGAAGTACAAATACTTAACAATTCGTTCGTAATACTCATTATAACGAATATCCAGCGGAATGATCTGAAGAAGAATGAAGAGGATATTTATATAGACTATTGCTGAAATATCGAACGACAGGCCACCGTACAATATGGTTAAAAACTGTCCGGGAGTTACTCCCGGGAACATTTTGAAATTGAAAAGAAAGAATCCGACCCTGCACAGTGAAAAAAGAAACACAATCAATAAAACCCTGTAAGCCAGAACAACAAATATATTCCTGGATACCAACCAGTTTTTCATCATAACATAATTTTTATTTCAGAGGTATGAAGAACCCCTAAGGGCTCGCCGAAGGCAAACCTCACGTGGCTGACTTGGTCGGGCTCGAAAGCCTGGTTGCGATTGTAGTCAATCATGTGGGTTTCAAAAAACAACTCGTATAAATAAATATCACTCTTTTGATTCATCCGACCCATAAGCAAAACGCCAGGTCCGATTTCTTGAGTACCTCCGGAGCCTGGCGCTGTTTAACTTACGTTCGTTACCTATTCATTTTCCATATCCTTCAGAAGTTCCTTCATATCTGAATTATTAAACTCATTCATGAACTGGTTAGCTTTCTTCTTCGCGCCCAGGCCCACAATTGTGAAGAGTACAAACAATGCAATAAGAATATATGAAACAGTCTTTGTAGTAGATTCTTTTGCTTTCAGCGCTTCTACCAAAGCATTGTAAAGCAACCATAAAGAAAAAATATTAACTGCAAGACTTACAATTACTCCCAAATAAAGATTAATGCTTCCTGCAAATCCCAGTAATGCATTGATTGGCATAATAACCATCACTGCAGCAGTTACCCTTACATTAGCTTCGTAATCGGTACTTCCTTTACAGATTGCTGAGATTATCAGCACAATAACTGCACCAATAAATAACCCTATTACTGCTCCAATTATAGACCAGACAAAAACCATTATGCCAACAGCACCACCAAACATTCCACCTGTAACAGCACCAACGTGAAGAAGACTCCACAGAAATGCGAATACACCGGCTACTGCACCATAAATTACTGCCTTAATCAAAGGTTCAGACATACCTCCCGTGGTTTTCATTGTCGAGAAGTAAGATTTAGGGTTTGTAAGGACATCTTTAGATTCCTTAATAAACACATTAAAATCAAATGTTCCGTTGCTCATAGTTTAGTGAATTAATAAGGTTTTTAATTAACGATCGGCAAAATACCAAAATCTGATTCCAAGTTAAATAAAATTCTTTAAATAGCTAAAGAATCTAAACAAAAAACTCAGGAGGTTACTCCAGATAGGTGTAGCCATATAGACCTGAGCGGTAGTTAGATAAAAATTCCTTTCCCTCTTCAAGTGTTATAATTCCTGCCTTAACTGAAGTTGTCACCCACGACTCAACAGTCCGCACCATCTTTTTGGAGTTGTATTGGACATAATCAAGAACTTCAGCAACTGTCTCTCCGTCAATAATCTGATCTATCTTATATCCACTATCAGTTATTGATACATGCACTGCATTTGTATCACCAAACAGATTATGAAGATCTCCGAGAATCTCCTGATACGCTCCTACCAGGAAAACACCCAGGTAATAGGGCTCTCTTCCTTTTAAAGAGTGAACAGGCAGGTGGTGTGATGAATTTCGTGTTGATATAAAGTTATCTATCTTACCATCAGAATCGCATGTCATATCCTGGATGGTCGCTGTACGTAATGGTTCTTCATTCAGCCTGTGTATTGGCATTATCGGAAATATCTGATCAATGGCCCATGCATCGGGAAGTGACTGAAAAAGAGAAAAATTACAGAAATACTTATCAGAAAGAATCCGTGAGATCTGCCTCAACTCCTCCGGAACATGTTTCGTAACATTCGCCATGACATAAACTTTCCTTGCAATCGACCAGAAAAGTCTTTCTATCTGAGCTCTTGTCTTCAGGTCGATAAGCCCAAAACTGAACCTATCAAGCGCCTCTTCTCTTATCTGCTGGGCATCATGCCATGTTTCAAGCATCCTGGTCTGGTTAAAATTATCCCATAAAAGAAAGAGTTCTTTTACCAGCTCATGATCCTGTTCACATATCAGATCCTCAGCATCCCACGAAGGCAGGGTTGTTGTTTCAAGTACTTCAAAAATAAGCAGGGAATGGTGTGCAGTCAATGATCGTCCCGATTCAGTAATAATATTGGGATGCGGTATATTATTTTTATTGCTTGCATCAACGAATGTACTGATTGAGTCATTTACGTACTCCTGTATAGTATAGTTTACGCTGCTTTCACTGTTGGAAGAACCTGTTCCGTCATAATCAACACCTAACCCTCCTCCAATGTCAACAAAATCAACATCAAAGCCCAGCTTTCGCAGCTGAACGTAAAATTGTGATGCCTCGCGTAATGCAATTTTTATACGGCGGATCTTTGTAACCTGGCTTCCGATATGAAAATGAATAAGCTTAACACAATCACGCATTTTGCTTTTCTCAATAAAATCGATTGCTTCAAGCAATTCACTCGATGTCAGACCAAACTTGCTGATGTCACCACCTGAATCTTCCCATTTTCCACTTCCAACGCTTGCCAGCTTAATGCGAATACCAAGGTTAGGTTTTACCTTCAGACGTTTTGCAATTGTAGTAATAAGCTTCAGCTCATTAAGCTTTTCCACAACAAGAAAGATTCTTTTTCCCATCTTCTGAGCCAGCAGTGCCAGCTCAATATAATCTTCATCTTTATAACCATTACATATAATAAGCGACTCAGGATCGGTATTTATTGCAATAACAGCATGAAGTTCAGGCTTTGACCCAGCCTCCAGACCTATATTAAATTTCTTGCCATGGCTGACGATCTCCTCAACCACAGGCCTCATCTGATTTACTTTAATCGGATAAATAATAAAATTCTGAGCCCTGTAATCATACTCTTCAGAAGCCGATTTAAAACAATTGGAGATGCTGAGTATCCTGTCATCCAGAATATCAGGAAACCTAACCAGCACCGGTGCTGAGACATCAGATAATATTAGCTCATCGAGCAGTTCCTTTAAATCAACGGAGGTTCCGTTTTTCTGCGGAGTGACAGTAACGTTTCCCTTATCATTAATTGAAAAATAATCTACGCCCCATCCGTTTATGTTATACAATTCAGCAGAATCTTCAATTCTCCATTTTCTCATATCAATTGCTTCCGTTTGTTAATCAGTCGCAAATGTCAGAAAAAAATGTCTTTTATACAATGCTTATTCTTTAACAAGAGTGTATTATACCAAAATCAGGGAATTATTGAAGGAAGAAGTGAACCAAAAGCCACAAAAAGCGAGAAAAAGACAAGGCTCGTATATGATAATTATCAGATAATTAAAAATAGTTTAGATTATTTCAAAATAATTACTTAGCTTGCGGCCTTAATTTTAAAAACAGAATAAAATGAACAAAGGAACAGTAAAATTTTTTAATGTGTCAAAAGGCTTCGGATTCATTAAAGACGCAGATTCGGATAATGAATATTTTGTACATGTATCTGGTCTGAAAGATCAGATTAAAGAGAATGATGAAGTTACTTTCGAACTTCAGGAAGGCAAAAAAGGAATTAATGCAGTAGACGTAAGACTAGCTTAGTTTATTCATACAAAGATTTATTATTCAATCCCGGTCGTTCGACCGGGATTTTTTTTTGATCGTTCCTGGTACTGAAACACCAGGAAAGGTTCTATTGATGTTTTTTCTCCTCTTTTTTGGCTTTTTTGGCAGCGCGTTTCTCTTTCAGACTTTTTGTCGGCTCCTTTTTAACTTTTGTCTGTTCTTTAGCTTTTTCGTGTGACATGGCTATTTGTTTTTAAGTGAATAAAAAGTTCTCCAAATATATAAAATTCAAGAAAACAATAATATTTATACTTTTCTGTCTCTTTTATGCTTCTGTAAGTACAGTGATGCTTCATCATCTAAATACCAGCTTATATCACCAATAACCGGAACTATATAAGAAGCCGGAAAGTTTTCAGCAGATTTAGTTTTATTTAAAATTTCCCCGGCAATACGGGCCTTGTTTTTACCTGCAACCATGAAAATAACCAAGATCGCATTGTTAATCACTCTGCCGGTTAAGGTGATTCTTTTCTGACCTGAAACAGGATGACTGGCAACTGCGCATATATCATCAGTATGAAACAGATGATTATTGCCCGGGAATATTGAGGCAGTATGGCCATCCTCTCCCAAACCCAGCAGAATGATGTCAAACACCGGAAACCCTTCCCTCAGAGTAATATAGTCACCGATCTCTTTAGTATAACGCAATGACTCGCCAACAGGATCATCTTCGCCCCTAACCCTGTGAATATTTCCTGCAGGAATTTTTATCCTGTCAAAAAACAGTCTCTTTGCCATTCCAAAGTTGCTATCCTTGTCAACCGATGATACACACCTCTCATCACCCCAGAAGAAATGGACATATTCCCAGTTAACTGAATTTGAGTAATGATCGCCAAGAATGGTGAATAACAGACCAGGCGTTGAGCCTCCCGATAAAGCAATGGAAAAAGGTTTTTTCATTCCAGCTGACTTGTTGATCATACCGGTAAGATCATCAGCAAGTTTTTCCGCCAACTCGTAAGGCGAACGAAATATTTTTAACGACTCCGTCAATTTAAAAAGGTTTTAATATAAACGTAACACATTATCTAACATTGCCCATCTACTGTTGCCTGCATCACAATTCGCAATATAGTTCGTCATCAGCAAGGTTTTTACACGGATATCGCCAGGTAAGGCCCTCTCCTTCAATGAGATCATTTGCATGCTCAGGACCCCAGGTGCCTGCAGGATAACCAAATACCTTA
>JFJP01006165.1_pt1 | contig 10407 bp, 5 predicted proteins | sample 431651 | NCBI WGS metagenome assembly JFJP01 (sample SAMN02602958, study PRJNA72255) | Microbial mat metagenome, whole genome shotgun sequencing project. | biome: fresh water; feature: sink hole; material: water; isolation source: purple microbial (photo- and chemosynthetic) mats found in... | reverse complement strand
CCGAGCCGGGCTTTGAAGAGCCCGGCCACGCCTTTCACGAAACACCCAAGGTGGCTGGCATTCCGATTGGGCTGCCGACCGACATGCACAAGGCCTGGTTTGTAGCGCTGGCCTCGCTGTCCAAATCGGCCACACCGACACGGGTCAAGCGCAACGCCACCTCTGACCACGTGGTGGTGACGCCGCAAATCAAGAAAACGCGGCTGAAATGAGGCCACAGCCATGACCCGTCTGATCGTCGGCCCTTTCAACCGGGTGGAAGGTGACCTCGAGTGGCCGATGGCCGGGTGCGCCAGGCCTGGGTCAACGCGCCGATGTACCGGGGTTTTGAGCAGATTCTGCAAGGCAAACACCCGTTCGATGCGCTGGTCTATGTGCCGCGCATCTGCGGCATTTGTTCGGTCACTCAGTCGGTGGCGGCGGCGCGTGCCTTGGCCGCTGCTTGCCAGGTGTCTGCCCCGCCCAACGGCCAGCATCTGATCAATCTGATGCTGGCGTGTGAAAACGCCGCCGACCACCTGACGCATTTCTACCTGTTTTTCATGCCCGATTTCACCCGCACGGTGTATGCCGGGCGGCCCTGGCACGCGCAGGCGCTGGGTGAACACGCGCGCGAAGCGATGGCGGTGCGCCAGCGCTGGTTTCACATCATGGGCACATTGGGGGGCAAATGGCCGCACACCCAGGCGATCCTGCCTGGGGGCTGCACGCGCAACCTGAGCGCCAGCGAGCGTTATCGATTGGGCGCGCGGGTCGCTGAAATGCGCGGGTTTCTGGAGCGCGTATTGTTTGCCTGCCCGCTGGAGCATGTGCTGGCCTTGCCAGATGAGGCCGCTTTGGAAAACTGGCATGGACAGCACCCCACAGGCGGCGATCTGCGCCTGTTTTTGACCATGGCCCAGGATCTGGACCTGGACGCATTGGGCCGCGGGCCAGGACTGACGCTGAGTTACGGCGCCTTTGCCCAACCCGAAGGCGGCTTTGCCATGGCCCCCGGGGTGTGGAACGGGCACACCTTGCAAGACGTCAACCTGGCGCAGATCACCGAGGACGCCTGCCACGCCTGGCTCAGCGATGACGGTGCGCCACGGACGCCCGCCCAAGGCCTGACCCAGCCCGACAGCGACAAGCCGGATGCCTACACCTGGTGCAAAGCGCCACGGCTGGACGGCCAGGTGCTGGAAACCGGCGCACTGGCACGCCAACTGGCCGATGGTCAGCCGCTGATTCGCGCCCTGTGGCAGCGCAGCGGCGGCAACGTGCTGACGCGGGTGCTGGCACGCGCGCTGGAGCTCGCCCGCCTGGTGCTGCTGACCGAACACACCTTGCGCGCCATCGTGCCCGACGCCACCAGTTGTGTCGATGCCAAGGTGCCCGAACACGCGGATGCCTATGGCCTGTGCGAAGCCGCACGCGGCAGCCTGGGCCATTGGCTGTCAGTTCGCGACGGCCGCATTGCCAACTACCAGATCATTGCGCCCACCACCTGGAACTTTGCGCCGCGCGACCGCTTGGGTGTGCCCGGCGCGCTGGAAGCGGCCTTGGTGGGCGCGCCGGTGGCGGATGGCGACAAAACCCCGGTCGCGGTGCAGCACATCGTGCGCTCGTTTGACCCGTGCATGGTCTGTACCGTACATTGATTTTTTTGATAGCACCTCACGCAATATCAGCATGCGTTTGACCGCATTTTGGCCAGGAATCTTTGAGACCCGTTTGCGGATGCTCGGGGTCGGCGCACAATGGCATTGATGAACCCGTTGCACGTCAGCCTGCCCGCCACACCCGCCCCTCCGGACGGCATGGATGAGGGTGCCTGGCTGGATGTGATCCAGAAAATGGACGAGGTCTATTCGCGCCTGTTGACCGACGAGGTGGCACTGGAAGAAAAAAACGCCCAGCTTGAAGCCTCGCAGCAGTTGGTGTACAGCCTGCTGTCGTCGATGTCGGATGTGCTGGTGGCGGCCAATGCGCAGGGCCTGATCGAGCAGACCAATCAGGCTTTGTGCGATCTGGTGGCCTGCAGCGACCAGAAATTGCTGGGCCAGCCCTTGCAGCGCCTGCTGCACGACGACGAGCAGCCCCAACGCCTGCACGACATGCTGCACCGCAGCACCACGCTGCGCTCTGGCGAATCTGCCGAGCTGTTGCTGCGCGACAAGTCCGGGCAGGCGGTGCCGGTGGATTTCACCGTGACGGCGCGCTATGACGGGCGCAAGCGCTGTGTGGGCTATGTGTTCATCGGGCGTCCCATGGCCGAAATCAAGCGGGCTTACCATCAACTCCATGCCGCACACGAGGCCCTCAAGCGCACCCAGCAGCAGTTGTTGCACGCCGAAAAGATGTCTTCGCTGGGACGCCTGGTGGCGGGCGTGGCACATGAATTGAACAACCCGATCAGCTTCGTGCTGGGCAACGTGCATGTGCTCAACCGTTACACCCGACGTCTGCGCGAGTACCTGGATGCGCTGCACGCACATCCAGCGGTGCAAGCGGACCCGGCACTGGACACACTGGCGCAAAAGCTGCGCATTGAGCACATTCTGCAAGACCTGCCCTCGTTGATGGACGGCACCACCGAGGGCGCACAGCGCACGGCCGCCATCGTGGATGGTCTCAAACGCTTTTCGGTGCTGGACGGCGAAGACTACGAGCCGGTACTGATTCACCCCGTGATCGAGCGCGCAGTGCACTGGGTGCGCACCGGCATGAAGCTGCCGTTCGAGGTCGATCTGCAGCCGGGCCCGCCATGCTGCGTGCGTGGCAATGCCGGCCAGTTGCTGCAGGTGTTGATGAACCTGATCCAGAACGCCTTTGACGCGGCCAGCACGCCGTCGGCCGCCACACCGCGCTTGTGCGTGAGTTCGCAGCAGGATGCACTGTGGGTCGAGATCCGTCTGCACGACAACGGCCCAGGCATCTCCGAGGCAGTGCTGCCGCACCTCTTTGAGCCGTTTTTCACCACCAAGCCGGTTGGCAAGGGCACCGGGCTGGGCTTGTCGATCAGCTACGGCATCGTCGAGCGTCATGGCGGCAGCCTGAGCGCGCGCAACCATCCTCAGGGGGGGGCCGAGTTTGTACTGCGCCTGCCCGCCAGCGCGGCGCCAGCGGTCCGGCCCACCGCACCGGACTGAGCCCGTTCGCCGATAAACCCGGTCGCGCTTTGCACCCACTTGGCCTTATGATCAGCGCTCCCAAATTTTCTTGATCAAGCGCAGCCACCGGCTGTGGCAAGGTCCCGGACCCCGACCGCCCTGACCGTGGATTTTCAAGCGTTGTTCATTCCACCCCCAGCACAAAGCGTGCTTTACCAAGGCTCGCACGATCCGGTGCTGGTCGGTTTTTCAGTGGCGGTCGCGATTTTGGCGGCGTATGCGGCACTGCTGGTGGCGCAGCATGTGGCACGAACACAGCACGCCGGGGCACGACATCTGTGGACACTGGCTGGTGGCGTTTGCCTGGGCTTTGGCATCTGGGCCATGCATTTCATTGGCATGCTGGCTTTCAGCCTGCCCTGTCGCAGCAGTTTTGACAGCCAGTTAACGCTGCTGTCCATGGTGCCGGCTGTTTTGAGCAGCGTGCTGGCGCTGCGCAGCATCAGTCGCAGACACCTGTCGCGCACCCAACTGCTGCAGGCCGGCCTGCTGATCGGTGTTGGTGTGGGCGCCATGCACTATGGCGGCATGGCAGCGATGCGCATCGATGGCCAGATCCGCTACAACCCCGTGCTGTTTGCACTCTCGCTGGTGGTGGCGGTCGCGCTTGCCACGCTGGCGCTGTGGCTCAAGTTCCGCCTCAGCGCATTGCTGGGTGGAGACAACTTTCGCAGCACCGCCAGCGGTGCGGTGGTGCTGGGACTGGCGGTGTCCGGCATGCACTACACCGCCATGCTGGCGGCCTATTTTGTGCAAGATGGCCAAAGCAACGCCGGCGACGGCATGGCCGCTTCGATGCTGGCCGCACTGGTGCTGCTGATTTCCGGGCTGATCATCGTCGCCACCCTCTTTGCAACCTATATCGAATTGCCCAGCCTGCTGTCGTTTCGGCGTTCATTGCGCGGCATCAGCCTGCTGGCGCTGGGCTGGACCACCATGGTCTGGCTGGGCAGCGGCAACTACTATGGCCGACTCGCTGCCGAGCACTACCAGCAACAAGAGCGCGCTGCCATCGCCCAGGTCAACCATGTCGCTGACAACATCAACCACAGCTTGCAAGTGCTGCGCGGCATTGCGCAAACATTTGCCGATCACCCGCAGAGCCAGCTCATCTTGCGCCGCTTTGGCCCGCTGTCACCCTCCGACGGTGACACCCAGGCACAGCGCCGCCAACGCTGGAGCCTGGACCCTGAGTTGGCCCCATTCAACCGCCAGTTGGCCGATTGGGCTCGTTATCTCGGCGCCGATGTGATCTGGCTGATGAACGCGGCCGGCGACACAGTGGCCGCCAGCAATGCCGACCAGCCCGAGAGCTTTGTCGGTGGCAACTTTGCCGACCGGCAGTACTTTCAGCAAGCGCGCCAGGGCCAACTGGGCCAGCAGTACGCAGTGGGGCGCATCAGCGGCGCCGCGGGGCTGTTTTTTTCGGCGCCAGTGCAGTCTGATGGCAAATTTCTCGGTGCAGTGGTGGTCAAGCGCAATTTGTCCAATTTTTCAGGCTGGACACGCCAGTTGACGGCTTTTCTGACCGATGTGAATGACGTCATCATCCTGTCCGAAAAACCGGCATGGGAGCTCTTGGCCTTGCCTGGTGCCGCAGCCCTGCAGCTCGCACCGGAACAACGCCTGGCTCTGTACCGTCGCGAGTCGCTGGACAAACTGGCGGTGCGCGCCTGGGACCATGTGCAAGAACATCCTCTGGCGGTGTTGTTGGGCGACGACCCGCAGCCACGGCTGCTGAGCTCACTGCCACTGGCTGATGCCGGGCTGCGTCTGCACGTGGCACTGCCGCTGAGTGAATTGGCGCACGGCAAGACCGAGCGGCTTTGGCTGTTCTTTCTGCTTGCGGCAGCCGGCAACTTGCTGATTTTCAGTGCCTCGGCGGTGGTGATTTACCTGCGCGAGTCGCGCCAGATGCACGCCGAGCAGCGGGTAGCTGCCACCGCTTTCGAGAGCCAGCAGGGCATGCTGATCACCGATGCCGACCAGCGCATTCTGCGCGTGAATCAGGCTTTCACCGACATCACCGGTTTTGCCAGCGCCGACGTGTTGGGGCACCGGCCCCAAATGCTGTATGTCGCCGATCCGGACGGTGCCCTCGAGCAATCGATCCATGACGAACTCACCCAACGGGGTGTCTGGCACGGCGAAATGCTTGGCCGTCACAAAGATGGGACGCTGTTTCCACAGTGGCTGATGATGACCGCGGTGCGCGACGACGCGGGTGTCGTGACACATCATGTGCTGGTGCTGACCGACATCACCGAGCGACGACAAGCTGAAGAAGAAATCAACAAGCTGGCTTTTTATGATCCGCTGACCGGGCTGCCAAACCGGCGTCTGCTGCTGGACCGTCTGGCGCACGCACTGGCCGCCAGCGCCCGCACCGGTCGCCACGGTGCACTGCTGTTCATTGACCTGGACAACTTCAAGGACCTGAACGACAACAAGGGCCATCAGGTCGGCGACCTGTTGCTGCAGCAGGTGGCACAACGCCTGATGTCATGCACCCGCCAGGGCGACAGTGCGGCGCGCCTTGGGGGTGACGAATTTGTGCTGATGCTCGAAGACATGAGCACGCAAGCCCAGGAGGCCGCCGAACAGGCCCAGGTGGTCGGAGAAAAGGTGTTGACCACCTTGAATTCGCCCTATAGCCTGGCCGGCTTTTCGCACCACAGCACACCCAGCATCGGCGTGGCGCTGTTCTCTGGCCAGCAGGCCGATATGGACGACTTGCTCAAACGTGCTGACCTGGCGATGTACCAGGCCAAGGCAGCCGGGCGCAATACGCTGTGTTTTTTTGACCCGGCCATGCAGGCTGTTGCCAGCCAGCGCGCGGCGCTGGAAATCGACTTGCGCAACGCCATCGCACAGGCGCAGTTTGAACTTTATTACCAGGTGCAGGTGGACCATTTGGGCAGCACGCTGGGTGCTGAAGTGTTGTTGCGCTGGCATCACCCGGTGCGTGGCATGGTGCCACCGGCCGAGTTCATTGCGCTGGCCGAAAGCTCGGGCCTGATCCTGCCGCTGGGGCGCTGGGTGCTGCAAAGTGCCTGCCAGCAACTGACGCGCTGGGCGCAGCAGGCCCGCCTGGCCGATCTGGTGATCTCCGTCAATGTCAGCGCTCGGCAATTCCGTCACCCTGACTTTGTGGACGACGTGCTGACCGTGTTGACGCAGACGGCAGCGCCGCCCCATCGGCTGAAACTGGAGCTCACCGAGAGCCTGCTGGTCAATGATGTGGAAGACATCATTGCCAAGATGACTCAGCTCAAGGCCCATGGGGTGGGCTTTTCGCTGGATGACTTTGGCACCGGCTACTCGTCTCTGTCCTATCTGAAGCGGCTGCCACTGGACCAGTTGAAGATCGACCAGGGCTTTGTGCGCGACATCCTGATCGACCCGAACGACGCGGCCATCGCCAAGATGGTGATCGCACTGGCCGAAAGCATGGGGCTGGCGGTGATTGCCGAAGGGGTGGAACTGGTCGCGCAACGCGACTTTCTGGCGCACCTGGGCTGCCTGGCCTACCAAGGCTATCTGTATGGCCGCCCGGTGCCCCTGGCCGATTTTGAAGATCGCGTGGCGTGAGCGTGCACCACCTTATCTTGCCCTGGGCCAGCGCGCAGACACCAGACTGCCAAGACCAATGGCCCGCGTTGGCCCTGCCCCAACTGCAACGTCTGCTGAGCCGCCTGAAGGCATTGCCGGCGCTGACCGACAGCGACGAGCGCCTGAGCATGCCGCATGAGCGGGCGCTGGCCAGCGCGCTGCATCTGCCCGGCGGCGATGGCCTGCTCCCGTGGGCGGCAGTGCAGGCACGCCACGATCTGCCCAATGCGCCGGCGCAGCCCGTTGGCTGGGCTTTTGTCAGCCTGTGCCATTGGCAGGTGCACACCCACCAGGTGCTGATGGGGCATTTGCCGCTCGCCGGCCTGACGGCGACCGAGTCAGATGCCCTGCTTGAGTCCATGCGCGACTACTTTGCTGAAGATGGCATCACCCTGTACGCCGAACAGCCCGGACGCTGGCTGGCGCAGTCAGATCTGTTTGCCAGTGTCAGCAGCGCGGCGCTGGACCGGGTGTGCGGGCGCAATCCAGACGTCTGGATGCCGACCGACGCCATTGCCGCGCCGCTGCGCCGCTTGCAAAACGAAATGCAGATGCTGCTCTACACCCACCCGGTCAATGATGTCCGGCAAGCCCACGGGCTACCCGTGGTGAACTCGTTCTGGCTGCATGGCTGCGGCACCCTTGCGGCCGAGGTGCAACTGCCCGCCCCCGCTGCCTGGCCGCAGGTCGTGCCCGACTTGCGCAATGCGGCTCTGGCGGGTGACTGGAGCGCCTGGGCGCAGGCCTGGCAGAGAATCGACACCACCCGGATGGCCGCGTTGCACCAAGCACTGGACCAAGGCGACCCGGTGCGCTTGACCCTGTGCGGCGAGCGCAACTGCCAGTGCTGGACTTCCGAGGGTGTCGGGCTGTGGCAGCGAGTGCGCCAGCGCCTGACTCGCCAACCCCTGACCGAACTGCTGGCGTCGCTCTGAACCCGACCCAGACCCGCGCTTGATTTGCTATTTATTTTGTAACTGACAGCGCTTGTTTGACAAGGCTTTGATGCCTCTTTTTATGTATTTTTTAACCCCAAGCTGCCGCAACCATGCAATTGATTGACCGTGACGTGCCGCCGCGTGCGGCCTGGGCGCTGGAGCAGGCCGGGCTGCATCCGCTGCTGGCGCGGCTGTTTGCTGCCCGTGGTGTGCAAGAGGCCAGCGAGCTCGACGACGCCCTGACGCGCCTGGCGGCACCCGACAGCCTCAAAGGTGCGGCACAGGCAGCCTGCCTGCTGGCCGATGCCATTGCGGCCAATCTGGCCCTGTGCGTGGTGGCCGACTATGACTGTGATGGCGCCACCGCGTGTGCAGTGGCGCTGCGCGGCCTGCGCCTGCTTGGGGCACAGCGAGTGGATTACATCGTGCCGGATCGGGTGCAGGACGGCTACGGACTGACGCCCCCCATTGCCACGCGGGTCAAGTCCAGCGGGGCCGATGTGCTGATCACCGTGGACAACGGCATTGCCAGCCTGCAAGGGGTGGCCACGGCGCGCGCGCTGGGGCTGCAGGTGCTGGTCACCGACCACCACCTGTGCGCCAGTGTCGATGGCGCGGTGGTGTTGCCAGACGCCAACGTCATCGTCAACCCGAATCAGCCTGGATGCAACTTTGCCAGCAAGGCCATCGCCGGCGTCGGGGTGATGTTCTATGTGCTGCTGGCCTTGCGGGCCGAATTGCGCCAGCGCGGTGTCTTTGCGGCCAGTCAGCAGCCCAAGCTCGATGCCTTGCTGCCACTGGTGGCACTGGGCACGGTGGCCGACGTGGTGCGCCTGGATGCCAACAACCGCCGCCTGGTGGCTCAAGGGTTAAAACGGGTTCGAGCCCAGTCCCTGCCTGCGGGGCTAGCTGCACTTTTTGAAGCATCAGGACGCGATGCCAGGGTTGCCACGACATTTGATTTCGGCTTTGCGCTGGGGCCGCGCATCAACGCCGCCGGGCGCCTGTCAGACATGACACTGGGCATTGAGTGCCTGTTGACCGACGACGCCACCCGCGCACAGGAACTGGCACGGGTGCTCGATGGCATCAACCGCGAGCGCCGCGACATCGAAGGCCACATGCGCGAACAGGCGCTGGCGGTGGCCGAATCCCTGTTGCAAGACAGCGCGCCGCCGCCGCCGGCCTTTTGCGTCTTTGACCCCTCGTTTCATGAAGGGGTGGTGGGCATTGTGGCTGCGCGCATCAAAGACAAGTGGCACCGCCCGGCGTTTGTCTTTGCGCCCAGTGGCGCCAGTGGCCACGCGCATGAGCTCAAGGGCTCCGGGCGCTCGATTGCCGGCTTTCACTTGCGTGACGCGCTCGACCTGGTGGCCAAGCGTCACCCTGGCGTGCTGCTGCGCTTTGGCGGACACGCCATGGCCGCCGGCTGCACCGTGCACAAAGACGGCCTGGCGCTGTTCGCCCAGGCGCTGAGCCAGGTCGCACAGGAACGGCTGGACGCCGCCACGCTGCTGCGCCGGCTGCAGACCGACGGGCCGCTGCAGCCCGAGTACCGGCGCATCGACCTGGTGGACACGCTGGCGCAGCAAGTCTGGGGCCAGGGCTTTGACGCCCCCACTTTCAGCGAAGAGCTGGAAGTGCTGTCGCAACGCCTGGTCGCAGACAAGCACTTGGCCCTGAAACTCAGGCATCAAGGGCAGCCGGTCGATGGCATCTGGTTTGGCCGAACTGCCAGTCTGCCGGCGCGCGTGCGACTGGCATTTCGGCTCGATGCCGACACCTGGCGTGGCCAGCGCAACGTACGCTTCATCATCGAAGCCGCGCAAGAACCTGATTGACAACCCCGAAAATACTATTAAAAGAGAAGCTATCAGCTCAATCTGAACGAGAGCTTCAGACTGATTTGTCGATCTATATTTTCAACCCATCAAGTCTTCATCTTGACGGGGTGTGCGGTCCAGGTGGTAGAGAAAGAAGATCAACAGCACCGTGGCTGCCAAGAGCAGCAGCGGTCCAAACAGCCAAAACAGCATCGGCACCAGATAAAAGTAGGCCCGGGTACCGATGCGATAAAACACGCCGGCCCGGTTTAGTTGCGCCACCACCTGAGCGCTCTGGGTTTGCGCCAATCCACGTTCCAGTGGTACGTTGATCGAATATCCGATGTGGTGAAACAGGCGCACTGACATCGAGAAAGCAAAGAAGGCAAACAACAAGTCAAACAGCATGATCAACAGCTTGAGCAGCCACATTTCGGCGCCAGCATTGCCCAGTACATTCAACGCGTGCCAAGTGTCCGACAGTTTGTTGCCCTGCGCGCTCAGCGTCAGCACGCCGATGATCAGCAAAATGGCTGTCGATGCCATGAAACTGGCCGCCATGGTCGAGTTCCGCAGGGTTTGTACGGCCAGAATGTCACGTCGGTCCTGCATCACAGTCTGCACCCAGGCAGCGCGTGCGGCCAGCATGATGTCTTGCGCGCTGGAGGCCGGGTCGCGTCGGGTGCGCCAGCGCAGGTAGAGCTGATAAACCATCAGCGCCACTGCGCAGATGGCAAAGCTGGCCAGGTCGATCAAGTGCGTCAGAACAAAACTAATCATGAACGAATTTTGCGCCACTCTGAGGCGACGTGCTGCCGGATCATGGGCCAGCACAACAACCCCACCGGTGAACCGGGTGCAGGTCGGCGCCCTAAAATCTGC
>JFJP01011378.1_pt1 | contig 10408 bp, 6 predicted proteins | sample 431651 | NCBI WGS metagenome assembly JFJP01 (sample SAMN02602958, study PRJNA72255) | Microbial mat metagenome, whole genome shotgun sequencing project. | biome: fresh water; feature: sink hole; material: water; isolation source: purple microbial (photo- and chemosynthetic) mats found in... | reverse complement strand
CGCCAACGGGCGACCCGTCACGCTGTCAACCACGCGCCCCGCAATCGCCCAATCCACCTGCCCTTGTTGCGGTGGTATCGGCGTGCTGTAAGTTGGCGTGGGCTGCCCGCCATAAACGGGCGTGTCAATGGGCAAAGGGTTGCCTGGTTGGGTGGAGAGGTTGACCCAGGGGACGGTGTTGGCGTTGTTATTGGCTTGCGTGTAGCGAGAATTAACCCAACCTTGCCCCGTTGGACTAATTTCAAAGGGAATCAGCCACCACAATTCGCCATTGCTGGCATATTGTTTGCCTAACAATTCGACCAATTCGCCATTGCTGGCATATTGTTTGCCTAACAATTCGACCACCGCGCCATTGTTATAAGCGCCCCAAGGCGGGTCATATTCATCGCCAGGGCCGCGCTTGACCTGCACAAAACCCGCAGGATTGTTAATAATTGCTTGCGGTTTCGTATTGGCAACGGTGGGCGGGATAACGGGTGTGGGGGTGGCGGGGGCGTTCACCCAGGGCAAATTGGCGATATTTTGTGCCTCAGTATACTGAGCATAAATCCAGCCTTTATCGCCGCTGATGCTGGCAAAGGGAATCAGCCACCATAAATCACCGCTAATATCCTTTTGGCGACCTAAAATATCCACTTGCGCCCCATTGTTATAAGTCCCTAACGGTGGATTGTAAATCCCGCCTGGCCCACTCCGCACATTGAGCGAACCGCCTGGGCTGTTGATGACCGCATGGGGCGTAAGGTTGGGGGTGGGGGTGACGGTGGGGGTGTTGGTGGGGGTATGGGTGGCGGCGGGGCTAGGGGTGTGAGTTGGGGTGAGGGTGGGGGTGCTGCTGATAATGAGGGTGTTGGTGATGGCGGGGGCGTGGGGCGTTGGCGTAACAAATTGCAGGGCGGCTACGGTGGCAACGGGTTCAGCAGGCGTGGCGAAGGGGTTGCAACTGGTTACTATGAGGATTAGGGCTAGGCTATAGATAACGTTAGGTTTCATGGGACTCCTTATGTAAATAAATCGGGGACTTAGGTTAGGAGTCCGCAATCATTTGCGGACAGCCCGCAAATGATTGCAGACTCCTATTTCCCATTATTTCAAAAGTTACAGGTTGTTTTTTATTCGTGAAATTCGTTGCTTAAGTTTTATAAAGTTGATGTTGTTGAATATAGGCTGCGACTACGGCGGGGGTTTGATAACAGATGGATTGCCCCAAACTGACTCTGTGCCGAAGTTGTGAGGAGGCCAAGCCGATAAGCGGCATGTCTAGCCAATCTAGGCGCGCGGTTACATGGGGCAGGAGGGTTTCTAGGGCGGTGAGGTCAGGTTGATAGGCGGGGCGGCGGACAACGGCCAGACGGCAGAGGGTAATGAGTTCGTTAGGTTGATGCCAAGTGGGTAAATTAACCAGCGAGTCCGCGCCGATAATGAAACTACATTCGTCAGCCGAGAGGTCATAACGTGAGCAAATCAGGCGAATGGTATCCACAGAGTAATGTGGGCCAGGGCGTTCCAGGTCTATGAGGCAAAGTTCAAAGTGGGGATTGGTGGCAATGGCTTGTTGAACCATGGCTTGGCGGTGATGGACGGGCGTTTTAGCTAGGGCTTGTTTATGGGGCGGGTCGCCTGCGGGGACAAATAATACTCTTTCAAGAGCTAACGTTTCTCTGGCAATTTCCGCCGTCAGCAAGTGGCCTAGATGAATCGGGTCAAACGTGCCGCCGAGAATACCTAACTTCATAGCTAGTCAGCTATCAGCTAGTCAGTCTTTCAGCTAAAAGCTGACTAGCTGACCGACTGACACGCTGACTAGCTTTTTTTACCACACCCACTCTAATTCCACGTCATCTAGGATAACCGTATCGCCTGGTTGCACGCCGACCTTACGGAGGGCTTCATGTACGCCCATTTTTTCCAAGATGAAATAGGCACGGGTGACAGCCTCATCGACATCCCATAACGTTTGACGGGCGAGTTGTTCCACTTTTAGGCCAGTCACGCGCCAGGCATTGCCTAAATCTTCGACTTCAAAGGCATGGGCATCTTGCTGTAAGGTAAAAGTAGGAACGGCCTCAACCAATGGCGCAGGCGGCGGGAGTTGGTCTAGTTGCTCAAAAAGTTGATAAACTAACTCCTCCACCCCTTTTTTGGTGACGGCAGAAATTTGATGGGACGGCCAGCCAACGGTTTGGGCTGCGGCTTGCACGGCCTCCCAATGGGCTTGGGCTTCGGGCAGGTCAATTTTATTTAAGACTACCAATTGTGGTTTCTTAGCGAGTTGTGGGCTGAATAAAGCTAACTCTTCATTAAGCTGATGAAAGTCGGCTACGGGGTCGGGGTTCGCGCCATTTAAGAGGTGAACCAGAAAACGGCTGCGCTCCACATGGCGTAAAAATTCATGGCCTAAACCCGCGCCGAGGTGCGCGCCTTCAATCAAGCCTGGAATATCGGCCATGACTAAATCCCGATGATTAAGCAATACGACACCTAAATTGGGCTGTAAGGTAGTGAAAGGATAATCGGCAATTTTGGGGCGAGCTTCACTGACCACTGATAACAGGGTACTTTTGCCCGCGTTAGGCATACCAAGCAAGCCCACGTCAGCAATTAATTTAAGTTCCAGTTTTAGCCAAAGTTCTGGGCCGAGCAAGCCATTCTCGGCGATTTTAGGGGCTTGATTACGGGAAGTTTTAAAGGAAGCGTTACCTCTCCCGCCGCGACCACCAGGTGCGATAATCACGCGTTGGCCTGGCTCAGTTAAATCAGCCAACAGCACGCCTGTTTCGGCATTATAAACCATGGTGCCTGGGGGAACAGCGATGATTTCATCTTTGCCCTCTGCCCCCGTCATATCTTTTGCTCCGCCATGCTCGCCGCGTTCAGCGCGAAAATGGCTACGGTTTTTAAAGTGAACGAGGGTATTGAGTTGGGGGTTAACTTGGAAAATGACATCTCCACCCTTGCCCCCATGTCCACCCGATGGCCCACCACGAGGAACATACTTTTCCCGACGGAACGATACCATGCCGTTGCCGCCGTCGCCTGCTTTGACATAAATTTTAGCTTCATCAAAAAACATAAAATAGTTTACCAGTTAGTCAGTCTGTCAGCAATCAGCGAAAGGCTGACTGACTGAGATGCTGACTACTTTAATTGGGCGTACCAAGACGAACAATTTTATTATGATTATTAGGAATAAGTTTGGTGGCGTTGATGGTATCCACCACCACCGCGCTATGGTCAACCACCCATTGATAGTCAACATTACGATGACCTGTCACAATGATGACCGCGTCGGCGGCGGTTAAGGCTTCGCTGGTTAACTCAATGTTTTCTAAACGAATGGATTCTTTCAACACAATGCTTCCGCCCACATGGAAGGTGGGAACGTAGGGGTCGTGATAGGAAACATGCGCGCCATCTCGGAGCAGCAACTCAATCACGCGCTCGGCGGGGGAGTTGCGGGCATCATCAATGTTGGGTTTGAAGGAGACCCCTAAGACAATGATGTTTGCCCCCATGAGACTTTTGCTAAATTTGTTAAGGGCATGACTGACGAGTTGCACTGTATGATAGGGCATGTCGCCGTTAATTTCAGCCGCTAATTCAATGAAGCGGGTATAAAAATCATACTCGCGGGCTTTCCAGGAGAGGTAATAAGGGTCAACGGGAATACAGTGGCCGCCCACGCCAGGGCCAGGATAAAAAGGCATAAAACCAAAGGGTTTGGTTTTGGCGGCATCAATTACTTCCCAGATGTCAATGTTCATGCGCTCGGCTAAAACGGCGAGTTCATTGACGAGGGCAATGTTGACACTGCGGAAGATGTTTTCTAAGAGCTTGGTCATTTCAGCGGCGCGAGGGGAGGAGACGACATGCACATTGGGCGTGAGTTCCGCTAAGACTTTGACGGCTAAATGGGTGGATTCAGGCGTAATACCGCCGACCACTTTGGGGGTGTTTTTGACGGTAAAATCGGTGCGGCCTGGGTCAATTCGTTCAGGGGAAAAGGCCAGATAAAAATCTTGCCCCGCGATGAGGCCACTTTGCTCTAAAATCGGCTGAACCACCTCTTCGGTGGTGCCAGGGTAGGTGGTGCTTTGTAAAATGATTAACTGACCTTTTTGCAGGTAGGGGACAATGGACATGGCCGCCAAGCGCACAAACGCCAGGTCGGGGGCTTTCATGGAGTCGAAGGGGGTGGGGACACAAATGAAGATGACCGACACATTTTTTAAGGCGGCGTAATCACTGGTGGCGGTGAGTTGGTTGGTTTGCACTAATTCCGTCACCTCGGCGGTAGGCACATCAGGAATGTAGCTGATACCCTGATTGAGTTGTTCCACTTTAGAGCTACTGTTATCAACGCCGATAACGCCAAAACCGCATTTGGCAAGGCCAGTGGCTAAGGGTAAACCCACGTAGCCCAGACCAATCACGCCGATTTTGCAAGATTTGTTCATGATTTGAGTGAGAAATTGTTCGTACATGAGATTGGAGTTTGAGTTGAAAATTTGAGTTGATGTAAAAACGCCAACTCAAATCTCAAATTTATAGTCCTTTATTGGCGGCCAATTGATTTTCCATTTCAGTAATAAATTGTTGCCATTTTGGGGCATCGGCTTCTGGGGCAACTTTTAAGGCTTTTTGGGCGGCATCAAGGGCTTCACGCCATTTTTTGCTTTGTTGGTAAAGCACGGCTAAATTTTGCAAGCTGCTGTAATTATTTGGGTCTTGTTGCAAAACAAATTGATGCTGGGTGATACTTTCGTCGAACCGATTTTGTTTCGCATATACATAAGCCAACGCACTACGGCTTTCTATATCTGTTGGGGTAAGCGTAATAAGACGGTTATAGGCTTTTTCGGCTTCGGGTAATTTTTCCAAACTTAAGTAGATATTCCCCAAACTTTTTAAGGTGGCGGGATTAGGCGCGGCATTACTAAGAGCTAAAGAGCGTTCATAGTAGGGAATAGCTGGTTGGTTTTGCCCCGCTTTGGTGTAAGTTTTAGCAATGGTATCGTAAATTAAGGCAGAAGTGGGTCTTTGTAAGGCCACTTTTTTCATGGCATTCACTAAATTATCTGTTTTACCACTGGAAAGGTAGAAATTTAAGCGTAAGTCTAGCGAGGGGTCAGCAAAGTTAGCAAAACCATCATCATGATTGAGGATGGACATAGCTCCACTATGGGCTTTAAGGGCTTCATCGGCTTTACCTAAAGCGGCCTCGGTGTCGCCATAAAGCACCCAAGTGGGGGGATAGGCATCATCAATGGAACGTGAGACCTCAAGCCGTTCAATAGCGGTGTCATATTGTTGTTGCATGTAGGCGGTTTGCGCCCACAGATTATGGTAGATAACGTTTGTAGGGGCTAAAATAGTGGCTTTTCTAAAAAAATCACTGGCTAAATCCATTTTGGCTTGACGTTCGGCAGGGTCAGACGCGACCTGACTTAATGTAAAGTAATATCGGCCCATATTGCCCGTGTTATCAGGGTTATAAGGGTTAATGCTACGGGCTTCTAGGGCAATTTTTTCACCCTGTGCTTGAGCCTGACCGCGTTGCTCAGGCGTAAGGCGACCATCTTGAGCCATAAGCTGATAATCTAGGGCTAACATGAGGTAGTAAAAATCCTCATCACTATCAATGGAACGTCCTCTTTCATGTAATGCGATGGCTGCTTCCCATTGTTGCGCCCCGCGATAGCGTTCCCCTTCCTTAAGGTAAATGTCAGCTCGCACGACATCTATATTTTTGAACCAAATGAGGGCTAAAATCGCGGCCACTAAGGGGGGATAAAGCCACCAATTTTCAGGCCGCCAGGTAGGTAGACGTTTTATGGATTGCCATGAAAGGGTAATTGCGAACAAGACCATGAGCATAAATAAGAAGAGATATAATACTAATAACCCATTTATTAAGATGTTGGCGGCAGAAATAGCATCGGCAGGTGAGGCTACGTTAATTTGTTGGTTAAATTGTAGACGGTGGGTGAGGTAGTAAAAGAAGAAATAACTGAGTGAGGAAACGGAATATAACGCAATGGCCCGCCCCCAAGCAATGGGGGTACTCCATTCACGTTGGCGAATGGCAATGTCAGACATGGCAATGGCTAGGCCGATAACCCAAGTGATGACATACATCCAGAGTAAGCTCATGCTATTCTTATTGGCAAAAGTAAATTGAAACCCTGGGGTAATAAAATCAAAGGTTAAAACGACCATAATGATGGCTAAGGCGAGGCCATAACCACCCAGAACCATTTCCCAACTTAAAGCCCCGCCCATGAAACCGCGCCGACTTTTGGGGGCAGAATCGCGATTGGCTGAACTGGCGCGAGAGCTACGGCCGCGTTTAACCGTTTGTTGCTCGGTTACATCCTCGGTGGTTTCTTCTAATTGCGTGGTTTCAGGTGATTCGTTTTGTTTCGCTAAATCCATGCGGTCAATGGCTAACATGAGGCCACGATAAGCCCAGAAGTAGCTATAAGTGGCGGCGATGGAGAACACAAAGTGAACTTCAATGAAGTGACCAATAATCGCGCCGACCAAGCCCATGAGCAGGAACTGGTTTTGCATAATGGGTGAATTTTCAGGCCGATTGGTTTTCTCTACGCCTAAAATTCCTTGTCCGAATAGGAACAAGATGAGACCTGTGACCATGCCAAAGGGTAGACCTAATGGAATGTATACTAATTTATGAGAGGCTGCATAAGCCAAGCCTGCGCCACCGGCCCCGCTTAAAATAAGTAAGGCGGTAACTGACCGCTTGGCGGTGGGGGTAGAAGCCCAACCTAACCAATATAAACCATACAGGAAAACGCTTATCATGACGTAATAATAAGCAAGAAAACCTAACCAACCCGTGATAACTAAGCTGTCCATGGTTTCATTGTGAGAACGGTCAGCTGAACTACCTCGGTTTTCAATGTGGGCTAAATCGGGCGGGTAAACAAAGGCAAAGGCATTAAACATGGACTCTGGCCCGTAGCCGATGAAGGGGCGCATGAAATTGAGTTTATCGGGAACGGCATCAGCATCTCCTTCAACACCCATGGGTGGGTGAGGGACAACTAAGTTCATGGCCGCGCCCCATATTAGTAGCCGTACTTTACCGGTACCACCTTCAGAGTCGGTAATAGTGGTTAATTTATCCAGGTGAGGGATTTCACGAATCGGCTGAATATAGGGGTCTAGAGCAGGAATATGACTATTGAGGAGTAAAATAAAGGCTACGCCTATCGTGGCTAAGGATAGCCAACTGAGCCATAACCAACGCCAGCCCTTATTATTCGCGGCCATGTAAGTGTAGTAGCCTAACACACCTAATAAGCCACCCAGCGCGCCGCCCATTAAATTGGCTGTAATATCACCAACGACTTTATCTATGGCATAGCCTAGCCCAAAGCCGATTGTTCCCGCGATGGCACTGATGATGATGAGGGGGATGGCAAAAGCTAGCCCCGTAACGATTTCTTGCGTGGTGAGACGACTCGAATCTTCTGCTTGTTGCCGTAATGACATTAAGAGAAAGAGACCCATAACAAACAGAGAAACCATAATACCTATCATTGGGCCACGACTACCACTATACACAACGGTTAAGCCTTGAATAGCGAAGATAAAAATATAGATGGCCGCTAAAATGGTATGTCCCCAGGAGGCATTTTCTTCTTTGATGATCGCCACCATAGACTTGACCAGACGGCTGACAGTGAGGGGCATGACCATGATGAGGTAAGAGGAGACGAAAATGGCATTACCTAAATTGGCCGCGACGCGAGTGGTGACATCACCTGCCCAGGGGAGGGGGTCAAGGCCATATTTTTGCACAATGCCATATAAACTGACTGGCACGCTGGTAATAATAACAATTGTAACGAAGCGGTCTATTTGCTCACGGGTACGCAGGTGCGTTGCCATTAGAGCAAATACCATAATATAGGACAACATGGTGTAAGTGCCTTGTAACCGTTGATATGACCCCCATAAACTGACGGCGGGCGAAATGGAGAGGAAGGCACTAATTAAATAAATACTAGAAAATAGCATGGTTGGTAAAACCAGGGGTGTTTTCAACCATTCTTTAAATCTAGTTGATAAAGATAGTTCAGAACCACTTGCATTATTAACGCCGCGTTCTACCAGCGAGATGACCCAGGCCAACACCATCACGCTGATAATAATACGAAACATGGTGATTTTATCGGGTTCAAATGTACGGGCTGTATAGATATTGAAAAATAGCGGTATCACCACCATGGCTATCAACCAGCCTGCTTCCATAATTTTATCGCAAAAAACCGAGAGTTTTGTTTGGGTCATTTTTTCATCCTAATTTATAACTATGTATGACTTTTGCTTGTGTCGTAATGCTGTGGCAATAATGGAGTCCAAATCTTTAGATTTGACCGTCAAATCTAAAGATTTGGACTCCACGAGCAAAAATACCATTATTGAAGATGGGGTCAATCTTACTGTAATTAGGCTATAAAATCAAATTTGTATTACTGCTTCTTTTTTGAACTTAATAACTCGCTATAAACTTCCAACACTCGTTGGGTCATAACCTCTTTGGTGAACATGGTTTGCACCCGTTGGAACGCAGCTTGTCCAAATTGCTGGCGTAAGGGTTCATTCGTGATAAGAATGTTAATGGCTGCGGCCATGAGTTGGGGCGTTTCAGGGGGGACAACTAATCCCGTTACGCCATGTTGCACAATCCATGAAGTTCCCGTGCCGAGTTCGGTGGAAATACATGGTAAGCCCGAAGCCATGGCTTCTAGTAAGACAATGCCATACGCCTCGGCCTTTGAATTTGAAGGTAGTACAAATACATCGGCTTGTTGGTAATAATGGGCTAACTCTTCATCATTGACTTCGCCGACAAAGGTCACTCGTTCAGCAATGCCTAATTCTTGGGCTAATTGCTCCCAGGGTTGACGCATGGGGCCGTCACCCACCACCAAAAGGCGTACACCAGGCAAATGAGTCAGGGCATGGAGGAGGGTGCTAAGGCTTTTGTAATAGCGTAATCGGCCCGCGAACATAATGGTGGGTGGACGATGAAGGGGGCGCGGGGTGGGGCTAAAACGTTCAATGTTAATCCCTGGTGAGATAACGGTACATTTCGCCCGAACAGGCTGTAACCAGGGCGAAATTTCGGCATAACGGGGCGTAGAGAGGATGATGCGGTCAGTGGCTTGTAATACTTGTCGTAATATTGGCCCATAAAAATAGAGCCAATACTTTTGCTTCACAATGTCTGATTGATAGGAGATAACGGTGGCTTGCGCGCGCCCACCAAGCCAATTGGCTAACTCACCCAATGGATAAGGTGACTGAATATGCACAATATCGGGTTTCAATGTCGCCAAAATGTAAGGCTGACTCAGGCTGATGGGCATGGAAAATTGGGTAGTCAAGCGGCCTGCTTTAATCACCTCCACGCTATTCATGGTCTCAATTTCGGTGCGATAACTAGGGTTACAAACTAAAACAGTGACTTGGTGGCCTAAAGCGGCTTGTCCTTCGGCTAATTCTTTGATGTGGTTTTCAATGCCCCCTAGAACGGGGTGGTAATCTTTGTAAAGGTGTAGAATTTTCATTTAATTTTGTGGCTCAGTAATCAAGTTTAAGGCTTGCTCAATAATCAGATTTTGGTCAACCATTTGGGCGAGTTCATCATCTTCGTAGCGTCCTTCAAAGGCTTCTATGGCCGCGTATTTTAAGGCCAGTAGATAAGTTTCCTTTAACACAGTTTTTAGTTCAGTTGCGTCAAAATAAGTACCACTAGTGTTATACTTTTTGTTGATGAGTTGAATTTGGCGAATGGTGGTGTAGATGTGTAAGTCCCATGAACGGGTAGTTCGTTTTTCGGCATGTTGTTTAATTAAATGCAATAACAAAAAAGTAGCACAGTTATCAATTTTATGGATTTTATCTTCGAGGGTCATTTCTTCCATCTCGCCAATCAAACGAAGGGCTTGGTCATATTGTTTAAGTTGAATATATTGGCGTAATTCTAACAATTCTTCCATGTTAAGTTGAATATATTGGCGTAATTCTAACAATTCTTCCATGTTATAACCTCCGCTTAAGGTGTGACATATTTTGAGATGATAAGTTTTAATATCTTGAGAATAGTTTCTGCTTCTAACTTTTCGATATATTCCCTTGATGATTCAAGGGTCATTTCAGGGCAATTTGTATCTATTTGTTGCACTAAAGCGCGAATAAACGTCCAACTATCGCCGATAGTGTAACAACCAAACATTTCTTGAATGGGCTGCCCATTACTTTCCCAATTCAAACGGGCGGTGGCTAAAATTTCACCATATAACTGAAAACGGGGATTTTTGCCTTCCAAGCCCCGTTTGGCCTCGACCACCACCAAATAGGGCGTTTCCAC
>JFJP01040944.1_pt1 | contig 10409 bp, 9 predicted proteins | sample 431651 | NCBI WGS metagenome assembly JFJP01 (sample SAMN02602958, study PRJNA72255) | Microbial mat metagenome, whole genome shotgun sequencing project. | biome: fresh water; feature: sink hole; material: water; isolation source: purple microbial (photo- and chemosynthetic) mats found in... | reverse complement strand
TCGTCGAATCCAGGCGTGCGGTGGAAATCGAGACGCTCAAGGCGGAAGCGGAGGTCGAGCCGCTGCGGCGTCTGGCCGACCAATTGACGGTACTCAAGCAGAACGGTCAAATGGCGATGCACGCCTATGTGCGGAACGTGAAACTGGCCCTGTTCTCCCGAGCCAAGCGCATTATTGGGGAGGTGAAGTAATGAACATCACGCTGCTGTCTGCGGTGGTTTCCTTTTTCGTTTTGCTGATTGGTGTGCCCGTGTTGCTGGGCGTTGCTCGCCTCCTTGGCATCTACGCCGTCGTGCGCGAGCGCCAGTGCCGCGTGTATGTGCTGTTCGGTAAGGTGATCGGGACGCTTAATGAGCCGGGACTCTATTTCCTTTGGCCGCGATTGGGTTGGAAGGCGCTGTTTGTGGGGTGGCTCGGGCGTTGTCATGTGACCGACATGCGCCTGGACCAGGCATATCTGCGCAGTCAACCGGTCAACTCCGAGGAAGGTGCGCCGATGGGGATTGGCATCTGGTACGAGATGTTCATCAGTGATCCGGTGGCGTACCTTTTCAAGAATGCGGATCCACGCGGGTCGCTGGCAGCCAACGTGGGGAACTCCACTGTTAGATGCCTGAGTAATCTGCCGCTGGCGAAGATGCTTATAGACCGCCACCCCATGAGTCGCACGGTGCGCGAGGAGGTCACGCCCAAGTCGAATGAATGGGGGTACAGGCTGGGATCCATCTACATCCGCAAGGTCCATTTCCGCGATCCGGAAATGATACGCCAGATCGAGAGCAAGGTGGTGAATCGCCTGCGACAGGTTACCGCGGCCATCCGGCAGGATGGGGCAAACCAGGTCAGTATTTTAAGAAGCACGGCAGAGCGCCAGGCGGCGATCGAGTTCGGCAAAGCCTCCGCGATCCGACCCGCGATTGTCGGCAAGGCGATGGCGGACATCTGTAGTGACGCCGAGGTGGCGCAGACGATGTTCGAGATCCTGGAGACACAGCGGATTGTGGACGGTGAAGCCAACCTCACGCTGCTTAGGATGCCTGCACATGGCCTGCTTGCCGATATGCTGACCGCCGAGCCGGACATCGCCTCATGACCGCCAAGATTGAAGGAAGCAATAGAAAGCCCAACGAACGATGGGTATTGAAAACAAAACGAAGGGGAATATGCTAAACGATACACGCCATGCACTGCGGGCTTTTGCCGATGAGACGGATGCCGTAGTTTTGCGGCGGTTCTTCAAGACCGGCCCTGGTGAATATGGCGAAGGGGATCGGTTTATCGGCGTCCGCGTTCCGGCAACGCGTCGGGTGGCGCGCGACTATAAAGCCCTGCCTCTGGCCGACACGCTGACCCTGCTGAAGTCGGACATTCATGAAGAGCGGCTGCTTGCCCTGATCATCCTCTGCCACAAGTTCAAGGCTGGCACGCCCGATGAGCAGGCGGCGGTCTACCGGGCATACCTGGACCATACACGGTTCATTAACAACTGGGATCTGGTCGATGTCTCGGCCGAACATGTTGTCGGGGCTTACCTGGAGCACCGATCTCGCCAGCCGTTGCATAAGCTCGCACGCTCGGAATGCCTATGGGAACGGCGGATTGCGATCCTGGCCACCTTCCGTTTCATCAGGCACGATGATTTCGACGAAACCCTGGCGATCGCCGAGATCCTTGTTTCCGACGCGCACGACCTGATCCATAAGGCCGTTGGATGGATGCTGCGGGAGGTCGGTAAGCGGAACATGAGCAAGGAAGAAAGTTTCCTGATCCGGCACTACCGGACCATGCCCCGAACCATGCTGCGATATGCCATCGAGAAATTCCCCGAAGCGCTCCGGCAGCAGTACCTGAAAGCTAATCGGTTGGCTTAAGACGAAGGAACCAGCCCTTTGCCACGCGGCTCGACAGGAGTCTCGCCGGAGCAGGATGCTCCGGGTACGTTCATGGCAATGGCTTTTGCCACGCTTCAGCCGCTACCGCTCCTAACGCAAAAATAACAATCCGCAAATCATTCGCGAACCTGTCTCCTGTTAAGTTGCGACCATACAAATTGCGGATTTACGCGACGGAAGGAGGGACACACGTAGCGATAAGCATAAGAGAGGACCGGTGGTGGCGGAGTTCGTCTTCATCCGGTGTTTAAGCGCAAGGGTAAACATGGCGAGCTAGTAGAGAATGCCGTACAAAGAGAAGCGGCGAAAACGTAACAGCGAAAGCAGAAGGAAGAAACGAATGAAGAAATTGGTTATGACGGGGTTGGTGGCGGCGATGGCTTGCGGTGTGCAGGCTGCAAACGTGTATGACAAGGACGGCACAAAGGTGGATCTCAAGGGTGATATCCAGATCCAGGTTCGCCAGAAGGTGGGCGTGGATCAGGATCCGTACATGGATTATGACGACCTGCAGGTGGGGTTTGATGTCAAGCATGCCACGGAATCCGGGGTGGAGGGGTTCGGCACATTGAAGATGGACTGGAAGAAGCAGGCGGATGGCTCTGCGGCTTCCGGCGTTGATGAGGCGTTTGTCGGCATCAAGATGGGAATCGTCTCCGTTGCCGTTGGCCGGCAAGACTGGGGATCCGATATCTTCGAGGTGGATCGTGCGGTCGAGATTGGTGATGCCCTGTGGGCGTTCCCCGCCGTGTTGGGGTATGAAACCGTGCAGTCGGTCATTGATCTGGGCGTGGCTAAGGCGATTCTGTCGCACGACTTGGAGGTCAAGGAGAATTCAGCGGTTTCGGAGGTCTACTTGGTTACTGATCCCAAGAAGACTTTCGGTCTGGAGGCTGGTGTGATTTTCCAGAGCTATGAGACTGAGGTTGTTCCCGCCGATGAGGAAAGTGGAGATCCTGAGATTGCTTCGGAGACCATTGATACGGTCGGTGTCCGTGCGGTCTATTCGATCGAGAAGTTCGCGATTGGTGCGGATTATTCGAGCAATGACGATAAGTCTGTGATGAATGGCATGCTCGCGTTCCCGATCATCGGTGCAACCCAGGGCGTGGTTGGCTACAGTCTTCTCTCGCCCGATGAGGGCGATGATGTTGGCACATGGTATGCCAATGTCCGGCACCATTTTAGTAAGAGCCTGAACGTGTTCGCCGAGGTTGGCGATGACGATAAGGAAGATACTGATCTGGGTTGGCTCGCTGGGTTCCAGGCGAAGTTCTAAGTAATCGTTTGATCAGGTGCTTCAAGGCATCGCCTTGCCCCAGGCAAGGCGATGTTTTTTTTTGCCTACTAATTAATAAATGCGCAGCGTGATTAAAGTCAGGTGAAGGGCTACTGCTGCTCTTCCAGTCGGTCGTTGGCTGGCGGAGGGGGGTAGGAGAGATCCGAGATCTCGCGATACAGGCTGTCCGTCATTATGATCGGTTGGAGTCCGGTCAGTGTCTCATCCAACTGTGCCGGCGACCGGGCACCGATCAGCGGTGCGGTGACGGCCGGGTGGGCTGCCGCCCATTTGATGGCGAGGGCACCGGGGGTATATCCGTGATCACGGGCAAAGCGGCAGAACCGTTCGGCCACTTCGGGGTAGCGGGGGTCGCTGTACCGCCGAGCATAATAGCCCACCTCGGTGAGACGACCCGCGGCGGTCGGATCGGCCAGGTAGCGGCCCGTAAGCAGGCCGGCTCCCTGCGGGCTGTATGGAACGACCCCGAGCTTCTGTTCAAGGGCCAGGGGGAGAATCTCCACCTCGGCCTGCCGTTTCACCAGGCTGTACATCGGCTGAATGACGGAGATGGGGGAATAGGCGACATGGCGGGCGTGGGCCAGCGCAAAGGCGATCCGCCAGGCAGGCCAGTTGCTGACACCGATATGGAGAACCTTTCCCGAGCGCACCAGATCCTCGAGCGTTCTTAACGTCTCCTCGAGCGCGGGGGTTGGGTCAAAGGCATGCAGGAAAAGAATATCGATCCGGTCCGTGGCCAGTTGCACAAGGGATTTTTCAACCTGCCTCGTGATGTGGCGGCGGGACGATCCGGTGCAGGGGGAATCGGCCGGCGGTGCCGAACCGGTCTTGGTCGAAATGACGACCTGATCGCGACACCCGGCGATGCAGGAACCCAGGATTTTCTCGGAGGATCCATCGCCGTAGCGGTCAGCGGTATCGAACAGGTTGATGCCTGCTTCACGGCAGCGGCTGAAGAGAATACGCGAATCTTCAGGTGTTGTGGTGGTTCCGAAAGAGTTTGCTCCGAATCCGATGTCGGAGACGATTAGACCGGTCTGGCCGAGGGGTTTAGTTTTCATTATAATTAGGATGGCAATTAGGGTTGGAATTATTGGGACTGAAAATGTCTTGTGCCCTTTAGGCTAGAATGCGTTTTCGAGCCATACTCGAAACCGTATCCACGATAAATACCGTGGCAAAGATGACCAGAACGATTGCGGACGTCTTCTGATAGTCGCAAAGACGCATGGCAATTGTCAATTCGAAGCCAATCCCACCCGCCCCGACAACACCGAGAATGGTGGAAGTGCGCACATTACGATCAAGGATATAGAGGTTGTAGCTGTGAAAATACGGCAACACCTGGGGAATGACGCCATGCACAATCTTCTGGCTTGTAAAAGCACCGGTTGCATCCAGCGCCTCCAGCGGCTTGGGATCAATGTTCTCAATCGCCTCCCCATAGAATTTGCCGAGAAACCCGATCGAACTCAGCCCCAGCGCGATGACGCCTGCAAACGGGCCCAACCCGACCGATACCACGAAAAACAAGGCAAAAAGGATATCGGGCATGGCCCGGCAGAAATTACAGACCATACTGGCAGCCATGTTGACAAGCCGGTTTCGCACAATGTTACGTGCTGACAATACACCGAAGGCGATTCCCGCGACGATCGCGATCACGCTTCCCGCGACGGCCATACCTAGCGTCTCGGTCATCAGGCGCAGATACTTGGCAATGTCACTGAAATCAGGAGGAAACATAAAGCCTAGAATTTCGCCCATCAGCGGTAAGGCTCGAATGAGGGCCGGCACCTGGGACGTCATATCGATCAGCGTATAGACGAACAAACCACTAAGAACGAACAGCATCGGAATGGAATATTTCCTGTTTGTTCTTGAAAACATATCGCCATCCGTCGATGTCTGCCGTAAGTAGGCAGATAATCGATCAATTGCTGAAACCGCAATAATAACAACGATAATAACGGCGGCTACGCGGGGATAGTTGAACCGGCGCATGTTGCTGTAAAGCATGGTTCCTATTCCGCCTGCACCGATGATGCCGATACCAATGACCGTGCGAATGTTGTGGTCGAGTACAAACAGCGTATAGCCGGTGAACAAGGGCACAAGCTGCGGGATGATCGCATGGCGGATGACATGCAGTCTTGATGATCCGGTTGACCGGGTTGCTTCAACCGGTTTGGGATCAATACTTTCGATGGCTTCAGTGTAGAATTTACCAGCCAGCCCGATGGTATGTAGTGCGATGGTTATGATTCCTGGCAGATTCCCGACGCCCATGGAGCTAATAAAAAGCAGCGCATAGACAAGCTCGGGGATGGATCGAAGAATGCAGATCAACGCTTTTGTCAATGCGTAGACAGCCTTGCACGGGGTCGTGTTGACCGCAGCCAGAAATCCGAGCGGCAAGGCGATGAAAATCCCTAGAACCGTGCCCCACATCCCGATCACGAATGTTTCAAGCGAAAGTCGCAGGATCTCGCGCCAGTTTGTGAAATTCGGAGGGAACATCTCTCGAACGAGATCGAGCGACATAGGCAACCCTTCCACCACCGCTCGCAAGTCAACCTTAGATATCTTGAAGGAAACCGCCAGAACGGTTGCCAGTATGAGAAACGAAACATAGGGAGAAATAACTCTCCAATAGCGGATCAAGCCGTCGCGCATACGTCCTCGCCTTCATCCTTCTCACTGCTGTAGAGATCATCCAACATTTCCTTGTTCAGTTCTGAAGGATGACCATCGAACACGATGGTGCCATCTTTTATGGCGATGACGCGCGAAAAATGGTCCTTGACGAATTCAATATGATGAATAACCGTCACAATCGTGAGCTGCTTCTCCAGATTGATCTTCTTGAGCAGTTCAATGATGGTGGTTGATGTTTTTGGGTCGAGATTGGCGATCGGTTCGTCGGCCAGCAAAAGGTGCGGATCCTGCATGAGTGCGCGAGCAATCGCAACGCGTTGCTTCTGCCCGCCTGAAAGTTTATCAGCGCGGCAGTCGCGCCGATCTTCGATCCCCACATATCCCATGATCTCGCTGGCTTTCTTCAGGTTATCCTTGCCAAAGAAGCCGATCAATGAGGTGAAGAAGCGTAACCGTGAATTGAGGCGTCCTAGCGCACCGCACAATACGTTGCGTTGCGCCGTAGCCCGTTCGACAAGATTGAACAACTGGTATATCATGCCGATGCGCCGCCGCACGTCCCGTAGTTTTCTGGGATTGTGCCATTCAATCGGATTGCCCTCGAACGTAATAGTGCCTTCATCAGGAACGACAAAACCGTTAACGCAGCGGATCAATGTTGTCTTGCCGCAACCACTTGCACCAATAACGGCGACAAATTCACCCTTGGAAATCTCGAGCGATACCCCCTTCAGAACCTCATGGTCGCCGAAGCGCTTATGAATATTTTCAATCTTTAACATGACTTCAGTTCCTGTTGCCTGCAGGCGCGCCACCCCTGAGAAAGGGTGGCGCACCACGAACTATATGAGCACCACCGGATTACTCCAGCGTATCGAGTACCGCTTTAATCTCGATGATGATCTTGTACTCTTCCTCGGTGGTTTCCTTGAATCCCTTCCAAAGCGAGCCATGCTTTTCAGCGAGCACTTCCGGCATGTTCACAAACGCTTCGCGGAGCTTGTCAACGATATCCTTAGGCAGATCACGGCGATAAGCCACCGGGCTCTCGGGAATAGGATCTGACTTCCAGACGACAACCACGTTCTCATCCGATGTCCTGCCGTCTGCGCGCATACGGTGATACGTTCCGTCCCAGCAGGCCGCAAAATCAAGGATCTCGTTCTTTACGACCAACTGCCCGGCGTCATGACTGCCCACATACCCGATGCGCTTGAACCAATCCTTGGGATCGGCACCAATCGAATGCATGGCGTGCCGCGGTACCGCAAATCCGGATGTCGACGCTGGATCAGTGAACGTTAAGGTGTACTTCTTTTTGTGCGGCTCAAGTGCCTTGAAGACCTCGCGCAACCCATCGACGCCCTGCGGGGCAACATCCAGTCCGGTTTTCAGGCCAAGCGCCTTTGCAATCTTGGGGGTCGTCGTCAAGTAGGACTGATAGGTCGTTGTACCGTCCTTGTTGATGGATACGACCATGGGGACGGCGTCGGCACGCTGGGCTGCCAATACATAAGAGAAAGGTCCAAACATCGCCAGGTGAACCTTGCCGCCACGCATCGCCTCCACTACCGCCGTATAATCGGTAGCGACGAACGTTTCAACAGGCCGCCCTGTGTATTTGGTAATGTAGGCTTCGATGTCCTTTTGTTTTTCCAGCGCCTCGCGAGGATCCTCGGCAGGCACTATTCCCATGATGATCTTGTCCGTCGAGACAAGCGCTCCCATCTTCGCACCCTCTTGAGCATGCGCGATGGTCGTACCAACTGCTAATAATGAAGCACATATCCTTGAAATCCGATTCATAATCACAATCCTCTATAAATTAAACCAACCAAGATAATTGTCCGTATTCCACACATGCGTGCTCACCGCTGGATAAAGCCGCCTCCTTTCGCATTGACTCACATAGTGATCGCTTGCAGCAAACATTCCCATCTGTCTATTCGGATTGTTTGAGCGGGTTGTTTGGATCGTATGAATAAGGACGGGCTGATTAACTCAAACCTCAAGAACGTCTAAGCGCTGCGTAACAATCCTTGCATAGAGTCGAAGGCTATTCGATGGAATGGTTCTGTCGAAGGATGATCAGGCAATCGTTCTGAAAAGGAGTGAATCATGAAACCGTCCCAACTGATTACCGTAGCGTGTGTGTGTGCAATGACTGCCGCTCCATCGGCGGTGCTGGCGCAGAAAGCGAAATTCGAGGGCGCCCCGAAGAAAATCGTGATGGCGTTTCTTCCGAACGAGGAAAGCAATGAGGAGAACAAGAAGAGCAACCTCATTATGCAGAAAAAGATGACCGATGCGCTGGGCATCCCGGTGGAGATAGTTATTGCGTCAGACTACAATGCAGTCATCGAGACGATGCGAAACAAACGGGCAGAGATCGCGTATTTTGGTCCCTTCTCCTATATCATCGCCGCCGAGCGCAGCAATGCCGAGGCAATTTGCGTAATGGCTAAGGGAGGGCTTGAGAAGGAGGCGTTCTACACCTCGGTTTTTATCACGCATCCGTCGACCGGAATCAAGTCGCTGGCCGATGTGAAGGGGAAGCGCAAGGCATTTGTTGATCCGGCGTCGACCTCGGGTAACCTGGTGCCCCGCTCGATGTATTGCCGCGAATTCGGCGTTGAACCCGATATGCTCGATAAACAGTTCGGCAGCGTTCAGTTTTCGGGGTCGCACAATAATTCCTTGCTTGCCGTTGCAAACCGCTCGGTGGATGCTGCCTCTGTGACTCGCAAGACCTTTGAGGACGGAATGTCGAAGGGAATGGTTAAAGAGGGCGAAGTGGAAATATTCGCAGAGTCGGATCCCATCGCTAGTTCGCCGATTGCTGTGCGCAAGGATCTGCCTGAAGCGCTCAAAAAGGCTATCGCCCAGTTCTTCATCGAATGGGATGATGCCGAGTACTTCGCCCTTCGAAAACGGGAAGGATATCGGTATATCCCGATAAAGGACAGCCATTATGATGCAATTCGCAAGATTGCCAAGGACATGAAGTTGACACCGGAAGATCTGCTTAAGTAGATGACGGGTGCTTGACAAGGCGGTTTTCCCCGAGAGTTTCCGGGGGAAAACCGCCGCTGCTTTATAAAGGGATCGTCATGGGATCAATTCTCTCGATACAGGATGTAAAGAAGACCTACAAGAATCAGACACAGGCCCTCAGGGGGGTATCCTTCGACGTCTCTCCCGGCGAATTTGTCGTCATCATCGGATCGTCGGGATCGGGTAAATCAACACTGCTCCGGTGCATCAACCAGCTCATCCGCCAGACGGAGGGGTCAATCCTTTTCAAGGGGCACGCCGTCGAGCAGGTGACCAAGCGGCACATCAAGGAGCTGCGTCGTGAGATCGGCATGATATTCCAGCATTATAATCTGATCGACCGGCTTACTGTAATCCAGAATGCTATTCACGGTCGTCTCGGGTACATGGGCGATATCGCCGGTTTCTTCGATATGTATTCCCAGGAGGACCGCCGCAAGGCGTATCATATCCTCGAACGGGTCGGGCTTGCCCAGAACATCCACAAACGGGCCGACCAGCTCTCCGGCGGGCAGAAGCAGCGTGTAGGAATTGCGCGTGCTTTTGTGCAGGAGCCGTCCTTGATGCTTGCCGACGAGCCGATCGCAAGCCTTGATCCCGTTTCATCGCGCAATATCATGGATTATCTTGTCACCATGTGCCAGGAAGTCAATATCGCCGCGCTGGTGAGTCTGCACCAGGTTGATTATGCCCTCAAGTATGCAACCCGGATTATCGGGCTCAAGGATGGACTCCTGGTTTATGACGGGCCACCCGCCAAACTCAGCCGCGACAAGATCAGCAGCATCTATGAACATGAAAAAGCCAAAGGACATTAACCGCCCGATTGCGTGGGGTGAGGCGGCACACATACCGTTGCGCGCTGAAAAGCTGTTTTACACCTGGATCGGTATTGTCCTGGTTATCGTGGCTGCCGTGGTTACGGGGATCGCATCCAAATTCGATCCGGAGGAAGCGGTGACGGTGCTGCCGGGGGTGTTTGATTTTATTGTCACGGATTTCCTGCCGCCTGCACCCAAAGCCATCCCGTCCATTATTGAGCCGCTTCTTGACACCATGTATATGGCGGTTGTCTCCACGGTTTCCGGTGCCTTCCTGAGCCTTTTCCTGGCGCTGCTCTGCGCGTCACCGACGGCACCGCATCCACTGGCAAGGACAGCGATACGCGCATTTTGCTCGCTGCTCCGCAATATCCCGTCCCTTGCCTGGGCGCTGATTCTCGTGCCGGCATTCGGGATCGGGAAATTGGTCGGGCTGATCGCCCTCTTTATCGGATCGATCGGCACGATGACCCGCTTTTTCACCGAGGCGATCGAGGAGATCGACCGGGGTGGAATGGAGGCGATCCGTTCGACCGGGGGGTCTTACTGGCAGACACTCTATTGCGGGGTGATTCCGCAGGTCACGCCCTCCTTGGTTTCGTGGACGCTTTACAATCTTGAGCTCAACATCCGTTCATCGACAGTCATCGGCATGGTGGGCGGTGGCGGCATCGGGCTCTATAT
>JFJP01029825.1_pt1 | contig 10410 bp, 8 predicted proteins | sample 431651 | NCBI WGS metagenome assembly JFJP01 (sample SAMN02602958, study PRJNA72255) | Microbial mat metagenome, whole genome shotgun sequencing project. | biome: fresh water; feature: sink hole; material: water; isolation source: purple microbial (photo- and chemosynthetic) mats found in... | reverse complement strand
AACATAGGTGGTTTTTCCTGGCATCCTTTTTTCGAGGCTTTTTGGAAAGCAGCTGTGACTGCAGTTTGAACACATGGATCTTTTTTATTGATATGGCCTGTTTCATCGCTTGACAAGTGTTGAACGGGAAGATATGCTTGTCTCACCGAAAACGTTTTGGAGGATTTTTATGAACAAGCCGGCCAATATCCGGGAGGTCGCAAGACGGGCCGGCGTTTCCATCACAACCGTATCACGGGCGCTCAACGGATATCCGGATGTCAATGAGGAAACACGGAAGCGCATCATGGCCATCACTGAGGAAATCGGCTACATCCCGAATGCTGTGGCCAAGAGCCTTGTCACCCAGGAAAGCCGCTCCTTCGGCTTCATTCTTTCCGGGCTGATCCGTGGCAGCAAGCACACCATCATCCAGGAATGCCTGTGCGGCATCTACGCGTTTGCACGGGAAGTCGGATACGAAGTGACGATGTTTCCCGTCGATTCGGCCATGCAGTTGAAAAAGAGCTATATGCAGTTTTCCCGTGAACACAATCTCGCGGGGGTCATCCTCCAGGGAATCCGGACGGATGACGAATACAGTCGTGAAGTCTTTTCCAGCGATCTTCCCTGTGTGCTCATCGATATCCCGGCCGACCGAAACCGGGTGGGAAGCGTCTCCATCGACAACGAGGCGGCATCGGCCGCCATGACGGATTATCTGCTTTCGCAGGGGCATCGGAACATTGCGTTCGTCAACGGGAAAGAAGCGGCTGCCGTCTCCACCCAGCGATATGAAGGTTATGTCTCGGCCATGCGCGGCGCGTCGGCACCGTTGCGCTGGGATTATGTGCTGAACGGTGAATTTGATGAGGAGATCGCATACCGGGAGGCCCTTCGATTTTTGCCGGAACACCCCGAAGTGACAGCTGCCTATTGTGCTTCCGATCTGATGGCCATCGGCGTGATGCGCGCGGCAGCGGAGCTGGGCATCGCAGTTCCGGAACAGCTTTCCGTCACAGGGTTCGACGATATTCCCATTGCAGCGTATACAACGCCTTCCCTCACGACCATCCAGCAGGACTTCTTCCTCAACGGATACGAAGCCGCCCGCATGCTCTACGACATCATTCAGGGCAAGGATGTTCCTCATCGGAAGAAGACCCCGCATCGACTGCTTGAGCGGAACAGCGCCGGATCGATTCAAGGGGGTTCTCCCTTGCGAACGTGATGATACTGTCCCAGACCGTCATTGTACAGGTTCATCAGGCTCTTTTTTTTTCAAGGATAACGAAAACGTTTTGGTAACGAGGAGAATTCACATGCTGCAGTACACCCGAAAGAACAGCCGGGAAAATGGCTGGGTCATCACAGAGCCGGCACACCAGCCAGGCGCTCCTGGCAAAGGGGAAGCGCTCTTCTGTCAGGGCAATGGATACATGGGTATCCGGGGCGCTGCGGAAGAAGGCGGGAACGGGGTGGTCCGAGGGGCTTTCGTTTCCGGCATGTTCAACCGGTTTGATTCCTTCGAAGTCACCGAACTGCCGAACTGCCCGGATTTGTTCGGGCTGAAGATCGAACTGGATGGCGTTCTGCTGGACCCTGCCCGGTTCGAAACGCAGGAATATGAGCGAACACTCGATCTGAGAAACGGGGAACTTGTCCGCCGCTTTGTCTGGCGCACGCCGACAAGCGGGAAAGTATCCTTCACCTTCCGGAGATTTGTTTCCCTGGCAAGACGACATCTGGTCTGCCAACGGGTCACCGTACAGCCGCTTGATCAGGACGTGCGCCTCTTCTTTCGGGCCGGTATCGACGGCCAGGTGACCAATAGCGGTGTCCAGCATTTTTCGGAAGCAGGCAAGCGTCTGCGGGAAGGGCAGGTCCTCCAGCTTGCCGTTCAGACAACGCAATCGGGCATCGGCATGGCATTCAATGCCGTCCAGTCGTTCAAGCTGGACGGGGAGACAATCCAGGACGGGATCCTGCCTCTGATGGATCGGCGCGTCATGGCGCAAAAAGGGGAAATCACCGTGCCGGCCGGTTCGCGCTTCGAGATGGAAAAGATGGCGACCTGCCGCACCACGAGGGACCAACTTGCGGATTGGCCATCCGCCATCCCGGTGGAAGATTCGGATGATTCGACAATGCGCCGTTCCGACAGGGAAACGGAGCTGTCTCTTGCACAACTCTGCGAGGGTTCCTGGCAGGAGCTTCCGGGCCTGCAGGCAGTCGGATACGGGAAACTGCTGGAGGAATCCGAATCCGCCTGGAAGCGCGAGGTATGGGACCCGTGCGATGTACAGGTGGAAGCAGCGGATGGCGGGATCCAGACCAAACTGCGGTTTGCCCGCTACCATATGACGGTCATGGCACCTGTATCCGACTCCCGCATGAGCATTGCAGCCAAGGGTCTTTCCGGCGAGGGCTACAAAGGGCATGTATTCTGGGATACGGAGATTTTCCTGCTCCCGGCGTTTACTTTTGCAAGGCCGGATTGGGCTCGTTCTCTGCTCGAATACCGCTATCGCACACTGGAGGGCGCGCGCCGGAAAGCAAAAGAGAACGGGTATCGCGGGGCGATGTTCCCATGGGAATCCGCCTGGGCCGACGATGGTGAAGTGACGCCGGTCTGGGGCGCGGCGGATATTGTGACCGGACTGCCGACGAAGATCTGGTCCGGTTTTCTCGAACAGCACATTACGGCCGATGTCGCGTTTGCCGTCTGGCAATATGTGCAGGCATCGGGCGATCAGAATTTCCTGAAACAGTTTGGGTACGAGATTCTTTTTTCGACGGCCGATTTCTGGGACTCCCGCGCCGGATGGGATGATGCGCGCGGTTGCCGCACCCTCTGCGATGTGGTCGGGCCGGACGAATACAAGGAACATGTCGACAACAATGCCTTCACCAACACCATGGCCTGGTGGAACCTGAACCTGGCGGCAAACCTGGCGGAAACACTCCTTCAGGAGCAGCCAAAGGAAGTGGAACGGCTGGAGTGTGCGGGATTCCTCCTCGAATCCCTGAAATCGTCCGCGCTGAAATGGCGAAAAGCTGCTGAAGAATTATATGTCCCGAAACCAGATGCTTCAGGACTGATTCCCCAGAATGACACCTTTCTGCAGAAAGAAGACATCGACTTGACTCCCTACAAAAATGCATCCCGGGTCGGAACCTTGTTCAACCGGTACAGCCTTGATCAGGTCAATGAGATTCAGGTATCCAAGCAAGCCGACACGGTCCTGTTGCTTTACCTGCTCGAAGGATTGCACGATGCCCGGACCAAGGAACGGAACTTTCTCTACTATGAAGCCAGAACCCTGCATGATTCGTCGCTGTCGCTCTCCACACACTGCGCACTGGCCTGCGATCTTGGTCTGGACGCCTTGGCGGCGGATCTGTTCCAGCGGGCTGTCAATATAGATTTCGGCGAAGAACCGTTCTCATCGGATGGAGGGATTCATGCAGCTGCGACCGGCGGGATCTGGCAATGCGTCGTATGCGGGTTCGGCGGGCTGCGCGTTGTCGACGGACATCTCCGCATCGAGCCGCGTCTTCCGGCCGGATGGGAGCGGATCCGGTATCCGGTCGCCTGGCAGGGCGGCAGGCTCACCGTGACGGTGACCCGGAATGAATGGAAGCTTGAACGGGAATCCGGCGCAGCCGGGATGATCGAAGTGCTGACGGGCGGCGGGATGGTCCGGGTTCCCGCATCGGGACTGACACTGCCAAGGGTCTGATAAAACCAAGGGTCTGACATTGCCGAGAGTCTGACACTGCCAAGGGTCTGAGTTTCATACTTGCGCATTTTCTCCCGGACAGGGAGGAAACAGATAAAAGGAGGAAACCATCATGAAAAAGTTCCTATTACTCGCACTTTCCCTCATGCTTCTGCTGGGCACCGTGGCCGGATGCGGCCAGGCAGCTGCAACCCCCGCCGTTTCATCCGAGGCATCGGTCTCGGCGAAGGCATCGGAAGAAGCCACCCCGGAAGCCACGCCGGAAGCCACACCGGAGGCTACCCCCGAAGCGGCACCTTCCCTGGAAGGCAAAACCATCTCAGTCGGACGCTGGGGCGGCAACGACGCCGAAACCGCCAGCTTCGCCAAGATGCTCGCAGGCTTCACTGCCAAGACCGGCATCAAGGTCGAAGAGAAGGTTTATACGGATTACAATGTGCAGCTCCAGGCGGACATGGTCAGCGGCAGTGCGCCGGATGTCTTCTATGTCGATGCCTACATGGCCAAGTTCTATATCAATCAGGGTCTCATTGCGGAACTCGATCCTGCCGTGATCGAGAATGACAAATTCTACAAGCCCCTTTCCAATGCATTCATGCTGGATGGCAAGGTTTATGCCGCTTCCAAGGACTTCTCCACGCTTGCCCTCTACTACAACCGGAAATGGGTCAAGGACGGCGAAGTGCCGACAACCCTGGAGGATCTGCTGAATGGCGATTACCTGACCAACCTCAAGAAGACACTGCCCGCAGGGGTTGCATCCATGACCTACAACATCGACCTGGCAAGGAATCTCGATATGATGCAAACCGGCGGACTCGACATCATCAAGGACGGCAAGTTCTCCAACCTGTCCCAGGCCGGCACGGTTGAAAACCTCAAGCCGCTCGTGGATGCCGCCCTTGCCAAGAAGATCGTGACCCCTGCCGATCTGGGCCAGGGATGGAACGGAGACGCGTTCGGCAATGAAAAGACAGCCATCATGATGGAAGGCAACTGGGTTCTCGGACACCTGAAGACCAATTTCCCGAATGTCGATTTCGGCGTCGTGGAAGTGCCCACCTACAAGGGCCAGAAACATACGATGGTATTCACAGTGGGATATGCCCTCAATGTCAAGGCGAAGGAATCCGCCGCAGGTGTTGCTTTCATTCAGTACGCCACGGGTTCGGAAGGCATGACGACCTGGTGCTCCGGCGCCGGTGTGCTGCCAAGCCGCATGGATGTCGCTGCAGCGATGAAGGTGGCGGAAGATGTGAAGCTGGCGCCTCATGTCGCCGGTGCGGAATATGCGACACCCTGGCAAAAGGGTGAGACACTTGATATCGTCAACCGTGAATTCGGCAATTACTTTGCTTCCGTCGTGAAGGGAGAAACTTCTCTCGAAGAAGGCATGAAGAAAGCGGATGAAGCAGCCAACGCGTCCATCGAGTAAATCCAGGACAAACCGTTGATGCTCCGCCTTGAATCACCAGAAATTCCCTATAAATCGGGAACCTGCAGGCAACACACCCTTGCATGCCTGTAGCGGGGAAACCTTCCTTCTGTTCCGACAGTTCCGGGGGCCAGCATCAGCCGGTCCCCGGAACGCAGAACAGCGGAATTCCAACAGCAGCATGCAGGGGCCCGAAAACGGGATGCAAAGCCAGTCACACCGTCCTGCAGGATCCGAAACACGGGTCATTGGGTCCGGAAACCTGATATCAGACCCTTGCCAGCCAAAGGAGGACAATCATGTCCAGAAGAGTCAGCCGCCGCACGATCGGGGACCATGTGCAGGGATATGCCTTCCTGGCACCCACTGTCCTGGTTGTCGGACTGTTCACCTTTGCCGCCATCTTCTTTGCGGTCTTCATGTCTTTCCACAAGATCAATCTCTTCAAGCTCGAGATGACGTTCGTTGGATTTGATAATTTCACCAAGATGTTGTCTCTTGAGAAAACACGGGTCGCTTTTCTGAATACGATTCGTTTTGCCGCCGTGGTGGCACCGGCTCAAACGGCATTGGCTCTGGTCATCGCAGCGGCACTGAACAGCCGTATCCGTGCCCGGACGGCCTTTCGCGTCGTCTTTTTCCTGCCGACCCTGACCTCGTCCGCAGCCCTGACCATGATTTTCATGTTTCTGTTCAGCATCCCCGGTCCGTTCAACCAGATACTCACAGGACTCGGGGTGATTCCCGAAGCAGTCAACTGGACCAATGAAATCCGTTTTGCCCTGAAGGTCATCATGGCCATGAACATCTGGTCGACCGCGCCGTTTTTCATGACCCTTTATCTCGCCGCCCTGCAGGACGTGCCGATTTCTCTTTACGAAGCGGCAGCCGTGGATGGCGCGAGCGGGATCAAACAGTTCTTCCATGTCACGGTTCCCCATATGCGGCCAATCACGGCATTCGTGTTCGTGACAAGTATCATCGGCACCTTGCAGATGTTCGACCAGGCCTACATCATGTCCAATGGTTCCGGCGGTCCGAGCAATGCGACCCTGACCATGGCGCTGCTCATCTATCAGGACGCTTTCGGCATGCAGAACGCCATGGGCCGTGCTTCCGCCCTTGCCCTGATTCTGGCGGCAGTCATATTTACCTTCAGCATGCTGGCGAATCGCCTGAACAAGAACGAAAAACCATACGGATAAGGAGGTGGGCGACATGAAGCGGAAGGCACGGTCCCGTACCCTGATGTATGTCATTCTGGTGATCTATGCCCTGGTGACTTTGTATCCCTTCCTCTGGACTTTGTCCGCCTCCTTCAAGAATTATGCGGAAATCACGGGGGGCGGGTTCGGTCTCATTCCGAAGGCACCGACTCTGGCGAATTATATCGAGTTGTTCCTGGTGGATCTGCTGTTTCCACGCTGGGTGATGAATTCATTTTTCATTGCAACCATCGGGACCGTGATCAATGTGGTTCTGAATTCGATGGCCGGTTATTCCCTGGCCCGAGTCACCTTTCGCGGCAGAGATGCGATTTTCTATGCTCTGCTGGCGGCCATGACTATTCCAGGGCAGGTGCTGCTGATCCCGAATTATATGCTGATTCACCGTCTCGGCTTGCTGGACAGCTATGGGTCCATTCTTTTGCCCGGCGCCGTGAACATTTCCTATATCTTTTTCATGCGGCAGTATTTCATGAATTTTTCGAAGGATGTGGAGGAAGCAGCCTCCATTGACGGATTGTCCCGATACGGCACATTCTTCCGAATTTCCATTCCTTTGGCGAAGCCGGCCATCGCGACTCAGGCAACTTTCGTTTTCCTGTCCTTCTGGAATGAATTCACACGGCCCATGCTCTATCTGAAACGCGAAATTCTGTTCACGCTGCCGTTGGGCATCCAGCGGAGCCAATCGAAATATGCCGGCATCACCCAATGGAACGAGGTGCTGACAGCCAGTATCGTATCCATTATCCCCATCCTGCTGATCTATATCGTCCTGAACCGGTATTTCATGCAAGGGGTCAGGATGGAAGGGGAAAAATGACAAACACATCCGCATTCATGGATTGGCATATCAGAGGCGCCATCTTCGATCTCGACGGTGTTCTCGTTGATACGGCATCTTATCATTACCGTGCCTGGAAAAGGCTTGCTGAAGAACTTGGGTTTCCATTTTCGGAACAGGACAATGAACAACTCAAGGGTGTTTCCAGAATGCGTTCGCTCGAACTTCTCCTGGAAACAGGCGGGATGGCGGAGCGGGTTTCAAGGACGGAAAAGGATGCACTTGCTGCCAGAAAGAACGCCTGGTATGTTGAAATGCTCGAGGGCATGACTCCGGGCGAAATTCTGCCCGGCGCTCTGGAATGCTTGCGTGGATTCCGTGCTGTCGGCATCCGGACATCACTCGGAAGCGCAAGTCGCAATGCGGGGCGCATTTTGGAACGTCTCGGCCTGACCGCCATGCTGGATGCCGTCGTGGACGGGAACGATGTGGAGCAGGTGAAACCGGCACCCGATGTTTTTCTGCTGGCGGCGAAACGGATCGGAATCGCGCCTTCCGCCTGTGTCGTGTTCGAGGATGCGCAGGCGGGGCTGGAAGCCGCGTGCGCAGGGGGCATGCGGGCGGTCGCGGTGGGGACTTCGGAATCACTTTCCGGATATGATGCCAAGGTGGCGGGATTGTTTGAAATCCAGCCGGCGGAGTGGATCTGATGCGGTTATGATTGCAATTGCGATTACGTGATTGCGGTGCTTAAGGCGGCATATGCCGCCTTAAGCACCGCAATCAACCTTGAGTCTCTTGAAGTAGCCGATATTCAACCGCCAAACACATTTCGGATAGCCTCCAAATACTCGAACCCATGGATCATGTCCGGTTCAAGGTAGCTGCCTTCCGTCCATTCATTCCATGCATTGATGGTCAGTATTTTTTCCTTCAATTCCCCCTTGTCAAGAAACTGTTTGGCCCCTTCAAGCGCTCTTTGAAACGCTTCAGGGGTATTCCCCTCCAAGATGGGCATATACGGGTAGCCTAGATTATCGAAGGAATCCGATTGGATTGTCCTAGGGCTTGAATCCCATCCCATGGTCACATTTGGATAATAGTCCAGGGGGTATTTTTTCGTGAACGTTTCATAATCATGACAGGAGGCTTCCCGAATGACATCATAGTCTGTTTTGGGAAAGTCATTCAGCTCCTGATGATGAATCCATACATAGGAAGTGACACTGTCAAATCCCAAAAGCTTCAGCATCTGGACCGGATCCTCGATTTTCGTTTCTGTCGGGAGGATTTGAACCCCCCAAACAACCGCATTCAAGTGAAGTTCCCCATGGCCTGCAAGACGTACCCTTGTTCTGAAATCATCCAGGATCCTTCGGGTATTGTCCAAGCTGCCAAAGCCCTTAACAAGACTCATCAATTCGTAAAACGAAACATATAATCCCCCGTTTACCTTCCAATACGAAGGGTGACCAAGGTAATGGTCGATCATATGCTGGGTAGCCTCTACAAAAACATCCTCGGTTACAGCGCCTTCCGCGAGAGTCGTATAGTTTTTGCTTCGCGTGGCCGGGTGAATGTCGACCCAATCATGGTTAGCCCACATCAGGGCGAACTTCATGCGACTGTTGTTGGCTGCCTTCAGAAAGCCCTCGTCCAAGGCTCGCTGCAGGAAGGGTCCTTCCTTATGCCAATACCAATCGAAGATGAATGTGGATACGGCATGATCGGCGGCGGCATCGATTTTCTTTGCCATAACCGTCGGATCCGCCTCATCTTCATAGCCCCATAGAGGTACTTTCGGCTGCTGGTGACCCTCAAAGCGAGGTTCAGCTCTTTTTACCAATTCCCATTCTGTCCAATTTACGCCATGCCAGTTTTCGTTTCTCGGGTCAAGGTGATAATTGGGGAAGTAGTAAGCTGCCACTTGATAGGAATTGCTCATGTAATTCTCCCCTACTAACGCTCTGATGCACGATATCAAAGTAACGTTCTGATGCATTCCACGAAAGAAATTCGCAAACGGAGCACAGTCCCCGCGATTTAAGTCGCCTGAAAAGAGATTATCCCTTGACAGCCCCGGTGACAAGACCCTCCACCAAGTATTTTTGGGCGATGAAAAAGAAAATCAGCATTGGGAAAATGGAAATAAAGCACAGTGCATAGATGGGTCCGATTTCAGCGGAACGTTGGTCGTTTTGAAACAGGAACAGTGAATATTGAATGGTTTCCTTGCCTTTGCCGTTCAAATAGATCAAGGGGCCGGCAAAATCGTTCCAGTACCAAAAACAGGTAATCGATGCAAGGGTCAATGAGGCTGGCTTCAACAAGGGAAGGATGATTTTGAAAAATGTCCGGAGGAGTCCGGCTCCATCGATTGTGGCTGCTTCATCAAGCTCTTTGGGAATCGTCTTCATGAACCCGGTATAGATCATGATGGCATAGGCACAACCACCTGCAACATATTGCAAAATGAGAAACATGCGTGTATCAAGCAGATGCAAAGATGAACCAAGCTTGTATGTAACCACCATGCTTGCTTGAAAGGGGATAATCATGCCCATGATGAAATAGAAATAGATATTCGAAACAATCTTGTCCCTGCTTCTGCTGATGGCATAACCAGCCAAAGAACTGATGAGAATATTGAAAAAGATGGTTGTGATGGTGATGATCGTTGAGTTCAAAAATGCAAGTGCTACATTGACACGTTCGAAGGCCCGCAAATAATTGTGTAAATAACCGAAGTCGGGTATTAAAAATGGATTATAAATTTGATGTGCTTCTTTGAATGTTGTCAAAAACAGCAGCAGCATCGGAATGATGATAATGGCTGCGATCAGAAACAAAAGAATTTCGATGACAATTCGTCTGTTTTTGTCTTTTCTTGTGCTGACGATCGTACTCATTAATAATCCACCTCCCTGCTTCTTGTCACTTTCAATTGTATCAAGGTTATGGCCAGTATCATCATCATAAAGACGATACCCGCTGCGGTTGCATATCCATACAAGTTGCTTTTAAAGGCATACCCATAGATCACCAATGCAATGGTATCCGAAGCATGGCCTGGACCACCGCCTGTCATGACATAGGGTAGGTCAAACAACTTCAGTCCACCCGTCAGCCCAAGAAAAACATTGATTGTGATGAACGGCATCAACAAAGGAAATGTGATATGCCGGAAACTGGACCAGGGCTTGACACCATCGACAATGGCGGCCTCATGGATTTCCGTGGGGA
>JFJP01051845.1_pt1 | contig 10411 bp, 30 predicted proteins | sample 431651 | NCBI WGS metagenome assembly JFJP01 (sample SAMN02602958, study PRJNA72255) | Microbial mat metagenome, whole genome shotgun sequencing project. | biome: fresh water; feature: sink hole; material: water; isolation source: purple microbial (photo- and chemosynthetic) mats found in... | reverse complement strand
GATGTCGAGGACTCCGAGGGGAATATGTGGGCGGATTCCGGACAGGTTGTGGAGTTGAGCGACGGTCGGAAAGTCCATGAGGACATGGCTGGTGAACTGCAAGCTGAAATGGATGCGGAGGCTGAGGAAGAAGAAGAAGAACCCACACCCTTCGACTCTTTGACCTGCTTGAACTTGCACGCCCCCACGGTGGAAAAGGCGAAGCGCAAGCTGGCGGCATGTTGTTTCAATACGAACCCGAAACCATCACCAACGAGGCGGGGCTTCCGATGGCCTATGTCGTTACCGTAGGTGAGTCTGAAACCCTGTTCAGCGCCCACTTGGATACCGCCGAGAGCACTGAGGGCAAGCACGTTATCGTTTATACGAAGGGCGTCGCTACCTCAGACGGCAACTCCATCATCGGGGCGGACGATGGGGCGGGCGTTTGGTTGCTGACTGAGATGATTGAAGCGGGCGTGCCTGGAACCTACGTCTTTACTGTGGGAGAGGAACGCGGCGGCGTCGGCGCTAAGTATCTGGCCAAAAACCACGCTAAATTTCTAGGTAAATTCAAGCGTGCTATCGCCTTTGATCGGCGCGGCGTGGATTCCGTCATCACCCATCAATGGAGTGGGCGTTGCTGTTCGGACGAGTTTGCCGACGACCTTGGCGACCGCCTCAATCTAGGTCTTGGCGACGATGGATTCTATTGCCCTGACGATACTGGGGTCTATACGGATACCGCCGAGTACGTGGATTTGATCGATAACTGCACCAACATCTCATGCGGCTATCAAAGCGAGCATACACACAAGGAATCCCTCGACGTTTGGTTCCTGATCAAGCTCCGCGAAGCGTGTATCAATCTGGAATGGGAATCCCTCAATGCGACCCCCTGCCCTTACGAACCCCCGCCTGTTTACACCATGAGTTCATACAAGGGTTTTAGTGTGAAGCGTTCGCCCCGCAAGGAAGTCACGACGGACAACATCTACGACCTTGACTACGACGCGATGGAGGAGTGGGTTTATAACACCGACCCCAGTGAAGTTGCTGGCGTGATTATGGACTTGCTATGGGGAACGCAGGCGGATCGAAAAGAAAGCCAAGCCATTGATGACTTGGATTACGCAGACGAACGCCTTCCTGTAGGGATGTGGTGATGCACCCTGACGCCCACCACGCAATCAGAGCGGCGAAGAATCTAAGGCGATGGGGTCGCTATGCGACGACCCGCTATTTGAGTAAGAGGGGCGTGCCGATGTCCCTTTTCACATTGGCAAGAGTGTTGGAGGCATCTTCAAAATGAAATCTGAAATCAAACAGTACGCATTCAATGTAGCCACAACATGCGCCAACATGCTGGATGGTATGAGCATCAGCGGCGGCGACGACAAACGCTTCGATATTGTTCACCACATGTGCGAGAAAGAAGGTATGGGATTTCTTGGGATGACCCAACTTCTTGCTGAGTACGCTGTCTATAGCGAGGACAAGGTTATAGCGCGAGCCCCACAGAATTTCCCTGGGGTGTATGACTATGAGGTGAGTTACCCGTTTGGGAAGTGGTTCGCCAACCAGATGATTAGTCTTTCTCGATTTCCATCTGAGGCAGAATGTAGGCACTTTATTGATGTAGCATTTGATGAATTCTTTGCCAAAGGAGATGAGGCATGAGCTTTGCTTCGATGCACAACGACTACCTCGACCCTGATCGGGCGGGGTTGTTTGATGAGAAGTATTACGAGTTTGAAAACGAGTGGCCGGATCAAGCTCAATCGTTTTTCTGGAATCACGACAACGGCGAGTTGTATGCCCAACGCGAAAACGGTAGCGTCTATCACATCGCAGCTTACGAAGGCGACGACGTTCTGGAAGCAAAGCAAATCATCGCTGCATACTTCGGCAACATCGAGCGCGACTGCAAGCTGATCACGTACCAACTTGAGAAGCTGAAACAGGTTCCAACTGCCGAACCATATACATGGAAGGAGTATTGGGCGACGATGGCGGAATTCATGCCTGAAATTGTCACAGGTAAGCCGTTCGAGTTCGACGACCAGTGCGATGCTGAGAGTTTCCCTGAACGGGATGGCGACGAGTGGAACAGCACGGCCTACTCCATCGACCACGGACGGGGTGAGGACGGCCTTTTCATCTACATAACCTACCTTGTTGGTGATGGGGATTGGAGCGGTTTGGATCAAATCCTGGAAGGATGCACAGATGAGGAGTTCGCCAGATTCCAGCACAAGTACATGACGACGGATCACTGGTTCGCGGCGTGGGGTGAATACTTTGTTTGGTGCGCCTTGAACGGCGCGGTTGATCCGGTTGAAACCTACTGGAAACCAGAAAGGTGCACTCATGCAGACCTGTTGAAGTCAGCATGGGAGCAAGTTCGTTATCTTGAAATGGGGAGAAAGTAATATGAGCGCAGCAGACTTTTTGCAACACCACGTCAAATCTGGGGCTTACTGTGAGCCTTGCGATCCTGACTTTATGCCCGTAATACATATGCCAGCCCAATCCTTGATCTGCATGGATGGGTTCAAGGTTTCCGTACAGGCAAGTTCCACCCACTACTGCACGCCGCGCAACAACAACGGCCCCTACACCTGTTTTGAACTTGGATACCCGAACCAACCCGACGACTTGATCACCGAGTATGCAGAGGATACGGATAGCTTGATGAATACCGTATATGCCTATGTCCCGATCAATGTGGTTGTTGAGTTGCTCAACAAGCATGGCGGGGTTGATTTGAGGGTGGTGGAGATCGAGCATGACTAGGATTTCCGCTTCGGTGGAGTGCGGATCAGGCTTGATCTGCATCCACCTACCTGATCGTGAATTGACGCTTTCACACATGGAGGCTCATAGCTTTTTGAGAAACCTTGTGTGGGCTGTGGGGTCCTCGCAAGAGGAATGGATTTCTAACGTGAAAAAGGAGAGGCTGCATGAAACTTATCGACACGCGAACTAAGAAGGAATTGAAGGTTGGCGACAGCGTTGTGACATTCCGTGGTGAGGAATACACCCTGCGGGGTTTCAGCCCGCCCCGCCACGCTGCATCCACAGGCCGCGTTTATATCAATCGCGGATCAGAGTATGACGAGGAGTATTTTCCCAGTGTGATCAACGCCAAGTTTGAAGGGGAGTGAGCATGAAGTTGTTTATTCGCCACCCCGAAACTGGGGGTGTTATCGCTGTCATCCCCGGCACTAAGGGTTACTGGCCCATCGAGACGAGGTTGTGCCCTGATGAACTCAATATCAAACCTCTACCCGAGGACGTTATTGATTCGGCATTGGCAGCATCCATGTTCGGCTGGCAAACTCCAGCCGCCATGCGTGTTATCTCGTGGATGTACTCAGAGCGATTTGATGAGGAGTTTGCATACAATCGCAAGGAGCCTGAGATGGAAAAATCTGAACTTGAATCAGCGTTGATGCAATTTACTGGAACTGAGGGATACACAAGGTGGTCGCCGTTGTTTCTCAAATTTGTCCTCACAGACGGGGCATTATTCCTAGCTGAGAAAGCTGGCGCCTACTGGTTAATGGACGCTATTGCGTCTCACTACAATAAGTATCGTGCCGAGGAGTTTGTAACGGTTCGGTTGGTACAACGTAAAAAGGACTGGCTGCTTACTATAGGGGATGGCGATGACGGAATCCTCGCCAAGCAGGTCATCTCGTACAGTGATTTCCCTCTCACCAACGTAATGCTTTATGTAGGCACGCAGGGTAACCTGCGTGTCATCATGTTGCCGAGTGAGTATTGACATGAACGGGAACACTGAAACAAACTACAACCTTGATACCACGCAAGGGATGAAGAATGGAATCCAGTGGTTCTTGAGTTTCATCAGGAACGTGGCACAAGGTGGGATTTGGGCAGTTCCAAGGGCTATGTCTGGGTACAAGATTGACCATGAAGGAGGTTAAAAATGCAATACACGCTTGATGCAGGAGAACTTGGCGAGATCAGCCTTGATGTTGACTATGACTACAGCCCGTACCAACGTGGGCGGATTTCCGGCCCACCGGAGGATTGCTACCCAGACGAACCTGCGGAGGTTTGTGCGACCGCCGCCACGTTGGAGAATGGAACCAAGCTCCCGCCGTGGCTGGAAGGCGTTGTGCTGGAAGCCCTGAACGAGAGCGGCAGCTTCTGGGATGCAGTCATCGAGCATGAGGAAGGCAAGGATGAAGATGCCCAGTGCGACGCATGGTTATCCCGCCGCGACGCATATGACGAAGCGGCTTGACACTTTTACGCACATGGCCTAGTATGGTTATCTTGAAGATTTTGAGGAGTTAGAGATGCAACCGACATTCATTGTGTCATCGAACATCGAAGCAGCGGCATACCAATACGGATCAATGTTCATCCGTTTCAAGAGCGGGGTTTCATACCGCTACGACAAGGTGCCTCATGCCGTGTTCATCGGCCTCTGCGAACCATTCACTTCGATGAAGGAAGCCGCATGAAACTGACCAACTATATCCGCGACGCATTTGTTTCCGCAGTGATGCAGGACATCCCGCAACCGGACGGCAAGAAGCTGAAGGCCCAGGCCCAGGACGCTCTATTCAAGGCGATGGCCAAACCCGTGCAAGCGGTTTGATTGTTGCCGACTTGGACATGGACAAGGTTATCGAACCGTTCCTGCAACCGAGGAAGGAGCGTAACGCCCTGTTCTCAAGCATCAAGGGTATTGCTTATGGCTGTTCAACGCTGAGGCAACTCAAAGAAGCGTTGCCTGAACTTGAGAAATATATGCCGAAGGAGGATGCCCCAACGCGGAACCTTCCTGCGGTAGCGAACGTCGTCGCAGATATGGTCAAACTTGGATGGAAGGGCGCAGCATGAAATTCAAACGCCTACACCCAGATGCACAACTCCCCACGCGCCAAACGGACGGCGCTGCGGGTTACGATCTACACTCGATTGATAGCGGCGCAGTCAGCGCCGTCAGCGTGTTCCGCACAGGGGTTGCAGTTGAAATCCCCCAAGGATACGTTGGCATAATCAAGGATCGTTCCGGCCTCGCGGTCAAGAAAGGAGTCACCCACCTTGCAGGTGTGATTGACGCTGACTACCGTGGGGAAATCCATGTTGCTTTGACCTGCGTCCATGACGCATACCCGCAGATTGCGGTAGGCGACCGCATTGCTCAACTCGTTGTTGTTCCCTGCTTGATGGAAACCTCCGAGTGGGCAGATGAGCTTTCCGACACGGAACGTGGGCATGGAAAGTTTGGCAGTACCGGCAAGTAATTCACAACCCAAGGAGAAACACACATGGCTACTAAAAAGCACCTCGATATGAAATCCCTTCGCAAATCCACCAAACTCAACCAGTTCGATTTCTGGCATCCCCTGGGCGTCACCCAGAGCGGCGGCTCCCGCTACGAATCTGGCCGCACCGTACCCAAGCCGGTTCGTATGCTGATTGCCTTGCTGCACGGTAACGCAACCGTCGACCAACTCAAAGCTGGACAACTTGCGAAGGTAGTCTGACATGACGCTCATCCGACACGCACTGAAAGCCCGTAGATTCTTTCCGAATGCGAATCGCCGTCAAGCTGCGTCCCAAGCCGTCAAGTATGCGAAAGCAGTTGAGTTCCTTGGGTCGAATTGGTTGGCTATCGTGAAGTCTCCGAAACTGGACACGCCGAGGTATGCATGAATTGGCGGCTGAAGCGTGGCTTGTTTTGGAAGACACATAAGCCGCCGATGCCTTGGAAGCCCACGTTGGTGGTGATCTCATGTTTGCTCGCTTACCTGACGGTTGCCGCATTCGACAACCTGAAGGCGCGAGCCGCCGAGATGGAGCAACTTGCGGAGTCCAACGCAGGGTTGGCACAAGTCGTTATCGATTGTCTTAACGGCGCATCGGGATTCTATTTTAAGGATGCCGATCTCGCGTTCTCTTGTGGAGCAAAACTGTGAGGAATTATCTCTACGAGTACCTGCCCACCATCTACATCACCGCAGGAGCCCTGGTTGCCAACCTGTTCGACATAAGCCTGGGGCGCTGGTCAGCAACCCTGCTTATCCTCGTGGGTGTAGCCATATTCAATATGCGAATCAATTACAGGAGTGGCAAATGATCAATTGGAAATTGTTGCGGAAGCAGAAGAAAACTCTGGTTAGCGTCATAGAGGTGTTTGCTGAGAAAGGTCTGGAGAAGGAGACTAATCATCTTCTAGGTATCCTTCATCTTCTGGACAGCATCCAGGACTCGGTAGTGGATCATGGGGGAGCCACATCCCGCGAAGTGTTCGGGAAGGGGTTCTGAAATGAGATTACCAACTATGGATGAAGTGCGTGAGCGTTATGCAGCGCAAGTTGATGACACTTTCTATGTCGAAGTTGCTTTCTACCACGGCTGGATGGCTGCGCTTGATTCGGTTGCGGAGAACTTCATGCCGGGATTTAACGACATGGAGACTGTGATCCCTATGCTCCGTGACATCGCCAACAGTGACATGGCTGCTGAGATAGGAGGGTGAAATGACCGCACTTGATGCAGTCCTAATTAGTCTTAAAGAAAATGCGTGGTCTTCTGGCAGAGACAAAATGGTTATCGCGTACCTTGAGCAGCTCCAGTCCATCTTCGACGAGATGGAAATCATGGAAGAGTTTGAAGATGCTGTGTGGATCAAGGTGAGCAAGGCAACTTTGTTTGGGGAGAACATGGAATGAGCAACAGGGACTACACAGATTGCCACGGTAAGAAACGCGTTCGCACGGACGAGGAATTGGTGGAGACGTTCCTTACTGGATACCTCGACTATTACTCGGGCGGCGAGCTTGAGCATATGCGTACTGAACTAGATAACTTGCGCTCGCGCACCGGACAGCTTCTACTGGCTATCAACCGCGAAGCAATTATTAAGTTCTGCGAAGAAGCATAACCAAACACACCGCCCACGCCTACCCCACAAACTCGTTACAGAAAGGATAGGGTCAGAGCAAGCGAACGCTGGTTGATTGGGAAAAGTCTTACCAGCAAACCTGAAGGGCGTGGGTGGTTGTGTACCTAGAGGAGAATGAAATGACGGCATTAGAAAATTACAACGAATGCATGGTCGAAGCCAAGACTGGCTTGATGTTGAACCGTTTATAGACGACGTTAGCAAACTGGTTGAGTCGAAGGAAGTAGAACTGAATGAGTACGCTCAGGGAATAGTCGAAAACCGTGGGGCTGACCGACTTCTTAAAATGGCACTTACGCGCTGGAGGGAATGAGATGATTGCAGCCGATTGGGTAGAAGTAGAAAAACTGGAGAATGAAATCACCAGACTAAAAGCCTTGCTTACTCAGTGCAAGGAATTTATCGACACACTTGACTTCGCAGAGGACGACACTGAACAGCAGGAATTACTCGCTGCAATCGAGAAGGAGTTGGGATGAATCTATCTCCGTGGTTCCAAGTCGGCAAAGAGGGTACTCCGCGCCGGTCTGGTGATTACCAGTTTGAAATATGGATAGGCATTACACCGACGCACCTGTACGCAAGTTTTCTGTTTGGGGATAACAAGATCGTCACAGATGACGGTCGGTTTATGCGCTCTATTCGTGGCGTTTCAATGGCTATTGACAGTGACTACATGGGGGAGCTTACCCCACAGCATGTATGGGAAACGGCTGCGAAGATACAGTCAATGTTAGATGCCATCATCACATCCCCGCCAGCGGAGCCAGTGGCTTGGCAACACCCAATGGATATCGGCAGACACAACACCGCACTAACGAAGCCAGCAAGTGATGAATGGATTCCGCTCTACATAAAGGATTTGTGATGAATACTGTATTTACCTGCCCTGATTGCGGTAGCGACGAAGTAACAACTGAGCATCACCAGATGTTCATGGTCAATACCGGAGAACACTATTGCCACAGCATGAAAACGCACGACGCAAACTCTCCAGCCAAATGTATTCAGTGTCAGTGGGAAGGACATCGAAAAGACTTAAGAAAGGACGCACCATGAACCTCGACGAACTCGAAGCACTGGCGAAAACTGCAAAACAGTTTGGTACTAACTACTCTACTGGTGTTGCTGAGCCTATTTATGAATCAGTACGTGTTCCTCCACAAACAATCCTATCCATGATCGTTCTGCTGAGGAAGATGGGAGAGGCTTATGAAATGACGAAAGAGCAACTTAAATATCAGGTCGTTCAAACCAAGGAATTCGAGCGACAACTGGACGATATGAAGGAGTATCACCAACAACTGATAGCCAAGATCGCCGTTATGGAAGTCAAGTTGATTGAACGAGAGGATGCGTTGTACAAGTTGATCGACGCGGCAGACGATAGTGATGGCTGTGAATACGGGACGCTGGCTACTAATTTTGTTCGCGACATTTGCACGGTTGCTTTGGGTGGCAGCAAGAAGGTGATGAAATGGAAATAACAATTGAGTTTTTACTATCCCACGACAGCGATGTTTATGACGTTGGACGTATCCCATGTGTAGGTGAGTTAGTTTGTATCGGTGATACTTGTCACGAAGTTAAAAGTGTCATGCACATTCTGAACGCTGACCCAGAGACGCAAGTATTGGCGATTGTGAGGGTGAAATGAAACCTTATTTATGGGTACGCCGTTCTGCCAAGAACATATGGATATTCTCTGAAGATGAGCAGGAGGGATTAGGTTGGTTCCCGCTTTACACTAAACCTGAAGAGGAGTGCATCGCCTCGAAGAAAATGACGCTGGTTGATGAGTTGCGCGAAGTAGCTAAGGAAGCTGGCACCCTTAATCTACCAGTTGAACAAGTAGTTCTTCGCGCTGCTGATCGAATCGAGGAGCTTGAGAGTTGCGAACCTGCGGTGTGGCTGAAGGACATTACCCCCGACGAACTGCTTGCAGAGATTAAGAGGAGAATGGGATGACACCTTGGGACATTAAGCGCCAGATGGAAATGGCATTCGAACTGGCTGATCGCTACGGCTTTGAACTGCGTGAGGAATCTGGCGGCTACGGGTACTGCGGGATGATCTACCTGTTCGCCAAACCTGACAACAAGGTGTTCAGCAAAGAGATGGTGCTGAACCATTTCGAGAAGTGGTCAGACCTGATGCTGTTCTTTCAGGGATACGAGAAGGCCGACATTGCAGCAGGTATGGAGAAAGCGAGGAAGAAATGACCGACGAACAAATCATCGAGATGGCGAAGCAGTGTGGATCAGACCCATTTAGCCTAGACATATTTGCCTTCGCACGACTCATCCAAGCCGAACAGCGGGAAGCTGATGCTGCGTTGTTTGATGGTGAAGTGTGGGCGTATGACTACAGAGAGATTGCAGCAGCGATAAGGAGCAGCAAATGAGCTTCTACACCAACGACGACTACAAGCGGATGCTTGACCTGATCGAGGCAACGATACCACCGACATACACAAGCCGCACTCCACGCAACCACATGTGGGAGCTCACAACCAAGGAGCGCAGGCAGGTTCACTACCACGCAGCACGACCGGGGAGAGTATGGAAATGACAGTCGACGCAATCGTTGAGAACAGCAAATCCATCGGCCTCGCGCTGCAAGAGGTAATGCGGCAGTACTACGAAGGGAACATCGAGAAAGCACTCGACAATCTGGCGATGGTGAAGAACCGCGTGGATACCCTTCAATATCATTTGTTCCAGAGTATGCACAGATCGGGAGAACGGGGGTGATATGGCAGTTGATCAAGATCGTACTTACGAGCCCCTATCTTTTGTACCGAGGGATTCGAGAGTGCTTACAGAGCAAGAGATCATGCGGTGCTCGGAAATAGCGGGGTTCGGCGGAGTGCAGCGCCGCACCCTGAAGATGAAGTTGTTGAGATTCGCAAACCTAATAATGGAGACTCGCAATGAACCAGCTTGCGTACCTGTTCCTGGGGAAACCGTTCCAGACCCCTTTAGTAGTGTGCGGTGATGAACCGGAGATAAACGACCATAAGCACTGTAACTATTGTGGTCGAACAATGACCACTGACGAGTTTCCAATAAAGAAGATGAATAAGGACGGTACAGCTTGTTTCCGTTCCCGTTGCCGAGACTGTACCAACCTAGCAGCTAGGAGTAAGGAAGCTGCAAAGAAATGCCTATGACCAGGGAGAATAGCCGTGTGCCCAACCTGCGGAAGCGACAAATCAAAAGTGTTGGAAACACGGGAAAGTTACAGGCGACGTGAGTGCTGTTCATGTGGTACTCGATGGAGCACGAAAGAGACAATGGTTCAAGATTCAGTTCATAGACCTCCAGGGGCTGAAGTCTATATGTCGTCATGGAGGGCAACCAATCGCAGAGCCTGAATCTGTTGATACACTACGGTAAAGAGAAATCAAAATTAAGGAGACAACATGATTAAATTCAACAACCAAACCTGCTACAGCCCGCTGCCGCCAACGGAGTATGC